>ERZ1027231.80-NODE-80-length-62122-cov-187.107175_pt1 | contig 62122 bp, 69 predicted proteins | sample MGYA00520866_ERZ1027231 | MGnify/ENA primary metagenome ERZ1027231 (study PRJEB33311, sample SAMEA4378411) | marine metagenome | biome: Marine biome; feature: Fjord; material: Water | collected 2014-07-20T08:00:00Z/2014-07-... | depth 75 m ...
GCCGAGAGGGGAGTGACGATGGACGCGGGTTCGAACCCCGCCATCTCCACCAAATACGAAACCCCAACTGTTATCAGTTGGGGTTTTTTATTGCCTGTAACCCGCGCTACAGGCCTTATGTAGCAAGGGTTTACGGACTTCGCACCACTTCTAATCACGGACTTTCCAAGGCATATATTCTCTGAATTGCCGGATACTCTCTGCGCCACTCCCCATCTCGAATACCCAAAGTCCATGACCAGAGAATAGAGAACCTTTTAAAATCAGCAGCTTATTATCGGACTAATCAAAAGGTTTGTTGGAAGAATTGGTTGAGCTGAAGGGAATAAGCAAACAATATCAATTCAACTGTGGTTATCATATTGACACGCACTGAATATCATTTAATACTACGTAACAATTAATAGTAGTATCAAGCCATATCCAACCCGCAGCATTAAGGTATGGCATTTATAGAGCGGCCCTTACAGGTTAAAAGCAGAGAGTAGCGAAAGTGACAACGCACTATTCACAGCATGAGAAGCAAACTGGCATTCCTGATTTGGAGGCTACTTAATGTCTCACGACAAATCAGTTCTAGAGCAGCTTGCTACAACAAGCCAGGCGCAAAGAGAACGGTTATTTCATATCGACTTCAAACTGTACTTTTTAGGTACGGTTAATCGCAACGATCTTGTTTCGCGCTTTGGCATAAAAGAAGCGGCCGCCTCACGAGACCTTTCCTTATATAAAGATCTCGCTTCTAAAAATATCGAATACGATACTAAGGCCAAAACCTATATTCAGCGCGAAGGCTTTACGCCACTATTTGAATACTCTGGTAGCCAAACCCTCGCTGCATTATTGCATGGCTTTGGTGACGATTTTGTTGGCACTCAGAAGTCCATCGTTACCAGCGAAGCGCCAACACAATTAAACTTTCCACATATACAAAATTTGGCACATATCACTCGTGCTATTCACAACAAGCAAGCCCTTCGTATTGGCTACCGGTCACTTTCTAGCGGCTTATCTGAAAGAGAGATCGTCCCCTTCGCATTGGTGGATAACGGTTTGCGCTGGCATGTTAGAGGATATGATCGAGCTAAAAACCGCTTCTCTGATTTCGTTATTAATCGAATTGAAAATCCCAGTGAATTACCACAGAGCGACGTCAGTGAAGAAGAATCAAGGGATGCAGACATTCAGTGGAACCGAATTGTAGAAATGCACATTGTTCCACACCCACGACTTAAGCACCCAGAAACAATCGAAGCCGAATACGTCATGAAAGAAGGTGTGCTTAAAGTCCAAGTACGAGCCGCTGTTGCGGGCTACGTATTAAGGCATTGGAATGTAGACTGTTCTGACAAGCACCAAATGTCAGGCCCAGAATTTCAGCTTTGGCTAAAGAATACGCAAACCCTGTATGGGGTTGAGAATCTAGCCATTGCCCCCGGTTATCAAGAATTACAAGACTAAATTTGATGGAGACAAATATGCAGTCAATTTTAAACACGTGCGAACCTCGTAAAGATATTATCCAAGGTTCCTTCAACCCGGAAATCTTTACCGCCTCCATCAGCCAGGTCGCTTCAGCATACTCTGGTAAAGGAAGTGCTATCGACTCCATTTATACCGATGCAGAAGCTTTCTTTAAAGAAGCAACCTTCCCAACCGAAGGTCTTTGTCGAGTTGTCCGTGATGTGATGGGACGTCTTAACGGTGATAGCAGCAAGCCTGCCATTCACCGCTTAGAAACCGCCTTCGGTGGTGGTAAAACCCACACGCTTATTGCGCTAACACACCTAGGGCATCGTGGGTCAGAAATAGCCGCTGCCGCTTCAGATGTTGTTGATGAAAACATATTACAGCCTGCAGGCAGTGTTGATGTTGTCGCCATCGCTTGCGATGAAATGCCAGTTATTGCACCCAGTGGCGAGAAGGTTCTCGCATATACCCTATGGGGAGAAATGGCACTTAACCTAGGTGGAGAAAGCTTCTACAACGACAATATAAAAGAAGTCACTTCCGAGGCATTTCCTGGTCAGTATTTCTTAGAACGCATGTTCGAGGGGCGTAAGGTCCTAATCATGCTTGACGAGCTGGCTCAATATGCCACACGTTATGAAGCCGCACATGTCGGTGGCGGTGAGCAGATCAGTGCCTTCTTAATGGCGCTACTCGGCTACGCTCGAACCCACGATGGCGTTAGTGTGGTTATGACACTGGCCAGTCAGAGTGATGCATTCCAAGGCCAAACTGGCATGTTACAAGGCGTACTGTCCTCGACTTTGGGCCGCCAAGTAGATGAAGAAGAAGCCGCAGCCTTAGCTCAACGTGCCAGCCAAAGTATTATGAGCGTTGTTAAACGGGACGCTACAACTACAGTTCCGGTTCGCCCCACTGAAATATCGCGGGTTCTCGCTCGCCGCTTATTTACCAGTATCAATGAAGCGGAAGCTGCTACCACTGCAGATGCCTATATGGAAATGTATAAGCGCAGCGGCTCACAACTACCCGATAGTGCTACACGCGACGACTATCAAAAATCCATCGCAGCGAACTATCCGTTCCACCCCAGCTTTATTGCTTACCTTACCAATAAGCTCGCAGGCGCAGAAAGCTTTCAAGGTACGCGAGGTGTGTTGCGTGTGCTGGCTATGGCTATCCGTACCATTTGGCAGCAAAGCCTACAGATTCAGCTGATCCATACTAACCATCTAAATATGGCAAACCCTGATTTAGCGGATGAGCTAATCGGCCGCACAGGGGCTAACGATTTACTCACCGTATTGAATGCAGATATTGGCGGCGCAGATTCCAACAACCTTGAAATGGGTGTATCCGTTGCTCAAAGCCTAGATCGTAACAACCCCCACCCTCAAGGCCTGCCACTTTACGAGTGGACATGGAAAGCGGTATTCCTACACAGCCTGGTTGGTCGCGGTGAAGGTTTATCATCCAATGTGTTTGGCATTACCTTTGCGGACGCCTTACTTGAAGTTGCCATGCCGAACATTCCGCCTTCACAGGTCGAAGCGGCACTCAAGGCCATAGCCAACGAAGCTTACTATTTAAGAACCAAAGATGGTCGTTACTACGCCCATACCGACCCAACCGAAGCACGAATTGTATCAACCATAAAACAAGGCCTTCAGCTCGATGATGTTGACGAGCAACTCACGATCGTTGCCCGCAAAGTTGTCAGTCACAACAGCCCAACCTTCCAGGTTGCTCAAGATGTTTCTGCCCCCGAGCATGTGCCCGACAAAACTGGCCGCCCGGTATTGGCCATTGTGCGACTTGATGCCAATAAGATTGACCCGTCCGAAATGACCACATCCGTCGGCAGCGGCCAACCTCGTTTAGAGCAAAACAATGTATTTATGTTAGTGCCTGAAACGGTACAAGTGGCTGGCGATACTTGGAGTGAAGACCGCGTTAAGAAATCACAATACCGCAAAGACCGACTTAACGACGTCGCCAGAACCGTTATCGCTATGCGCCGCCTGCAAAGTAAGCCCGAAGATTACGGCATGTCTGCAGCCAAGCTGCAGGAAAGCGGCTTCACTGCCAAGTTAAAAGAACGTGAAATGGCGCTGCAAACCTCGGTAGCACAAGCCTACGACACGATTTTATTCCCCGGCGCATCTGGCCAGGTATCTCAAAAAAGCATTAAACAGGCTGGTGGTGAAGGCGGAGCTTCTGTCGACGAAGAGATTCGCCGCGTACTGACCGAAGAAGGTGAATTAATCACCTCTGAGGCCGCAACAACACAAGCCATGCTACTGCAACTTGGGCAATTGATTTTTGGCAGCATTAGCCAAACCCCTTCAATGGAACAAATCACTAATCAATTCAACCAAAACCGTCGCTGGCCAATTTTAGATAACCAGCGAGTGTTAGAACAAATTGTTCGAAGCGGTGTCGAGAAAGGCCAGTGGTGCATTTACCGCATGGAATCGTCGGAATCAACCAAACCAGAACATTTCCACAGCCGAGAAACTGGTGGCATTCCACTGGATTTAAATCTGTCAGAACGCGGCTGGAAATTGGTATCAGAACAAGGCGCTAAACAACGCGGTTGGAACCCAGAAGCAGAGCCTGCAGTAGAGCAAGTTAAGCAGTGGGTTGAACAAGCGATGGCCGAAGAAACCTGCACCAAAGTAAAAGATGTCATTGAAAAAGTGCAAGAGAAACACGGCAACGTACAAAACGCCACTGTATTAGAAGCCGTTGATAACGTGGTGCAAAGCGGCCGCGTTTACACCTATGAAGTGAAGGAACAAGGCGAACAAGAGAACCCTGATCTTGTTTATGGATCTTCTGCCATGTTCCATCAAACCCAAGAAGACGACATGTTGGTCACCCCAGCTACGGCAGCCGAGAAAGGCTGGGTTCAACCAGAAGATACCCGATACACAAAACAAGGCCACGGACTTGCTATAACGCTGCATAAACAGCTCAATAAGATCAGTTCACTCTATAGCAGAGGCGCAACCACCCAGCCCGATACATTGCGGCTGGCTATGTTAGACCTGCCACATGGGGGCAAGCTGGGTTTGGATTTAATTAACGCCAGCCCCAAAGACATGAAGGCCTTAAGCGAGTTGTTTGACGTGCTTGCCGATCTCACTAGCGTGGGTGAGCAGAGCCAAGCAATGATTGATATTCAAAATGCACCCGAAGACTGTGCATTTTTAGATTTGGTAAAACAAGCTGATGAGTAAAAAGAAACCAAAGCTCCAGGAGCTTTTTGACAAAACCCTAAAAAATCGCTGGCGAACCGCACCATTTGTATTGCGATTTACCGAACGCGCTGACCATACCGGCACCGTATTGGTGATCAAAGAGCGGGTAGAAAAAGAAACCAGCGACAGCGGTAAAAGCCTGGGTAGCTTGCGCGACCGAGGCACCCTGTACGGTGAAAACCTAAAGTTTTTACAAGCTCGGATTAAGCCCATATTAGAGCATGTGGTTGATGAAGGCGGTATTCCGCTAGAACTGCAACGCTTTATTAGCCAAGAAGGTTTAAAGCTACGTGACAACTTGCCCCTTGATGAAGAAGCAGGCGCAAAACTCGCCTTAATTTTTAAGCTTCAATCGCGGCTACACAACCCAGATCGCCTAGAACTACTAGCAAGGCGTGTGCAACGCTTTAGCCGAGAAGAAGCGGCTTACTGGCTAGGCCGAACCACCCATTACGGCAGCGATGCCAATCGTTGGGCTACGGCAGGCCTTAGAACCATGCTATGTGGCACCTCCAACCAAGACGCAGGCATAGTGCGCCAGCTCAATAAATTAAGGTAAGACGATAATGACAGATAGACGATTGATTGAAGCTGGGTTCCCATGTCATCAAGTGGGCGCGGAGACTGCACGTGAGCGAGGAGCAAGCTCAGCTCTGCCACCTTTGTATTTTTTACACGTTTGGTGGGCTCGTAGGCCACTTACTCCAAGTCGTGCAGCAATCGCAGGCTCACTGTATCCGGAAAAAGCCGATATTGATGCGTTTATTAAAGAGTTGGGCATAGAGAAAAGAATCATAGAGCTTTCTGGTAGTCACTGGGTGATAACGGGAAAACTAGCAGAACGTATCGACAAGCAAGGAGGGATCGAATCTCTCCATGTTGATGCGGTAGTTATTCGCGCTTTTGAAAAAGAGCAGGCTCGCCGCGCCAAGAATAGAGAAGTAATTTCCACATTAAAATCCCATTCTGTAGAACTAGAAAACCACATGGTTTTGCAACGCTGGGAGCAAGAATCTCAATCGCTCGGTCAGATACACTCCGGTGAAAATCTCAGTATTAAACGTATTATGGGCGACCCTGCTCATACCAACGAACGAATTGAATTTGCAAAAAGTGATGATGTAAAAAATGCATTAGGCAGTGGAATTAAGTGGGACCCTGAAGATCTATACGGGTATGGCCGAGCCTACCAAAATGATCACGCACCATCTCCATCAGATTTAACTGTTCTTGACCCAACATCAGGGGGTGGCTCGATACCCTTTGAAGCACTTCGTTTAGGTCACAATGTTATTGCGAACGAATTAAACCCTGTGGCGTCAACCATCCTACATGCCACGTTAGATTTTCCCGCTCGCTTTGGTGAATCGCTCTATCAAGATATAGAGCACTGGGGAAATCAGATGCTGGAAATCGTGGAAGAAAAAATGAAACGTTTTACCCCGTTTTCACCGCTTCCCGAATATGAAAAAAATAGGCTTAAGAATCACCTTGAAAACTGCCCTGAATTATTCGATCAGTTTGATGTGCCTGAGTACGATCAAAGCGGCCTTCTTTATTGCCGCCAAGTCACATGCCCTAGCTGTTCAGCAAAAACGCCTCTATTAAATACCTGCTGGCTATCAAAAGAAGCTAAAGACCAATGGGGAGTTAAAGTTGTTACGCAAGGTTCAGGTGCAACTGCTACTTATCGTTTCGAAACCTATCAAGCAAAAAATGGCAAAGGCCCGAATGGAGAAGACCCTGAAATAGGGACCTGCAAACGAGCGATAGGCCAATGTGTTCATTGCAAGCAAGCAATTGAAGCTACTGAGGTTAAATCGCAAGCCAGAGGGGAATCTATCCATGGCGAATGGGCCGACCAACTATATGCAGTAGTTTCAGTTCGACACCAGCCAAAGCTTGATAAAAATGGTAACCCTCAATACTTTTCAACTGGACCAAGGAAAGGTGAAATCAAAACGGAAAAAGTTCGGTTTTTCCGTGCTGCGAATGAAACTGACTTGAAAGCTATTGGCGATGCCGGCGAGGAACTTAAACTAAAGTGGAATAGTTTTGATGAGCAAGGACTAATACCAACTGAAAAATTCCCCGAAGGTAACGATATGCGGCCTGCAATTTATGGGATGGATCAATGGTACAAATTGTTTAATACCCGACAACTTCTAGGGCATTTAACAATTATGGAGGCACTAAACAATTTAAAGCATAAAATCATAGGAAGTGTAGGCAGTGAAAGAGGAAGGGCAATCATTACCTATTTGCAATTTGCCATAGACAAAGTACTGGATTACAACAGCAGGCAAACCCGCTGGGAGTTTACTCGCGGCGTTGTAAAGGGCACCTTTGGGCGTCATGATTTTTCACTTAAGTGGACATATGGTGAGATGGTATTTTCAGGTCCAAACTCTGGGTCAAAATGGGGTTTATCACAAGTTTTAGATGGCTATGAAGGCATTCAAGCTCTTGTTGAACCGTTGTTTTCTGGAGGTGGTGTACCGCCCTTGAAAATAATCAATGGGTCAGCAGTGCATATTGATCCAGTCCAGGACAAGAGTGTGGACCTGGTATGTATGGATCCACCTTATTATGACAACGTTCAATATGCAGAATTATCTGATTATTTTTATGTTTGGCAAAAGCGTACCTTAAAAGATCTTTATCCTGAAATTTCATGGCCTCGCTTAACTAACAAACGTGAAGAAGCCGTTGCAAATACTTCACGTGATGGTTCTGCAAAGAATGCGAAAGCGGAGTATGAAAAGCTAATGCGTGAGATTTTTGCCGAATCACGACGCGTAGTAAAAGATGAGGGTGTAATGACCTTGATGTTTACCCATAAAGCACAGGATGCTTGGGAAACATTAACACGCTCTTTAATTGAAGCAGGCTGGGAAATTACTTCTTGCTTTCCAGTTGAGTCGGAAAGCGGCCATTCAACCCATCAAATGAATATGGCATCTGCCGCCAGTACAATTTTTATAACTTGCCGTAAGCGTGCGATTGAAAACAACCAGGTGGCATTTTGGTCAGGCTTGGGTGGCTCCGGTGTGCAGCATCAAATTCGCTCAGCCGTAGAGGCCGGTCTTGATGAATTCCGCCCATTAAAACTCAACGCCGTTGACCAGATGATTGCTTGTTACGGCCGCGCTCTGCAGGTATTAAGTGAGAACTGGCCGGTAATGGATGGTGACGAAGAGGTCTCACCGATTCGTGCCATGAATGAAGCCAGCCGCGTGGTAGCAGCTCACCAAATAACAGAGATTACAAACGGACGTATTTCAGTCGACGACTTAGATACTGAAACAGCGATGGCGTTAACCATGTACGGTATTTGGGGGCACAACGACGCAGCCTTCTCTGAAGTACTTAACCTGTCTCGCTCACTTAATATCAGCCTCGAAACACGCACCGGTGGTTATGGTATTGAAGGCCGCATGGTGGGTATCAACACCGATATTGGTGGCCGTAAAGTGGTGGCTGGCCAAGCCGCTGAAGATAAAGGCTATGCCGCACCTCTTGTTAAAAAGGGTTCTAAGCTTCGCCTTTCTAAACCTGATGAGCGAAGCCAGCGCCGCATTGCTAAACCGCAATCCGATTGGGACGTACTGCATGGCTTGTTGCTGAAATTCCGCGAAGGTGATGTGCCGGTTGCGCGTGCTTACTTAGACGAACAACGTGAAGGCAATGACCAGATAATACTCGACTTGCTTGAAGTCTGGGGTGAAGAAGCCGAAACCCCAGAGGCGCGTAATGAAGCTCGAGCACTGCTGTTTGGTTTAAGGCAGTAAAACAGGGAGGCCTAACTATGTTAGGCCACAGCTAACATTACACGGAACTCGACATGCAAGCGTCTGAACAAACATTTTCAAAGATCATTCAATCTGATAACGGCAATGAACATTACCACGTGCCTAAGTATCAGCGTGCCTATAGCTGGCGACAAAATAATTGGACTCAGTTATTTGATGATATTGATGAAAATGAAGCAGGACACTTCATTGGCTCGATTATTTGCATTGATGAAAATAGTAAGCGCAAGCCTGGCCACGACCTTGTTTTTGAATTGATCGATGGCCAACAGCGTATGACTACGCTCTCCTTGTTGATTTCGGCCTTGTACCAAAAGTTAAGCCTCTGTTTAGACGCTGCTGAAAGCGATGAAGATTTTGATGAAGATGACCTTGACGAGATAAAGGCTAAACGCCGAGGCATCGGCTTGCAGCTCGTCAGAAAAATCAAAGCTGATGTTGAAGATCAACGCGGTGCAATCAAGTCAGGTAAGCGTATTGTATTGCTACGGGTTCAGCCATCTAGCCAAAATCACAATCTCGATGACTATCTACATATTCTTTCTAGCTCAGGCGTGTTGGCAGATTCAATAAAGTGCCCAAGCCACTTTGGTAACAGGCTAATGGCGAAAGCGTATCGCTATTTTTTAGATCGATTGCCAGGTTCAATTGATGCATTAATGCTATTGGCCGACAAAATCAATCAGCTGCAATTAGTCCATATTTCTGTCAACTCTCACGCTAACGCCTTTCGCCTGTTTGAAACACTGAACAACCGAGGCGTGCCATTAACCGCTGTTGATATTATCAAAAACAAAATGCTGGCAGAGATGGAGCGCCAACACGAGGTTTCTATCGATGATGCCTATGAGCTTTGGCAAGAAATGTTGGAAGACATTGAAGATGTGGAGGATCGTTTTTTAAGGCAGTTCTATAATGCTTTTAAGCATAAAGATAAGATTGGCCAGCCATCTTTTACAGCCAAAGCAACCTCCTCAACGCTGATTGCTATTTACGAGAAAATCATTGAAAGCAATGCCAAGCTTATTTTTGATGATTTAGTTGAAAAAGCTAAGGTCTACGGAGAAATCACTCAACCTGATGAAAGCACCCCGCTGGGATTGGCGCTGGTTGATCTAAACCGGATCGGCGCAGTTCCGTCTAACACCCTTTTGATGTACTTGATGGCGTTGGATGAAATACACTTCGCCAATGATGACACCTTACTTAGCGTTGTAAATTTCTTGCAGAAGTATTTTGTTCGAAGAAATATTACCGACACTCCCAGCACGAGAGACCTTGATCAATTACAAATTGATGTCATTGAGGCCTGTGAATCCAGAATCAAGACCGGTCAAACTGTCGATCTCGACTTTGTTATTAGCGCCTACTGCAAAGGACGAGGGGAACCTGCTTCACTGCAATCATTCGAATCCGCTCTGAGTGACAACCTGTTTTATTACAACAAACAGATGGCTCGCTATGTATTAGTAAAACTGGATGAGCGTGCTCATAGTCGTGAATACAAACCTGACTTCTGGGCTAGAAATAACAAAGGGCAATATATCTGGACAGTAGAGCATGTGTTCCCACAGGGTGAAAATATTCCAGCCCACTGGGTAAATATGATTGCTGATGGGGACGCTAGCTTAGCAACAGAGATCCAAGATGAGTGCGTTCATTGCCTGGGTAATCTTACGCTAAGTGGCTATAACTCTCGGCTGTCAAATCAAAGCTTTGACAGGAAACAATCAAAAACAGAAATTACTGCAGCCGGGCATAAAATCGACATTGGCTATAAGAATGGCTTGTATTTGAACAGCCTAAATTTCGAGTCGAATGACGAGGACGTTTCACTATCATCGATCGAGCAGTGGAAAAAAGGTGATATTGAACAAAGAAATATAATGATGGTTAGCCTGCTCAGCAGCCAGTATCGATTTGACCATGAGACAACAAATAACGAGGACTGCGAGTAAATGCCATTAAAAGACTTTCCTTGGGAATATAGCTATAAAACGTCTCAAGTTCGGGAGCCTGGCGCTCCAGCGGTCGACATACTGAGAGAGTTTTACATCCCGTTACTTCAACGAGTTGTGCGCTATGATCGCGTTGCAGGTTTTTTCCGATCGTCATCTTTAGCGCTCGCTAGCAGAGGCATGACGTCCTTCGTTAACCGGGAAGGAAAAATGCGATTGATTGCCGGTGTGGATATGACCCCACAAGATGTACAGGCTGTAATCGACGGTCAAATGGCGACTTTAGAAAACCATCTTAATGATGAGCTTGCTGGGAAAAATGAATGGCCAGAAGAAGCTGAACGTGGTGTTGAGCTATTGTCGTGGATGGTTAATCACGGACATCTTGAAATCAAAGTTGCGTTACGCAAGCATGCAGACACTGGTGAAAGTTTAAGCTTAGATTCAAGTGAAGATGGATATGTGCATGAGAAATGGGCACTAGGATACGACGATGATGGCGACATTCTGTATGCCAGTGGCTCTTGGAATGAGTCAGAAACCGCGCTAAAGCGCAACGCTGAAAACGTTGATATCGATTGTTCCTGGGAAGGTAAAAAGGAAAAGGCAAAAATTGCAGATGCTGCGAAATCTTTTGATGCCATGTGGAAAAATGAGCATCCAGCTTTTGTCGTTAAAGACTTACCATCCGCAGTTAGAGAGAATCTGCTGCGATTTTCTGAAAGCATCACCATTCCCGTTGAGATTAATAATCTTCCAGCTCAGGATTCAATACCGCAGCTTTCTGCCGAGGAAGCTCTACGTTTTGCGGCAATAAAGTATGCGCCACTTATGCCTAACGGTGAATATGTGGGTATGTACACTGCGCCAGTTGAAGCATGGCCTCATCAGGAAGTGGTTGCTCGGCGCATTATTGAGAATTATCCGGCATCGCATTTAATGTGTGACGAGGTTGGGCTTGGAAAAACCATTGAAGCGGGCTTGGCATTTCGGTCACTCTATTTAAGCAAACGAGCAAAACGTATATTGATTGCGGCACCTGCAAGTTTGACGCGCCAGTGGCAGCGGGAAATGGCGAGCAAATTCTTTCTTGGATTTGATCGCGTAACAGCTTCACCAAGCGCTTGCAGAGAATCCATCTTCCCTCTGGAAGAGCGAGACAACATACCCAGCTTGTACGACCCCAATCTTTGTATAGTCTCTACAGGCTTAATGGCACGAAAAGAACGCCGTAAGCTTATTGATCAGGCAGATGGCTTTGATATTACTTTAGTCGATGAAGCTCACTATGCTCGCCGCCAAAACTCCCAGAAAGGCACACGTGGTTTCCCACGTTACAACCAGCTTTATCAGACAATCGCTGATCACTTACGAGCTAATAGTCGTTCTTTACTGCTAGCCACGGCAACTCCAATGCAGCTTGATCCGGTTGAAGTCAGTGACTTGATTCGGCTATCTAACAGAGTTGGCGCGTTTCAGTTTGACCCATCTCTAATGCTCGCCTACTACCATTTGGTTACGGCTGTCGCAAGCGGAGAGTCTATTAAACAAGACGAATGGGAGCTTATTCGTAAAGCGGTAACCAGTATTGAGCAGCTCGACCCTAAGCTCTGGTCCTACTTGAATGAGGTGGTGATTGACCCTGTCTCTAAGATTTCACTTCAACAATGGCTGACTCGTGGCACTGTGCCCATGACTTATGAGTTGCCCGCGTTAGCGAGACTTTTGTTTGCAGCCGCGCCATTATCGCGTGTGATGCAACGACACACTCGTGACCTCCTAAAGATATACCGTAAAAAAGGTAAGCTAAATGCAAACCTAGCTGACCGTACTGTTATTCCAACACCTAAAATTCTTTTCACGGCTCAAGAAGCTAAGGTCGATGGCTTGCTCGGCGAGTATTGTGATGGTTTGAGGGAGAAACTACTTTCCAATGGTTTGAATGAACCTGGGCAAGTTGCTCTAGGCTTCTACCTGAGCTTTTTGCGCTTACGATTCGCCTCGAGCTTGTCAGCACTGAAACTCACATTAACTAGACGTAAAGCCAAAGTCGAAACGACGCTAATTCACCACCTTAAGGCAGACAATGACCCTAAAGATAATGAGGAGCTCGAAGAGTTACTGATTGATGGTGGAGATGACGACAAAGACGCTGTTGAGGTCATGCTTAACAATAGAACGGCTGATGATCTAAGGTGGGAACGAGAGCAACTTGACGTACTCCTGGCAGAACTTGAAAATATTTATGAAGACTCAAATAAATTCCGCGCACTACTTACCGCCTTTAAACCCAGGGTTCAAGGCAAGCGCATAAAGCAGACGGTCATATTCACTCGATTTCTGGACACTCTTCACGATATTAGAGAGCGCCTACAGGCCAAATTTCCCGGATTATTAGTTGGAACGTACTCTGGTGAAGGTGGCAGCTATTATGATCCAGATAAAAATAAAATGGTTGGTGTTGAGCGTGACGTTATTAAGCACCGTTTTGTTCAGGGTCACATAGATATTCTGTTATGTACTGATGCTGCTGCTGAAGGTTTGAACTTACAGACCGCCGATTTACTTGTTAATTATGACCTTCCATGGAATCCAATGAAGGTTGAACAAAGAATCGGTCGTATCGATCGTATCGGTCAAACACACAATCAAATATACGTACTTAATTTATGCTTTGCCGACTCCGCAGAGCAATTCGTATATGAAAGATTATTACAGCGTTTAGCCAAAGCGAATTTGGTTGTCGGCACACAGCAGTTTTCAATGCTTCCAGTGACCACCGAAGAGTTTCAAAAACTGGCCGATGGCTCAATGTCTGAAAAGCAAGTCGAACAATCTGCCATGGAGCGTGCCGCTCGCCAGAAAAGCAATAACCGCTTGATGGAAGTACCCGTTGAAGAAATGTTTAATGTGTATGTCCGCTTGAGCCAATCTTACAAAAAACAAGCTTTACCAGCGACCTTGGATGACATCTGGCAAGTCTTACTTGAGTCAGAATTCTTGAAAAGTCTAGGCTGCGAAATTAGTGAATGTAAGAAATATATTAAGCTTAACAATGTCGAAAATATTGCCAACGGCTCCACGCTGACGACAGACCGTTCCTTATTTGATAAAGGCCTGCCAAATGGTGACGCTATTTATTTTGCGACCTATGGCGAGCCTGTATTTGAACGGCTAATGAGCTTCATATTTGACCAACTAGAGACTCAACCATTTCATATCATTGAGTCTGATAATCATGGCGTATCTGCAGCAGCGATCGCTTATACGGATGCAAATAACAGAATCCAATTAGTGACGTCTGTACAACAGGCGATAAAAGCATCTCACGTCGAGGCTCCTGACGATGAGAGTATGTTACAACGTTCACTAAAGCAGATAGATAACTACGCAGCCACACTTTCTCGAACGCTTTCAAAACTTGAAACAGTAGAAAAGAACAATCTTCGACAAGCAAAGGCCCAAGTAGTGCTTAACAACCAGATTGTTCGATCTTTGATGTCATCCAAGCTCAAAATGAGCAAGCTAGATGATAACGCAACCGCCTTACTCAAAGCCTTAGAAGAACAGTTTCACAAACGTGATTCTGCGGTAAGAATGAATAGCATTCCAAGAGACCTTGAATCTGTACTGTCTGCTGGACTCATCACTTCTAACTTCCCTAAACAGGGCGAGGGGCATATCGATACTCCAGTGCTTGTGGTAAATACTGCTCTAGAATCTCTTGCTCGAAGAGTTGATGGCAGCAGAACGTCAGCCAGAAGACAAACTGCAACATCTGTTATCGAGAGTATTAAAAAAACACCTGATGAGATTAATTAAGCTTTAAGACCAAATGCAGGAGTGGCATATACAACCACTTCTGCATTGCGACGATTGACCAAGCCATTCAACCTTCGCCCACCAGCCCATACCCATCTAATAAGCTGGCCGGGTACTTCACTATGAGCCTGTCGATTAACCTTCCTGCGTAAAGTCGAACACTGCAACGCGCCGGAGCCTAAGTTGTAAGTGAACGATACAAGCGCATCAAACTGGCCATCGGTAAGCGGAACCTTGATCAACCTCAAAACAGCACGTTCAGCTGATTCGACATCTATCCGAAGTAAGGCCTCAGCTTCTTCCTGGCTTATTTCTTCGAACTTTTCATGGTCACGAACCAAGTGGCCGTAACCAATCGTCGGGTAACCTGCTGGGCATATATAGACGGTCGAGCTAAAGCCTTCGAATCGTTTGATCAAGTCGATGCCTTCTTGGGTAATGTGGCGCATATCACTGCCCCCTGGCTTTTGCCAAGGCACGCTGACCAAACCAAAAGCTCATTACGGCGGCAAACAGTGCTTGTGTTTCTGGGTCCCAGATTTGTGGCAAGGCGATGACGAAATCTAGGCCTTGATCGAAAACCAATACATATAACGCGCTGACTTTGATGGCGGTGAACAATAGGAAAAAAGCGTAAGTGATCACCGGTCGTACCGAGGACCTAAGCCCATCTACCCACTTAATACCAGATGGCTGGCTGTCGTGTTTCAGCAACGCAAGGCTTTCATTGATATCCGCATTGACGGTAATTTCTTCTAGCCGCTGGTTATGACCAAGGCGCATTTGCTCCATCTGTCGATCAAGAATCTGTAGCTCGTGTTTTCTGTCTTGTTTGTCTTGCCAGATATTCAGCAAGTCGGGAAAGGCACTGGATATAAAGCCAAGCAGGCTACCTAACAATGTGAGCATTTTATTGTCCTCCGAACAGTTTTAGTTTTATTGCTGCGCCTAGCAGCAAAGTGGCGAGAATGCCTGTGGTGGCGACTTTGATAACGGTTTGCCATGCGGTGCGTCTGGCATCACGCCAAGCATCCAACAAGTCTCGAAGCTCTCGAATATCTCTTGCGGCATGGCCGTTTTCTAAACCTAGATGTGCCAGTACACGTTCGGCGCCACGCTCTGCGGCGCTATTCAACAGGCTTTCAAATTCATCTTTCGGCACAACCACCATGCCGCTTTCTTTTTCTTTGGCTGGTGCCATTTACAACCTCCTAAAAATGACGATACCGCCTCATGGGCGGTTTCAAATACAACAATGTCTTATCAGTTATTGGGGACTTCAGCATCACACCGGGTTTGCAATCCACTGGAATCTAGTTGATGCTCAACCCGGTTGATGACCCAGTCGCCATCGACCGGATCGCGGATACCTGCAATACGAAACTTTCCTTCGGCTTGTAGCTCGGGCCTGCCGAGTAAAGTTAGCGATAGCGTGGCTGTGCCTCGCAGTAAGCTTTGAAGTTTGGCTGAGGCTGCCCTTGTCGCTTCTTGGGTATCATTGTAGGTATGGCGAATGGCAAAGACCGGCTCGCCATCACCGACTAATACACTCTGTTTTTCCGCTGTGTCATTGTTGTGCCAGTAGGCTTTCACGGATTGGTATTTACCGCGCTCTGCTTGCGTCATACGGTGCCGAGAAATGTGGTGCTTTGGTATCACAACTAATGGCAACTGCTGCCCGGTGGCTGACTTGGCTTCGCCTTTGGAGACAAATACCAGAAAACCTGCAACGGGTTTACTTATAGCACCATGTTGCCGAGCTAAGCGTGTCAATAAGTGCAAGTCAGATTCATTGCTTTGGTCGATGTGCTCTATGGCAATTGAAGCCAATTGCTCAGATATCTTTGCAGATAAACCATGCTCGCCTGCTATCGTCTGTACCAAGGCGCCCAGCGTAATACTATCCCAACTGCGGGTTTTAGGCGCCTTGATTGAAGCGCGCATATCCGCTGCTTTGCCGCGAACAGTGATGTTGTTTGGTGGACCTGAATGCTCGATGTCATCAACGATGTATAAACCCATTCGGGTCAATTGATTTTGATCGGTACCTAGAGAAATATCCAACTCAGCGCCATGGCTCGGCCATTGTATTTGTGCATCCCGATCATCCAGTTGCAGCTCAACCGTATCCGATTGAGTACCTGCCTCGTCAGTAATGCGAAGCGATAACAGACGATCTTGAATTGTGTCAGTGATGTCTTGCTGGTCCGCCAGAATTCTAAAGCGTGGTCTCATGTATTAGCTCCATAGACGAATAGTCTCTTGGCTCCGGTTTTGCTCCGATAGGTTCGGGAGCTCTATTAATAAGCCAGAGGAATAGACTGGACCCATATCAGCAAGACCGGGATTCGCAGTTAAAACAGGCTCAAGATAACCATTCGCTTGGCCGTAATACGACAAGCAAATTGCATCCAACATATCGCCATCGCGCGTTCGATAAATGGCCATTAGCTATCCGCTCCATAATTCACAAGTTTAAGTTGGAAGCTTTGTTTAAGCGGTTGACCGTTTGCCTGAAAGAATGACTGGCCTTCATCGACTTGGGTAATGACCCATTGCCCCCAGACAAAACCCAAGCCATCCACTAGCAATAAAGGTTGCCCCTTGCTAGCTTCTATTCTCATAGCATCCAGTTGTTTTAACCCGCCTTTAAAATGTGGGTAGATCACCCCACTAAGCTCGATCGATTCTTCACCGGCTCCTAAAAATTGCATGGCTGGTCGGCGTTGTAATCGCTCTTGAGCTTGCCAACGATAGGCTTGGCTGTGTTTTAGTGCTTGATAAGCAGCACTGTCGATGGAAAATCGGTAACTGCCTAACGCCATCATGGTTTCATTCATGGCACCACCTTAACTTTCATCATATAGGGCTCCTCGTTGTTGGCTTGCCGCTCGCGCCTCTCGTTGCTCCAGTGCTTTTTGAACTTCACCAGCAATAGTTCGTTCATCCATACCAGGTGCAGCATGAATGGTAATAGGCGCATCAATGCTGACCGACTGTTGGTTATGAGTAGAAGCACTGACTGCTTGAATTTGAGGCAGTGCATCGACCGTTGAATTCGGCAATGCCATTGCAGGTTGCGCCGCTAGCGATGCCCCAACGGCGGCTGTAGCTAGCTTTCGTTTATTACCTGAAGATGGCGTATCAGCAGATTCATCACCACCTAGCCAACCAGAAACAGCGCTCCAGGCAGAACCTAATAACTCGAAAGGCTTCGCTAGTAAGCCCATCTTGCCTAGCAGCCAATCCACGGCACCACTGGTAATATTTTTCACACCGTCCCAAAGGCCTGAAAAGAATTCACCGATAGGTTCCCAGTATTTAATCAGCATAAAAGCTGCACCCGCTAATGCGGCAATACCCACAACAATGAGTCCGATCGGATTGGCGGTCATTGCAATATTCAGCGCCCATTGCGCTGCGGTCACCACTCCCATTCGAACAGCAGATAGTGCCGATAGGATATTCATCCGCGCCATGCCCAATTGCGCCATGGCGATACCAGCACTCAAGGTTCGGTATGCAGTCACTAAGCTAAGTACACCACCTTTTAAAAAAGTGAACGCATAAGCGCCAGCGATAGCAGTCACCTTCAGTGCAACTAAACCTACTGTTGCACCGACGATTACTTTGGTAAGCCATGGGTATTCTTGCGCAGCGCCAGACACCCAGCTAGCCATACCGGCAAACAGCTCAGCGCCTGCTGCAACGCTTGGTAGCAGTAAACTGCCAATACTGATCGCGACGCTTTCAAGTGCGCTGCCCAATCGCTTCAAGCTACCGGCCGTGGTGGCACTCATTTTTTTAGCCATGGTATCGGCGGTGCCTTTCGCTTGCTGTAGCTCCTGGATATAAGAATCCAATGCCCCGGAGCCAGCTTGTTTGAGCAACTCTGTTAAACCTGCAGAAGCTTCTGAGCCAAAGATTTGCTTAATAGCTTCTGCTCTTTCAGCAGATCCTAAACCTTCGGTGGCTTTTGCTAATTCCTGCAATAGTTCAGGAACAGAGCGTAAGTTGCCATCCAGATCTTTAACTTCTACACCTAAGTTGGCTAAGGCATCCGCAGCAACCTTGGGCGGTGCTGACAAACGTAAAAACGCCGCGCGTAATGCGGTACCCGCCATGCTGCCTTGGATACCTACATTGCCAAGTAGACCAGCCATCGCAGCAACTTGTTCGATACTCGCCCCAGCACTACTGGCTACAGGGGCTGCATACTTCAACGTATCGCCAAGCATTTGCAGCGTGGTATTGGACGTTGTGAACGTGGCAGAAAGCACATCACCCACACGCCCCATCTCATCGGCTTTTAGAGAAAAGCCACTTAAGATATTGGATGCAATATCTGCGGTACCAGCTAAATCACTACCAGCCGCTTGGGCTAGATTGAGCATGCCCGGCGTGGCCGAAATGATCTCATTGGTTTTAAAACCCGCCATACCCAAAAAGGTCATGGCTGAAGCCGCCTCAGAGGCTGAAAACTGGGTTGTTTCACCCAAACGTCGAGCCGTTTGTTCGAGCCCTAAAAGCGCATCATCACCCGAGCGGGTAATAGCACCCAACCTTGCGATAGATTGCTCAAAGTTCACCGCAATGCTTACCGGTGCTACAACCGTCGCCCCTAATGCCACCGCATCAAATAACTGGCCTCGCAGATCTGCGCGCTGGGCTTTATTGGCCTCCTGAGCGCGCATGGCCTGATTCAGTTTTCGATATTTCAAACTCAGGCGTTCAACTGATGCACCTAAGCGCGCGTTATCTGCCATCAAGTTTCTGGTGGATACACCGGCTTGCTGCAACTCTCTCCGACTTTGTTGCAGGCGATCTCGCTGCTTACCTAAGGCTTGAGAAAGACGCTCTGTTTTACGCTTTGCTGCTTCAAATGATTGCGTTAGCTGTTTGCTGGGCTGATCGGTATTGGCAACTTCACGACGTAATCGGGATAACTCTCTACTGGCGGCTTCATAGGCAACTCGAGCCTTACCCACACTGGCTTCACCTAACTCAACCTTTTTAATCGACGTTTGTTGGTTCTTCAGTTTGTTGATGGATGAACCCAGTTGGTTAAGCTGAGATTGTGATCCTCTTACGGATGTACGAAAGCTTTGACCAATACTTGCGCCGATTTGGAGCGCTAATTTAAATGACGACTGAGCCATTGGCGCCTCCAATAGTTTTTAGTTGATTAAGATTTTGGCACGCGAGGTAATACATCCAGCCACTGCATAAGTTCATGGCCATTCAATTCGAGTAATTCAGAAAGTGCCCAACCGGTATGGCTGGCCAGAGTCACTAAAGCGTAACGAGCATCACGCGGGCTTAAGACAAAAAATCTTGATAGGCCTTTTGCAGCTTTGAGTAATCAGCCATGTCCAAGTCGAGCAAGTTTCCCGGTGTGAGTTCACATAGGTTAGCAAACAACTGGATCTCTTTTTCGGCATCGTTATCAACGCTCTTTTCTACACTGAGCATGTCGCGCACTTTAGGTCGACGCAATTGCAACACGCTTACTTTGGTACCGTCGATATCAATGGGATGAGTCAGTTCAATTTTTAATTTGTCCATTACTTGGCCTCACTTTTTGCTTCAGTGTCTGCTTCGGTTTGCGCTTCGGTTTCTTGGTCACTCTTTGCTTGTAGTGTTTGGTTTGCTTGCAGTGTTTGGTTTTCTATCACCAATTCCGCGATGCGTTGTGCCGCTGCTTTATCGGGTGAAACAAAGCCACCATTGCGCAGTGGTCGAGCTTGAGATTCTGTTAAAGCTAACTCATCACCGTAACTGACTTTTTTTCGGCTATGAGTGGTTGGCTTAATGACGTAATATTTTTCGGTTTGCATAATCAACTCCTCAAATGCCTAGCGCGGAACGAACCGCAGATAACTGATCGACACCGCCAATGGTGCGAACCATGTTGGGGATATCAATTTCATGAACAACGTCACCACCGTGGGTGAGTTTGTAGTAACGCAGAGCCATCATAATTTTTAGAGTCGCTTTTTCACCGGGCTTCCAATTACCAGGATCCATTTCACGCACAACACCCTGAAGGTTTACTACCACGGCTGTTTGCGTTCCGTCATCTGAAATCACTGCACCACGTATCGTTAACGGCGTAAGCTGGCCGGGCGCCAAGCCAAACAGCTTCAATACGTTTTTATCAAAACGTGTGAGTGTAAATTCGCTTTCGAGTTTTTCCATACCCATCTCCACTTCGATGGGTGCATCCATCCCCCCATTGCGAAACTCCTCGGTTTTTAAAGTAAGTTTTGGTAATGTGAGTTCTTCCACGTTTCCTGCGAAGCCTCGTCCATCGACGAACAAGGCCATATTTTTCAAAATATCATCAAGCATGTTCGTCTCCTTTAGGCGGCGTCTGGCAGGATTTCTACCAGATAATCATTCACTAAGTGGCTTCTGAAAGTGATGTGTTCGGCGGGGTAAGGCGGCGTAAAATCAAAGTCGATATACACCTTACCTTGCGCTATTTGATCGGGCGTGTTCAATTCATGGTCGGCCCAAGCTTGTCCATTAATGATCGCACCCACTGTTCGTAAGTGCCGCAAATAGGCATTGACGCCTTCAAGTACATCTTCGATATAGGTTTTGGTAATGTTGCGATCCACGGCCCACATATGCGCACGAAGCAACGATTCATTGATCATGTCAGCGGTGCGCCGCACACTTAAAAAGGCCCATTTTGGATCGGCAGAACAACTGCGGTTACCCCATAAGCGAAAGCCATCCTTTTGAATAATGGTGGCCACTTCATTTTCATTGAGGAAATTGGCGCGGGCGTTGGTATCACCCAATGCAAAATCAACACTGCGTGCCGTACCCATCAAACCGCGAATTTCACGATTGGATGGCGACCACCAAAATCCGCGCTCTGCATCTGATTTAGCAATAAGCCCTGCAACTCGAGCACTGGCGGGACGAACCACCTCGACATTGTCTTCTGCATCCCAAACTCGCACCCATGGATCAACCAGATATAAGCGAGAGCTACCGAACATTTGTCGATAGTCGATGGCCTCTTCATCGTTATAGTTGGGGCCATCGGCAATCACGACTGCTCGCAAGCGCTCTGCGACTGATAACAATTCATTAGCAACTGCAGGGTGATGACTGAACTCAGGGGCGATCAAAATACGAGGAGTAACATGCACTTCATTTTCTGCTGCTAAGAAGGCTTGAATCCCCAGATACTGCCCAGTCTCGTCGTCAATGCCGCCGATAATCTGGCCGACATTCGGCAACCACGGACCTTCGAGCTCTTCTTCAAAGCTTGGCCATTCTTCTTCGCCAAACCAATCCGGTACGCGAATGAGCACAATCATCGCGCCAGTCTGATCAAAAATATCATCAATGGCTGCAGGCAAGGTGCCATCTCGACCAAGGCCAGCAGCCTCGCTGCGTTTGCCCGCAATCAATATGGGAGTGTGGTAGGGGAACAGGTCTTCGTCTGCATCAGGTGCTGTACCAATAAGTCCAATCACAGATGAACGAACAGTACGAATTGGGCGTGGCCCCGAGTCGATTTCAACGACCTCGACACCATGTAAAAATTGTTCAGGCATTTGGGATAACCTCAATGTGATGTAAAAATAAAAAGCATAAATACCAATCTTCTTGATGGGTGATTGGTACTTCATGCTCTGTGTCGAGTGAAAATAAGTAAGCGTCGCCTGCAGTATTCGTAAGCGTTTGAGGCTTCCCATCTTGCCAAAGAGTAAATTTTCCACTGCTATTGAGCGGAATCGACAAGCAGTTAAACAGGCCTTTACTCGCCTTAAAGCAATCTAACTGACCACCTTCAGGAAAGTGCAAAAACCAAATTTCGTTTGAGTTTTCTATTAAATTATTTGGCAATAGATCATCGATTAAGGCTCTTAGTGATGCAGGCATTCGCCAATACTTTAAGAATCGATAGTTGGATAAAACTTGATTACCCCTAGCGCCCATGCGGCGCCAAACACCTTCACTATTGCGAAAGACATCGGTGTTTTCCTGAGACGCAGACAATAGCTGCCCGCACTGCTCAGGTGAGAGTAGCGAACTGATGGTCTTACTCATGTTGAATTACCTATAAAGAAAAACGATGACGTAGCGTTCAGATAGAGCACTTGGAACCGAGTGAACTAGGTCCATTTGATTAAAGCGAATAAGCTGACCTGATTTATCCAAAATGGATTGCGGCTTATCAAGATCATTGTTTTCGTAACAACGAAACTCACCGCTATTACTTTGCATACACAGGAGTGAGACTGCCAGATACCCTTCGTTATCAACATGCGGAGGCATACCCCCACCGATGGGGGTTCTGTTAACCACCCAATCTTCACATTCATACCCAGGAATGATTGGTTCGATTGCATCGACAGCCAAACGAATTACTTCAGGAAATGACTCTCTACCACATGAGAAGTAATGACCAACTTCACCATTCAGACCTAAGTTAGGTTTATGCCTACTTCGGTCACGCCAGTATGCTTCATCTAACGATGCAATCATTTGCCTAATAGTGTGAGCTTGCTGCTCGCCTAAGTGTGGTTCAACACTGATCATTGCGGCGTACCGGGGTGAGGCGCACGACCTACAACCTCGTGAAGTCCACCTTCAAGCTGTGCATTTAATACGGAGCGTTCGGTAGCTTTATCACGGTACTCATAACCATCTTGAGTAAGATACGCCTGCTTGTAGCGTTCATTGTTAGCCACTGTATCGTCAATGTATTTACGCATTCGACGGTACTCAGTCAAAAGCGCCTCGTCTAATGCCGATTTTTCAATCAGCATATCTAAAAGTTGATATACAATATTGAGCTGATGATAATAGCGATATTCACGAAAAACCTTATCCTGGCAGTCAGCATCCAGCTCGGTCTCCGTAATAACTGTGGTCTGGTTTGCAATCGGAATCACTGAACCATCGCCATAGCTCCCTTCCCAAATCTCTTTATCGAGATCCATTTCGACGGTCTTATACTTAAAATGCGTCTCATCACAAGACGACTCATCCACGTTCATTTGATCAGTCGCATAGGTTAAGCCAATGTACTGATCTGTGAACTTATTAAAGATTAAAATGACCTTCATAATTATCCCCAGAAGCCGTTGGTACTGGTTGCGATCGAACGCCAAGATCCAGCTTTGATAAATGTCGTGGTGTATTCATCGGTCCACCAGGCGCTGCCATTACCGGTACCACGCACATAGCGGTTTCGATACTTCACGACCAAATGATCGTTATTGTTAAAACCACTATTTGGATGAATCGCTAGCGCCCAGGTTAAAGCTGTACTTCCTGTAGCAGTGGTTCCAGTTGTTCGCACATCCACATATACGGCTCTAGGCACTTCCGTAAGGCGTATATATCGATCGTCATGACTATGACTGGATGGCGGGAAGGTTTTTGGCTTACTGTCGATCTGGATCCACGTGTGCCTATGCCCTGAAGGGGGATAGGTTGATGGCTTACTATCAATTTCATTCCACGGATGACGATGCGATACGCGTGCATACCTGGCATCACCATGAACCCTCACGCCTTTTGGCGTAACAACTTCATTATTAACAGCTCCCGCTTTCGCATCTGTATCCGTCGCAAAGCGAACAACGCCCAACTTTGCTGTGGTTGCAGGCGAAAGATTAACCGTACCATTACCAATGACATTGATGCTGTCACTGGGCAGTGCGCTCAAGGCAACATCAAAAGCCAGCAACAAGTCCACTCCTGGAGCCTTATAGGCGAGCGGCTGCGAAGGGTGACTCCAAACCGCCAGCAAAGTACCATCCTCCAGGTAGAAACCAACCTCCCGAACCCAATACGCCTCTTGCTGGCCATCTTCTATGGCTGTTATATGTATTTGGTTCGGCGACAGCTTATTACCGTTACCAACGGGTATTCGTCGTTTTTCTTGTTTCAACTTGGTAGCGGCTGATGTTGGCGACCAACTTTGATCCCCTAACGCCACGGCAACAATATTGGCTTCTAAGCCAGAATTTGTGGCGTTAAACACTGCGGTAATACCTGCTTGAGTGATAACAGGTTTAAATGCTGAGCTCATTACAACTCCATATTAATACGTGTGACACTGTGTGTTTGATTTGCACCGGCCACACTGATTGCGCCATCAAGCTGAACTTCCGGAAAAATCATTTCACCTTCAGCGCGAATGTAAGATTTAATTTGATGTGCCGTGGCAATTGAAAAACCGCCACCAAACAACACGCCGACTTTAAATTGGTAATGACTTCGTACAGGCTTGGAGTAATCAATGGCATGCTTTAATGAGCGGTAATAATCTTCAGTCAAAACAGGGTGAGCGTCTTCGCTAAAGTTGTCCCCAGCCCAAGCCATTACCGAAAACGTATGGGGTGGTCCGTTAAATTCAAACCACTCTTTAAGCTCCACCGCCACACCAAATACCGCCATGGCCTGCTTAACGGCTAATACCGTACCTTTGCGACGATGAATCTCTATACTGTTTGCTATTTGCTCTCGTTTAACAGCTGTTGGCCAATCACTATTCCAGTTATCAACCGATAAAGCCCATGCTAGCCAAGGCAGTAATTCTTCTGGGCAGGTAGTTGGGTTCCATACCGTTTTTATCGGAACTGGAAGCACCTCTGTCTTGCTCGTTACTTGCTCAACATGCCTCTCGAAATCAGTTGCATTGAATGGAAGCAATGATTTATTCATCTGTTCCACCCACGACTAGGCTTACCGATTTGCACCAGGCTGCAGATTCATTTTCAACAACAATGGTGTTAATAGGTTCTGTTAACTCAACCCGCTGAACACCTGGCTGATGCAAGGCAGAATAAATACCTGAGAGCGTAATATCATTCCCAAGAAGGTGGTGCCGGTACACGTAATTATCGATAGCATCTTGCGACTGACGCCTTACGACCTCAGCATCGGGCCCTTCATAGAGGAAAAGTTTCGCCTTAACGTTATATTCAATGATGGCTCCAGCTTTAACGATCACCTCATCAGTTAAGGGCCTAACATGCTCTGCCGTTAATTGCTCCGCTACCTGAGACAACACCTCACTCGTGGGTATGCCTCTTCCGTCAGTCGATAAGATAGTAATGCTCACCTTACCTGGCGCAGGGCTTGAGACATCCACATCCTTTACCAATGGACTAGCCGCTAGCGCGTGAAAGACATAACTACCAATTGGACCCGCTGTACTATGCCCCTCTAAGCTCAATTGAACCCGTTTACGTAAGCGATCATCTGTTTCGTAAATAGCATCAACAGGCGGTATTGCTTCTTTATCTTCAGGAGTAATAAGCTGGCGCTCAACACCAAAAAATGCGGCTAGATTTTCAAGGTCGGCGCCAGTCGCATAAGCCAACATAACGCCACGAGCACCATCATTAATTCGCGCCCGTAAAAGCAGTTCGCGATAGGCTGCCACTTCCAATATTTTGTACGCAGGATCACTTTCTAATAAAGCAGAGAAGCTTTCATCACGTTGCAGCAAGCCTTCTAACATACCCTGCAATATCGTTTCGTAATCCAACGACTCGATGATATTTGGCGAAGGTAATTTAGCTAAGTCAATGGCACTGAAACCACTCATAGCACCACCCCTTCTATTGCTATTCTCTTGTTATCTGGTAGATAAATACCTTCAAGGCTGACCATCAAACCGCCAGGGTGAACTTCTTCAACTTGCACTCGAGTTAACTCAAGTCTCGGTTCCCATTTCACCAATGCCTCAGCAACAGCCGAATATATTTCAACCATCAACGATCTATTCACTGGCGCATCAACTATCTGATACAAACGGGAACCATAGTCTCTTCGCATAACGCGAGATCCAATAGGGGTCGTTAAGATATCGATAATTGACTGGCGCAAGTGATCAATGCCGGAAGCGACTGCCCCGGTCATTCGATTCATACCATTCATAATAAGTTACTGCGATTGATTAGGGGGAGCCGTGTTACCCGGTCCAGACTTAATGCCCGCATGAGTATGACTATTGAAAATGTCCCGATCGCTTTTCATCGAACGAGTATGATCTGTAATATCCCCTGACGCTTTGATGTCACCAGTAACCGTCACATCACCAACAAAATTAATACCGCCATCTGATACCAACATTGCTTTAGCACCTGACGGTAATATTGCAGACAATCGATGTGCTTTACGGTCATACTCAATCACTGCACCATCTGAATAAACCTGTTTATGGCTGTCAGCACTGCTACTTGTTGATGGAAAATCAGTTTGGTTAATTGAACCAATCACAACACCCTGTGTTAACTCCCCGCTAGGAGAAAGCACGACAACCTGTTCGCCAACCTCAAGTGGCCACCAACTAATGTCAGGGCCTGCGCGTTGCATGAGCATAGGTAACCAAGCCGTTTGAAGTTCACCAATCCTAACTTGCAGTTTTGGTATTGGCTGACTGTAATCAGCCGCTATAACTTTCCCAAGCAGAATCATATTGGCAAGCCGACGATTCAATTCTGTGATTTCAAAATCAATCATTGGCTACACCTCTAATTCTTGATTTTCTGTATCCAAACCCGAAATAGATATCACACTGGGAATAACAGCAGTGCCATTCCATACATTTTCACCAACTCGAACAGTTTGGGTCCACTCAATTAGCCAAACTCGATGCCCTTGATAGTCAGGCGAAAAATGATCCGGGCTCGCTTGTTTTAGGCGTGCACGACCCATATTGGTTTCCGACCATGAATGATTAAATAACCAAAGCATGGCCTCTTGCACTAGCGCCCAAAGGTCCGATTCTGGCAACTGATCAGACACCAGAATTCTGGCCTCAAAATGAGCAATAAGAGCCAGTTCTCCGGTTCCTGGGTCACCGCCAGGCTCTAACTCAACCAGATCAATTAAGATCGCAGGTAGTCGAATATCATCACGCCTGCGTGGAAATGCCCCGCAATGCTGTATACCGATTATTTCTGAAAAACCTTGCTGAATTTCCTTGAATAAAACACTCAACACATCCATTTACGCTGCCCTCAAAAGGTAGCGAAGTTCACGATCAAATATCGTTTCAAACTGTTTTAACGCTGGCCCATTAGACAGGTCTTCCATAATTTCCTGCATCTTCCCAGTTATCACAATTTGTACTTCCTGTATGGGTAATCGAGCCTTCCCTCGTCGTCGAAAAACACCTTGATGACCATTAGGCATAGCCGCCAAAAAAGCATGATCAAACTGTCGTCGACCAACTCGAACACCCGTTGAATTTTGAGATGCACTACCTAATTGCTTCGCTTTAATAACACCAGACTGTTGAGACAACCCAACAACACTTTGAGGGTTCGACTGTTTTGCTCTAACCAATATGAGCCCCTCTCGAACAGCACCCACTTTAATGGATAACTCTTTTGCCGTTTTACTCGCGACCTGTGTTCTTGCCCATCGAGCAGTCTTGTTTAACGCTCGAGTCGCCGCTACCTTCAATTGTTTTTCTGTCGCGGTGAGTGAGCTATTCCATTCACTTAAGTTAGGTGATGGATTAATTTGTAAGGTCAACATGAACGAACCTTTATTCTATTAGGGGCAAACTTTCTGTGATCCATACCAATTGATGAAGGTCCAACCGTGGCTCAGACTCAATTCGATAGATTCGACCATCGATATGTATTTCATCGCCTCGGCTAGGTGTTGCAATTTCCGACACTCGAAACTCCAATTGCGGGTCCTCCGCATGTAAATGGCCATCACCCAATTCAAATAGCTGCTCTGGGCGACGGGCAATTACGCGAATTTCTTGAGTACCTGAAAGAGGTCTAAGATAAGTTGCCATCCGCCCAAGATGAAAAAATTGACTATCAATAGCCTTTTTAAAGCGATCGTTAACGTTCATCACGAGTGAGACACTGATACGAATCCCATGCCTTATCTCTATCACCCCCTGAAATGCCTTGCCCTAAAATTTCTTCAATGGCTTTTACCGAAGGCTTGCCATCTTTACCAAATGCATCAGGTTTTAGATCGTCAATGGCATCCATAATCGCATCGATCAAATCAGTGGATTTTGAGCCCTTCGAGGGTTCCTGAATAGAAAACCCTCGCGAAACCAAATACTCAGCCTCCTCATTGGGTAAGTTTACGGGCGTGCCAGGAGCGATATATTCATAAGCACCTGGCTTGCCAATTCGCAGCGTTATCGTTGTGGTTATTTTCATGCAGCACCTCCATGTGCTGCACCCTGATGGGCAGCCTTCGGCTGTGCAAATTTATTTCCAGAAAAATTTATCATGTTGCCTCCTAACGAACCGTCGCACAAAATGTTGCGTTAGGGCGGTAAGGCACAATCAACGGGGCCGACTGCATCAGCAACCAACGTACTGCCGGATCTTCCTCCAACCATGATTTGGTGAAGTAGCGGCTTGCCCGATAGTTGGCTTTTTCATCCTGAATCACGCCATAGCACCGGGTACCTTCCAGTAAACCTTGGCTGGCAATCAATACCGTATATTCCGGCAGCATATTTCTGGAAACACCATCATCATCGACGTAGGCGTCGTTATAGACCCAGAAATCAAAATCACCCACTGAACCTACATAGCGTGCCTTATCGTTACCTTGCCCTCGGAGGATTGGGTCGACTATTAATGTACTGGAGGTTCCACGACGGAGCTCAAGCAAGCGCTCAACTTTGGGATCAGCCTTGAAGACTCGCCATGCCAAAGGGTCCATAACAACGGTACGAGCGGCGGCACCCGATTTGATTTGTACTAAGCCCGCCCAGTCTTCAATGTCATCTAACACTTTAACGTCAGGTTCACCCCACCGAGTCGCGCCTGTCAGTGCCTGAGTCAGTGCTGGATCACGCTGAAAATCAATAATCTGTGTTGGGTAGTCTTCACCGGTTACTGTAATTTTTCCGGTTCGCAACGCTTCGGCCGCCATCACTTCTTCGCGGCGAGTCAGGTTTTCTACTTGATTCGTTAACGCACGATTTAATGCAGCCTCTCGGCGGTCCATGGGCTTTAAATTCCCCCCAATAGTTTCGCCAATCAAACGTTTCAGTGGGGCACTAGGGTCAAAGCGACGCTTATCTTTCACGTAGGCAGGCTTAAAGCTACGTGTTTCAAACCCTTCCGCAGCAATGACCTTACCCTGGACGAGCGGTGATACAAATGGCACTAATCGCGGTTTAGATTTATCAATATCGAAGTGAATTTCTTCACTATCTTCTGTTTGAATTGAACCGAAAAATGTATCCAGCAAAAAGGATGCTGGACGATCCAAGTGCTCGACGACTCTGTTAAGCACATGAGTTGAAAATATATCCATGAGAATATCCTATTGCTGGTTAAGCTTGATTGTTTCGTAGAAAAATAGATCGCTCTCGAAAAGCGATCGAAATAGACGCTATTGAATGGCCCGGACCAAACGTAAGAGCTGCCGCATTAAATTCACCCGCTAAATACACATGGGCCTGTGTATCACCAGTGGAGGCATCCACCGCCTCGACCAGCAAGGCATCCGGTTCTTCTGATCCATCATTTGCTCCTGCGTCACTCAATATATAGGCTCTACTAGCTGCAACCCTGCCTAACACAGCGCCAGCAGGTAATGAGACACCGCCAGTAATCGTGACAACTCGAGTAATTCGCGGAAATTCACCTGCAATTAGATTGTCGGGCGCATAGCTCCCTTGATCGTTAATTCCTTCTGCAATCCCAGGTATGCTCATACCGCACCCCCTTGTGAAAACTTAGCGATCCGCTTCGCCACTGCATCGGCATCATCGCCTTCCTGTTCTGGAGCATCTGGCTCAATAGCAGGGTTACCTACTGAGGCCATAACTTGTTCAAAACCTGTATTGGAAACAGGAGTCGATGCTTCGGCTTTTACCGGTGAAGCGTTTAACGTTGCCAGCGCCATATCAGCATTCATATCCGTAGAAAATGCCAGGTGCTGAGCTAACTGTTCACGGCCCTTAGCAGCCTCAGAAGAGATGATGGTGCCAATACGTTCACGTTCTTTTTTAACGCTTTGCTCGGATGCTTCATCATTCGTAGAGGCTATAGTTTCGGTTTGAATGGCTTCAACCAACTGCGGATAGTCGGCTTTTAAAGATTCCAGACTAAGGACTTGCCCTTCAGAAGCCTCGGTCTTGTGGTTTTTGTCAGTCATCGTGCTGTCCTCAAGTGCTAGAAAAGAAGAACCCCGCAACTTGGCGGGGTTCTGATTGTTTGAATGTTCATTGATAATTTGTTCCAGGCTTCCGATATCATCGGCCAATCCTGAGTTGATGGCGTTCTTGCCAATAAAGACATCACCGCCACCGAAGTCTTTGATAACCGTTGGCGGGTCAACACCACGATGCTTTGCAATGGATTCAATAAATACCGTCGCTAAATCATCGATACGTGATTGCAGTCGTGATTTTCCATCCTTACTGCTTGGATCTAATCGTTTATATGGGCTTTGGGATGACACAATCTCTAAGACGCTTTCATCTTTACGTCCTCGATAAACAGCTACCACACCAATGGACCCGAGCATGGACGTTTCTGAAGCAATAATTTGATCGCAAGCTGACGCAATCCAATACGCACCTGAAGCCGCATCACCCGAGGCATAGGCAATGATTGGTTTTTTGCCACGAGCTTCGAAAATCATACTGGCAAATTCAGCGCAACCATTGACTTCGCCGCCCGGTGAATCGATATCTAAAATAATGCTATGGACGTCTGGATTTTCTAAAGCACTGGTAAAGTCTTTCGCTAAAATTTCGTAACTGGATGCACCACTAATTGCAGTAAATATATTTGCGTAGCGAAACAAGGGACCCACAACAGGAATAACCGCCGCACCTTCACGAATCTCAGTTATGTAACTATTGTCTAATTCTCTACCAAGCTTTGCAGACACCACTTCTATGCTTTCGTTTTGGCGTGATGCAATCGTTAAAATATTATTAAGTGCAGTCTCGGTAATAGCCCATGGCTCACCAGCTGCATGATTCCAGAACTTCATTGTTTTTCCTCTGCAGTCTGGGGAGCGTATTGAGCCGTTTCAGTATTCAAACCTAGCTCTCTCATTTTTGTTTGCTCTCGAGCTCTTTGTTCGAGAACTTCTTCCCAGTCTAAGCCTTGGGTGGCGCATTCATCTTCGAGCGTTGAAAGGCCAATTTCTAACCGTATCTTTGAAGCCCTGGCTTCTTTTACAGGGTCAATCCACCCACGCCCTGGACCTATCCATTTGCATCGACACCACAGCGCCTTGTTTTGATAAAAACCTGGTGCCTCAATCATGCCTTTGTTAATAGCTTCCTCTAACCAGAGCTCATAAACAGGCTTTGCCCAATAAGTAGCTAACCAATGACGTCGGCCAATGAAATATCGCCATGCTTCCATCAATGCTGCGCGTGCTGAGGAGTAATTGGTTTTCGAAAAATCCTTCATCAATAATTCGAAAGGTAAGTTCAACCCGGTGCCGATATGACGAAGAATGTTTTCTACAAAACTGCTGTAAGCAGAGTTAGGCCGACTGGGTGTAAAAGGCGCGACTTTATCTCCTGGAAATATAGGGATAACGGCACCACCTTGGAGTTTTACTTGCCACTCATTTCGAGCAGCCATGTAATCCTCGCCAGACCCACCAAACATTTCACTAATAGATTCACCATCTAATGGCGTTTCGATAAAAGCAGCGATCATTGCGTTGACAACGGCCGCTTGCATTTCGGAGCGCTCATAGTGATCAAGCATCTTAAATAGCGGCATAATGCTACTAAAGATCGGTTTGCCTCTGCTCTGACCGGTCCTTTCCTTGTCATGAACATGAATAACACGCTGGCGACCGAAACGAGTACGTGCTGAAATGCGCTCATACTCTTGAGCGTTATTGCTAACACCAAGAAGTTGATCACCGGGATGCGTTTTGGCAATCCAGTAAGCTAATGGCGCACCGTAAGAATCAACCTCGATACCAGCGCGAATATTGGCATCGTTGATTCGATCGTTTGGGTTTCCTAAACGGTCGGGCTCAATAAGCTGAATGGTTGTTGCAAACGCCTGGCTTCTATTGGGAAGCCATAATGGCAACGCAAGTGCTTCGCCATTGATTAGGCCAGAGCGGAACATTTGGGTTGTTAAACCATTAAATGTCAGACTTTTAGATGCATCACATTCAGTGGTATCAGCCCAGCTACGCCAAAGTGCTTCTGTTTTTCTCGACCAGCTATCTGCCCAGTCTTTGTCTTTCCCTAAAGCCTTGTAGTCAGGCAATGCTGATAGACGTAATCCCGTACCAACGACATTATCCACCAGCGTTTGGATTGCCCCTGAGGCTACACCATGGTTTCTTGCTAAATCTCTAGAGCGTGAAACCAGTGTAGGCAGTTCATCGAGCAAATCTGAATCTGGTGAGCCAGCCATTGGGCGCCAGCTCGACATCTCTCTCGCAGACAATGAAGCCGCTCGGTGAGCTGTATCAGATACTAGTGGTAAGCCATCTGGGCCTAAGATCATGTGTTTGGTCATAGCGCCTCAATTAGCTTTTTTAATCAGTAATTTAAAATTTCATAAACAAAGGACCACGTCGCGCGCGCCCCTCTTTTGCTGCTATCTCCGACTTAAGCTTCGCAATGTAAGCCGTAAGTTTATTGATATCTGTTTGCGCATAAGTGGTAGCACCATAACCGCCAACAGACACCGTCACTTCAAGTTCACCGATCATCAAGCGGTGCAGTGCAGATTCAGCATCAATGAGTCGCTGCCGCAGTATTGTTAAATCATTCATAAACACCTTAGAGGTAAGGGTCATCTGCAACGACAGACGATCGTTGTCGAAATGCTTTAGTTGTTTTCTTTGCGATTGGCTGAGCGCTTTCGCTTTGGGCTGGTGTACTTTGTTTTACTTCGCCCAGCGCATTTTCTAATCGCTTCCACTGCAACTCTTTAAATCGGTCAAGACCATAAATACTTGCAGCTGCTCGTGCATACACACGGCAATCCAAAGCCTCATTATTTCGAGTCGGGTCTTTTTCCCATGTGGCTTTTGGAAAACCTTTGTGTAAACGGATAATGCGTCGCTCAGCGGTGAGCTGTTTGAAGTATTCCTCGCCATACTGAGGAAAGTGACAGGTCCCTGGTGAAAATAATTCACCCGAAGCCCGCTCCTCATCCGTCGGTCTCGGCAGTTTGAGCCAACGGTAAAGTTCAACTTTGGCAACTGGACCGCTGACATTCCAAACCCTCAACCCTCGGCGTTTACCACCGGTATCAGCTTTTGAGACATTCTGGATTAATGCTGTTTCTGTATCTCGTCCCTTTATGGCAACGACACTTCTTGGTTGTGATGCTCGTGCGCCTGCGCCACCCCAGACTGCCTGAGGATAATTGCGTACCCACCCATAAACATCCTGAGTGGCGTAACCAGAATCAACGCACATCACACGAATTGGTAATGAGCTACCTAACGCGTGAGGCCAATCTTTGCTGAGGACTTGATCCAGTTTTTTCCACACATCGGGTTGAGCTGTATCACCGTCTAAGACTAAGTAGTCGATTGACCATGATTCTTTGCTTCTCCCCCATGCGACGATTTCACATTCCAAGCGGTCACGCTGAACGTCAACACCGGCCGTTAAAAACAAACCGCCTTCAGGAACAACACCAATGGTGTAAGACTCCCGTCGTTCATATAAACGTTCCCATTCTGGCGCCTCGAATTCTTCTTCATAAGATTCACCGAGAACGGTATTCACAAAGCCTTTCATTAAATCCGGATTTTGTTGCGCACCTTCAAAGATTCTTGCGGCGTCTTCCCATGAAAACCAACCGACAGGGCTATAGAGTGACGACAAGTGATAGCCTTGTGTTTGGCCATCACCTTCAGCGGTTGCTTGCCAGTAACCTTGATTGAGCATCTCTGTTTTTTGATGTTCACTAATTAAGTACTCACAATCCTCACAGCTATACTGGGCATTTTCAGGCTTACCTTCTTCCCATCGTAATTGGGAAAATCGCAAAGGTTGTGAATGGCCACATGAGGGACAAGGCACATAAAAATAACGCTGATCTGAGTTTTCAAATTCTCTCTGAATACGCGATGTACTTTTGAGCGTTGGCGTACTCACGAGCAGCACCTTTCTTCTGCGTGCAAAGGTTGCACTTCGTCGTTCAGCCAGCAATATCGGATCGCCTTCACCTTCAACATCGCCCGGATATCCATCCACCTCATCCATAAACAGATAACGAGCAGGCATGGATCGGAGGCCTACAGCACTGTTTGCGCCAGTCATGACCAGTACGCCGCCAGGAAACTCTTTTGAGAGCACCGTATTACCTGAGTCTCTGCTGCGCGCAGGCGCAACACGCGCCCTTAGCTCTGGCACATCTTCAAGTTGAGGGTCGATACGCTGACGGGAATTACGCTTTGCCATTTCGACGGTTGGCGAAACTGCCATCATCGGACCGGGTGTCATATGGATGACGTAGCCGATCCAGTTATTGCCAGCTTCTGTGCCGCCAACCTGCGCGCCTTTCATAAATACAACGCGCTGTACCGGCGAAGATACTGACAAACAATCCATGATTTCTTGTAGATAAGGCGTTCGTTGAGTACGCCAGCGGCCTGGTTCAGCAGCCGATTTGGGGGATAGCACACGAAACTGATCAGCCCATTCAGACACCAATAACATGGGATCTGGTTTTAAACCTTCATTCCAGGCTTTTTCGAGCTCTATTACCCCGTCGTAAAACTCAGTATCACCGTTCCTCGTCATCCCTGACGCCACGGCATTAGAACGTCCGTGTTCGTCAATCGACCTTTGGTTGGATGTCGCTAAGCTCGTATAAGTGCTGTCTGACATAAGACTCCAACATGACATGCATCTTGTGCGGGTCAACCTCCAGTTCTGCGGCCATTTGAGCAGATATTCTTGCTGGCCAACTTAGCCAAGCGTCGCGCTCGGCTCTTGCAATACGAAACACATGAGCGATCGCTTTAGCGCGATCCACCAGCTCATTTTTTAGTTGCTGTAATTTGATTCTATTGGTCTGGGCTTTTAGGACTTCATTGGCTGTTCGGGCTTGCATATAGGTGGTACCACCACCGGTATTGCCACTTTCACTCAATGTGTCGGCGACTGCATCAAGTGCAGCTTTGGGCACTGCTTTAGTTGGACTTGGCGATTTACGCTGTTGGGCGCGATCTGTGTTTCGATCCCATTGCTTGTCGACTTTAGCTATATCGATGGTGCCATCAGTCTCAGCTTGAATACGGCCAGACTTAATCGCTTTGCGCACAGCGGTATCTGATACCCCTCGATGTTTGGCATAAGCCCGCAGTGATACACCCATCTTTTAACCTGTTGTTTTTAGTCGAGTTAATAAGCACAAATGAGTTGATAAGACCGCTGAATGAAGCGTTCATGTGCTTAACAAAACAGCACTTGGAGACAACAAAATGGCTCACAAACAAAACGCATTAGACGCTTTTTTAGCTCGAAAATCTGAAATCGACACAGCCCTTGAGCGCTTACAAGCACTCAGCAATGACCACTTCAACGCTCACCCCGATGAAATCAACTGGGGGCACGTTGGCGACCTGGGCCACTACGCAGAACTCCTCAAACAAATCACCGACTCAGCCTTTAACGAAGGCGAACATGCCGAATAAGGAGCACATCATGACCAGCCTCACCGATACCCAAATCACCATCCTTGAAGCCGCAAGTAAGCGGCTCGACAACAACATCGAGCCGTTACCCAGTAACATCAACGCAGGTATTAAACCTCGGGTTATCCAAGGTTTATTGAAGCGAGAACTCATTACTGAATTTGAAAATGGCTACATCATCAATGCTAAAGGGTTTGATGCCATAGGCCGACCAGCGCCCACAAAAACGGCACCTAGCCAACCCGTCACTCTACGTGAGGGAACTAAGCAAGCCCGAATGATCGCGCTAATGCAGCGCCCAGAAGGCGCCAGCATCGAAGAAATTTGTACAGAGACTAGCTGGCAAAAACACACCGTTCGAGGCGTGTTTTCAAATACCCTTAAAAAACGACTGGGCCTTACTGTTACCTCGTACAAAGATGACGACCAACAACGCCGGTATCAAATTCAAGGAGATGCCCTATGAGCACTCGCTGCTTTATCGCCATGACAAAAGACGAGGTGACTTATCAATCCATTTATTGCCATCACGATGGATACGACACCGACAATGGCGTTGGTCCAACGTTAAGACAGCATCACAATAGTGAATATCACGCCGAGAGCTTGATAGCTATTGGAGATATTTCCTTTGTGCAAGAAGAAACAGTTTGTGCTTACCACCGAGATCGCGGTGATTCCTGGGATCAAACCCAATCCAGAATCACTCGTAGCCAACCAGAGTTATTTGCATTGGCAAAGGCATGCGATGCGCAATATCTCTACCTATTCAAACAGGGTGAATGGCATAGTTTTAAACTTTAAGAATTGACTTGATTATCCCAGACATTGAAGCGTTCATGTCATCACAAACAAAAAATGAGGCAAAGATTATGGGTACATGGAGCCAACCAAATACCGCTAAAAAAGCACATCAGTTAAAAAAATTGATGAGCGAGCCACTCTTGAAGAATCAAGCTTGTGAAAAACTGTATCACCTTGTCGGTGATGATGACTTATTCGATTTTATCCAAGAGCTAGAGCCTACTGATGATGTTCGTTATTTGGTGCAATCACACATCGAAACAACGCTGAATAATCTAAACCTCTCTTTCCTCAAGTGGGAGGAAGATGCCATCACAACGTGTGAGTCATTACTACCAGCTAGTGCAATTAGTTTGCAGAAGCGGACTGAATCGAAATAGCAAGATCATCGAACAACAGATCATCACTTTCACGAACAGCCTGTTCACCAGAATAATCTTGCCAGCGCCTGACAATGACATCCACGTATTTTGGATCCAGCTCAATTAAGCGTGCAGCCCGTCCTGTTTTTTCACTGGCGATTAGGGTGCTACCAGAGCCGCCAAATATATCTAAAACAATGTCTCGGCTTTTACTGGAATTACGAACTGCTCGCTCAACCAACTCGACAGGTTTCATTGTCGGGTGAAGATCATTTTTTACCGGCTTATTAAAAAACCAAACGTCACCTTGGTCGCGCGCACCACACCAAAAGTGATCATTACCTTCACGCCATCCATATAAAATCGGTTCGTACTGACGCTGATAATCTGAGCGCCCAAGCGTGAAAGTATTTTTTGCCCACACAATAAACGTCGACCATTTACCGCCCGCATCACGAAATGCTTTTTGCAGCGTATCGAGCTCACTGGATGACATGGCTACATAGCACGCTCCTTTAGTCACGCTTAGTAGATTGGTTAATGAGTCTTTTAAAAACTGATAAAAATCATCACCCAGATTGTCGTTCATAATACGTCGATCTTTGCCGCGAATTTTGTCTTTGGCATTGTTGCCATAGTCCACGTTATAAGGTGGATCTGTGAACGCCATGTCGGCAAGTTCACCATTCATTAGTTTTTCTAAATCTTGCTTGCTGGTCGAGTCGCCACACAACACGCGATGATTTCCCATGACCCAAATATCACCAGGGCGACTTATCGGCTCTTCTTCCACTTCTGGAATATCGTCCTCGTCAATTTCGCCTGCCTGATCATCGGCACCTAATAGTTCGTCCAATTCTTCATCTGAAAAACCAATCACATCGAGATCAAAACCAAGGTCGCCAAGTTCTTCTAGCTCGAGCTTTAATAACTCATCATTCCATCCAGCATTTTCAGCAATTTTGTTATCCGCAATAACCAACGCTCGACGTTGAGATTCTGTCAGGTGATGTAAAACGATGACAGGTACGCTATCTAATCCAAGTTGCTGGGCAGCCATCAATCGACCATGCCCCGCGATAATGACATTGTCATCACCCACTAAAATTGGATTAACAAATCCAAACTCAGCAATAGAACCCGCGATTTGTGATACCTGAGTATCATCATGTGTTCTCGCATTTTTGGCATAAGGGATTAAACGTTGAAGCGACCAGTGCTCCACCGTTTCAACAGCGTTAAGTTGCATTTGATTACCTTGGAAATAGCGGTGCGAACCGCGAACCTGCGAACCCGGTTTAATGGGCTGTCGCTAGCGAAATGCGGCGGCCTTGCGACCCGCATCGATTCGATGGCCAGGAAGGACCCATTTTTTTCTGGGACCAGAAATAACTAAGCCACGGTGTGGTGGCCGTGGCTTGTGTGCAGTTCACTCGTGAGATTAGCAAGTATTCTCGCCTAAAAACCGGGTTTTGTCCCACTGGGGGTTTTGGCATTAGCACGCAGGTCTTTGCTCTTGAGCGAGCCGCTCCGCAATTTTTATTAACGCCCCTTGCCAATAACGCTGTGCCGACGTTCTTGGAAACCCAGTCTCACGAGAGATCACTCGCCATGGCGTTCGATAAGCTCGTAACCAGATCAGGCTTCTTTCGCCATGATTGACAAACGTTATCCATGACAGCGTTTCTTCCATACGAGTGATTTGATCTGGCGTTGGACGTAAACGAATCGGTTGAACCTCTTGTCTGCCAAGCTCTCTTTGATCGTATTTGATCTCAGGCCAATAGCTCACATAACCAAGACTTCGCTCTCCAGGCAGTTTACGCAGCGTTGACACACACTCCTCGAACCGGTGAGCAATTTGTTCTGGCGTGAAGATATTCATGGTTGCTCTCCTATTCGTTGATCAATAGCCCAATAAACCAAAGCCAATGCATCGGCTTCGTTATCATCAGAAGGTCGGTGGCCTCGGTTCTTGGCAGCCTCGATCATCATGGTTTTATTTGCATTACCTTTGCCTGTTGCGTGGCGTTTGATTGTTCCAACCGGGACACCCTCGTAGGCAATATTTTGTTGCTCGCACCAAGCAGTCAGATGCGCCATAAAACCACCGTAAGCGTGTGCAGCATCAACACCCATGTGGCGACGAACTTCCTCAAAAAACACCATGCTGATAGGCCCAGCATTTTCGTTTAGCTCACCCAAGAAACGGTTGAACTTCAAAAAGCGCATGCCACCACCTTGCCAACGATCGTTTTTAAAACTGATGGTGCCGCTGGTGATAACGCCTTGTTTGGAATGAATTGCCCATCCAGTTGTTGTGCCCAAATCCAAGCAGAGCACCACTGGTAAGGTTCGATTGATGATCTCTTTCTCACCGAGATGGAGAGCCTCCCCTTTAGGGGACTCTCCTCTCTCGTAGAGAGAGGGGGTTTGCGTGCAATCTGGATTTATCTCTACACCCCTTGAATTGACTAGGTTTGTGTTCAGATTGCATGGGGTATCCGCAATCTGGGCTCCGCAATCTGCAATCTGGCTGGATGCCTTGATATTGCTGACTTTCAGTTTGCGGGTAGTTTGCAGATTGCAGCAAACTGGTTCAGATTGCAGACTGCAAACAGCCGTATCTGAGGCGTTATTGTGATCATGATTCATGGCTAATTTCCTCCTGGTATACCCAAACATCCGGGTTCTCGACTGGGAGCACCGCACCGGTTTGAGCACATTTATAATGGGTAGGTTTGATTGCAAAGTGAGCCTGTTTGACCTCACCTGTATCGGTATCAATGTTTTCTGAAGCAGGAATAGTCATACCTTCAACACAGAGGTAGCCGTATTTGCTGCGGGTTAACACAGGCAAGCTGTAATCCTCTGGATTGCGGAAGAACTTTATGTCGCCCTTAGTGGCATGAACTGCAATGCGTTCATTGATGGTTCTATTAGCGCCCAGTCCAGCTTGGCCTTCGAACGATTCTGCAAATTGATTCGAGGTATAGACCCTACCTTGAGCCGCCTCATCAAATATCATTTGCACAATGACGTCGCGTTTACGCTGACGTTCTGCATCGAGCTTGGCGCCATAGTCTTGATTGACCAGTCGATCGCTATGAGCGTCTAACTCAATCCATTTGCCCTGGCTTTTATCGACACATTTTGCAGGTAAGCCGGGACCATTTCGCAGTTCGAAAACCAGCGTACGGTCGGTGCGCGTTTCATCTGGCCGGTACAACAACATGCCGGTGGTGTAATAGCCACGAAGGCTGCCCGCACCTGATAGCGCCAGAAAAGGGTCTTCCTCGACTTGTTTTTTACTGATCTTCTTAGTGTGGTGGGCCAGAATAATGCCCGCTAACGGATTGACCGCATCACGCAGTTGTTCAACTCGCTCGCGCAGAAAGAACAACATGGCATTGTTGTCGTTCTCACTATTCCCCTCTGGACCTCCATCAAAGACATTGCGTATTGGGTCGATCACTAGAATATCGACACCACCCTGTGCAGCGGCTCGTTGCAGTGCTTCGATCACTTGCTCAACACCTTGATCATTAAGCACTAAACGAAGTTGAGGCGTTACCAGCAAGTTGTTTGCCGCACGACGACTAACATGGTCGGGCAAACCCATAGACTGTATCCGTTCACGCAAGTAGTGATATTGGACCTCTGCCTGCAGATAAAACACACGAAGTGGTCTGGAGGGCGTCAGCTCGAGAAAGGGTTCGCCTGCTGCCATGTGCGTTAACCATGACAACAGAAAATCACTTTTACCGACCTTTGGAGCGCCACCAAATACGATCATTCCACCGGGCGTTAACACCCTCGGTGCAATTAAATCGTCAGGCATAGGTGATGTATCGGCCAACAACTCACCCAATGAGTGCATCGGGATTGGCGTTTCATCTTTTACGACAGTACGCTCGGCGTTTTTTACAAAAGACCAAACATCCAAGCCATCTTCTATGGCGTCATAAGCATCCCATTTATCTGGTTTTCCATCTGGAATATGCAATACAGCAACGGAAGAAGCGCCTGCATTAGCAATCGCTTCTGATGCCTTGCGCGCATATTCAATGCCAGCCTCATCGTTATCCGGCCACACCAAAACGTGCTTATCCTTGAGTGGGCCCCAGTCCGTTTTGACGACTGGTGCATTGGCACCGTTCATTGCGGTGCTCGCAATCATCCCTAAACGAATCAATGCATCGGCGGCTTTTTCACCTTCAACCAGAACCACCTGGTTAGCCGTAAGTATCTGAGGTTGGTTATACAGCGGTCTGGGGTCGGGCGCTTTCATTGACCGAGAACCGACATCCCACGGCCGAAACTCTTTACCCACTGCAGTATCATATCGATATACACAAGCTATCAGCTTTCCTTGGCTATCACGGTAATCCCACTTTCCAGTAGCTGGACCTAACTCATCAGTCGGCACCTGTTTTGGTATTGAGGTTGAGCTCACAGAATTACTTTTGGCTGCGTGAGGTTTTTGTACTTGGGAATCAGATACTCCTAACCATTGCGCAACAGACTCAACCAATTCTGGAAATCGACTTGTAGCATCAATGCCCATCACACGCGCCCATGCATCAAAAATATCGCCACCTTCACCGGTCGCAAAATCCATCCACATGCCAGCGCGTGAGCCTTCCAGTTCAACCACTAAACTCTTACCGGGATTACCTTCAAGATCACCCACAATAAATTGTTTACCGCGTTGCTTTCCTGCCGGAAACAAATACATCAATACATTTTGAAGAGAGCCCAATAGACGCTGTTTTAATTCACGCGCATCATGCTTGGATTTAAGTGCAACGCCTTGATCGGGCGCATCATTAAAATCAAGCCACACAACTTTATCGCTACCTTTTTCCATCACGCACCTCCTTGCCAGCAGCGGTCTTGCCATGAGCAAAACTTACATTCGTAATGGGTAGGATCTTTGCTGATTCTGGGTAAGAACTCTCCTGCATCAGTCGCCTGAATGACACGCACACCTCGATCGGATGCACGCTGCGCCAGTTCACCATTAAAAGGGACCCACTCGAAGTACAACTCGGCGGTGTCCTTGTTGATCGCAGTGAACATAGCCGGATTTGAAGATATGCCTGGGATCTGCTCTTCCATGTATGCTTGGTACAGTGCAATCTGTGCCGCATAAACAGGCTTGGAAAGTGTGACGCCACGTTTTACCGTATCCTTCCATGATTTTGCGTTCAGTGATTTACACTCCCAAAGCGCAGGATAACCTTTACCGATTGATTCGGGTCCTCCAGCGAGCACGCCATCAACATGACCACACAAGCGGCCATTAACGGCAGCAAAGCCAAACTGACCACCTGACGCTGTCTCGGTATAAAGATCAAACCCTGCTTGGCGTAACCAATCTATGGCTAAGTTTTCGAAGACATGTCCGGCTGCAAATATCCTAAGAGTGCGCCCCGTAAATGTTCTGCCTTCGTCTACGGCTGTATTAGTGAATTCATATTGAAGCGCTCGATCACACGCAACGCCTAGTCGAGAAGAGCCTAAATAATTGCGCGGCGTTTGTGCCTGATTCTCAGTTTGCAAAGCACTATCGATTAGATCGGTGAGTTTTTCAGACAAGGTCGGTTGATGATTAAAATCCAGCATCAGAAAGGCACCTCGTCTTTGTACAGCTCCTGCAAAGTGCAGTGATAAGATTCAAGAACCGTATCCACCAAACCAATAATTTCATCTTTGCTGTAACTGCCAAGGCCTTTTTCCATGCCTACGGCCATCACATAATCTGCAAGTGGCGCTAAAACAGAGTCAGCTGCTTTTTGTTCTAAATCGGTCCTGTTCACATCCACCCCCTTGCGACGCAATTGGTAGTGAATGTCCTGACAGGTCTTGGAACAAAAGCGCTTAAAACTTGCACGCCGATTTTCGACAGTTTGGAAACGGTTTGGATCCAACCAACAGAAACCGCGCGGCGGCTTGTGGCATATATAACATCGGTAATACACATCAAGCGGCCTCCCTTCCTTCAACTTTGTTGAAAATGCGGGATTGGATATCACGCTTATTAAACTGGAACGCTAATAGGCATGATGCTTGGTAGCGAGTTAATCCAAAGTCCTGTCGATAGGCTGGTGGTAAGTACCGAAGCTGCTGAGCGGTTGCTGCCTGGTTTAACCATTTGCGGGATTTGCTCGCGGCATCTTCCGTTTCATGATCATTCAACCAGTCGTCAGCTGCTGCTAAGCAAACAGTTCGCTCACCCATGGCCAACAAGCGTGCGGGGAGTTTTTTTCCACCGCCCATGCCAAACCAATGACCGGCCAAGAAGAACACTCCGGCCCACGCTTCAAAGCCTGTTGCCATCAATGCCGCATCATCACCAAACAAATCACACCAACGGAAAGATGAGCGTTTAAGCAGATCAATCTCAGACATCACAAAGTCAGTTAAATCAACTTTGTCATCGGTACCCGTTCGCTCCCAAACATGACCACATAAAGAACATTCTTTTGCCGCCGCAGGTACCATCGCTCCACAGTCGGGGCACTCTTTCTGAGGTGCCTCACCCTGACCTTCATGACCGTCTAAATTGACATCTTGCTCGAGCGAGCCGTGAAGCATAGTGCTGGTGCCGAAGTCGAGTACCACACAATCACTTTTCACCACACCAGGGTGTTCATTGGGATCGATGGTTCTAAGGCCACGCCCAATCATTTGTATCAAAGTCGACTTGTAGGAACTTGGCCGGAGTAAAATCACACAGCTGGTCGGCGGGTAATCCCAGCCTTCAGTCAGCACTGCTACGTTAACAACAACTTGAGACTCTCCGGATTCGAAACGAGACAGTGCCGCTTTGCGTGCCTCGCTTGATAGCTCACCATGAATAACCTCAGCATTCACTCCAGAAGATGAGAATGCCTCAGCCACATTTTTGGCATGATGGATGGTAGAGCAAAAGACCACGGTAGAACGATCATGAGCTTTTTCTTTCCAGTGACGAATCACTGCTTCAGTGATCGGCGCTTTATTCATGATGGCATCGACTGCCGACATATCGAAATCATCGGCGGTTCGTTTCACCTGTGACAGTTCACTCTGAGTACCGACATCAACGACGTAAGTTCGCGGTGGGACCAAATGCCCTGATTGAATTAATTCGGCAAGCGTAATTTGATCACTGACATTACTAAAAACAGGGCGTAATGCTTTGTTGTCACCTCGATTGGGCGTTGCCGTTACGCCAAAAATAGCCACATCAGGATTACTATCTCGAACGCTATCAATAATGCGTCGGTAAGTGGGTGCGGCTGCATGATGCGCTTCGTCGATGACTAGCAAATCTAGCTTTGGCATAAGCTTCAAGTTTGATTCACGCCCTAACGTTTGCACCATGGCAAAGGTTGCTTGTCCCGCCCATGACTTTTCCTGAGCGTCATAGATTGAAGTGGCGATGCTTGGATTGACACGACTGAACTTGGCAGCGTTTTGAGTAGTCAGCTCATCTCGATGAGCTAGCACACAGGCTTTTGCATCTCCGTTTTCCAGCCATTGACCGGTGACTCCGGATAACATAATGGTTTTACCGGCGCCCGTAGGCGCCACCCCCAATGTATTCTGGTGCTTATTAAGCGCAGCGAGGCTGCGCTCAACAAACAGTTTCTGACGAGGTCGTAATAACATAACTCGACCTCCTTATTGCGCCCAACTGGGACGACCAGTTGGAGCAGTTGAGGCAGATTGGGCAGCAGAAGATTGCTGTACCGAAGCTGATGCTTGTGTCGGTTCACCCGCGATGCCTGCATAAGCTTTATTGTCTGGTGTGATTGCGGTTTTAACGACATTTTTATCATCACCATTTTGGTCCTTATCCATCTCAACTTTGGCAACAAACTCAACACCATCAAGATCGGCAAAACCTTGAATGCGACGGGCTTGTTGCGCCTGAGGTGAGTTGTCCTGAGGATGTAATCCCCGCGATGAGTTCAAGATCCCTTTTACAAACGCTCTTCCCATATTTGCCCACTCGGGACCTTTAGGGCTGTGCAGACCAATGAGGCTCCACATTTTTCGTTTGGCGTATGGACCATCGAGCACCACGAACTCGCAATTCAAGTAAACAGAGCCAGTGGTCATGCTTTGGGTTGCGTAACCACCAGTCCAACCTTGCGAGGCATCGTCATAGCCGCCGGGACGAATCGTCATACGCACCTTTACAAGCGTGCCCTTAGGGATTACATCAAAATTGTTTTGGTCTTCAGCCGAGTTAAAATCATTCCAAGTCGTCATTATTGGACTCCTTCTTCAGTATTGGTTTGGGTTTCGATAGGTGCTGGGCGAGCAAAGGTCAGGCGATCTGACGGAGGTGTTACTGGCCCATGAATTTTTTCCATAAGTCGACCTAGGTGCGGCTCCTCGATAACATCAAGTCGCCCACTGCGATCTTTAGCTGGATAGCCATAGGGATTTAGGGTGTGGTTAATAAAGGCGCGATATTTCTGGCCATCATCACTTTGAATTTCCGCAAGTGTGATGACCTGATCAACGATGCCTGGCAGCTCTAGAGCCGTTTTTGAACCATCAATCTGTGGTGAATAAACCTTACGATTGAAGTCATCGACTTTTTCGTCGAGGATGCCAACAAACCAGATATTCTTATTGCGGGTGTGCTGCAGATGAGTCAGCCAAGCAATCATCTCTTGCCCATGAAGGCCATAAGCACCACGCGTATCAGGTTTACCACTTCGTTCGCTGAACGCCTGAGGTTGTCCCTTGCACCATTGCAAGCAAAGGCGACCTGCGACAGTTATTGAATCGATAAACACCGTGTCGTATTTATCAATGCTGCTAACGTCACCGAATTTAGCGCAGACTGCTTCATAGTGTGCTTGGCTGTATGGTTGTTCATCCCGTAGTGCTGGATTGGGGCCGCCAATAAACACCGCAAAGTCACGGCATTCCTGCCATGTGCGCGGTCGAATCGCATCGCCAGTCCACCCCTCAACAGCGAGGTCACCCGCTTCCAAATCGAAGAACAAGGTTTTGTCTGCATCGACCGTCCACAATAAACTGGTTTTTCCGATGCCTGATGGACCAAGAATGCAGCCTTTGATCCCGCGCTTTTCTGCCAATCGCTGATCGGCCGTAATGATTGGAAAGGCCATTACTTCACCTCCCCATGTTCACGCAGAAACTCAAGCGCATAGTCGGCGCCTTTGGCACCGTAGCCTCGAGCCATGTCATGCACTCGGCGTAGTGATTCCATTTCCTGAACAATGCGACTGAGCTCTTTATTCAAACCCTGCTGTGCAAAGGCCAAGTCATCAACGGTCACTAGAAGCAACGCCTTAGATTCAGGCTCTCCTTTGTCAGATAGATCAGGAATAGAAATCGCATCTGGCAGGCTTTCCAGTGAAAAACTGCTCTTGCGCAAAGCCTCTAAAAAATTGGTTTCTTTGGTAAAAATCGACATGATTATTGCTCCTTTGCAAGGCTGAGACGGAAGGTGGGTTTGCCAGTTTTTAATGTCCGAGCGGGTTCAAAAACGGTTCGAAGGTTTTCAGGCCAAGCGGTGTATTTGCGCTCAGCCACCTTGTAAGTGATGTCCAAGAATTCAGCAGGGTTGTCGCCACTGGCAGAAATTCGCTGTGCGATTTCAGATAATTGCGATTGGTCCCAGACGGGCTTTTTCGGAAGGTCAGATGACACTCGCACACCCTCGTCGTCAAAGTTGACGGTTCCGGTGTCTTTGCCGAGCTGAGCTCTTAACTCACTAACTTTTGGGTCGTATTTCATGGCAATTGCGCCATCGACCCAGTCTTTAAGCTCTTTGGCATTGCGAAGGTAGTTGGCCGCTTCAGCCTGAACACGCATCAATTCAGCAGCAGTCATACCTGCCAACTCACCGATGCTCATAGCTTGGGCTTGTTCTAGGGAAAGACTCATGCGTCACCTCCTGCTACGCGCTCAGAGGTACTCTTGCGAAGACAGTCGTGTTCATAGGCCTCGACATCTTCGAGGCGATACATCACGCGACCTTGTAGTTTGAGAAAGACGGGGCCGATGCCTTCAGAGCGCCAGCGCTCCAATGTGGCTTCGCTGACACCCCAGCGGTTGGCTAATTGCCGTTGGTTCATATGATTTACACTCACGTTGCACTCCTAATGGTTGTTGCGGAAACGTGAGGTAATGATGTGCTTCGGTGGGTTAGGAGCCGTTTAGGGGCAAATTAGGAGATAGGTTAGGGATACTTATTTCCAATATTTTCTTCAAAAGAGCGCTGCAGTTACTATTAATATTTCTGTCTTTGGATGAATTCAAGATAACCTGGTAAATTCAACGTAACGATTTTTTGAGCGAGATTTTAATGACAACGGGAAAGGCAAAGGAAAGAATTCTTGAAAGGGTTTTGAACTCAGATAACGAAGTTTTCCTGCGCTCAGATTTTTCAGATATAGCCAATTATCAACAAGCCGGTAGAGCACTCAATAGCCTCATCAGTGAGGGGCGCTTAATCAGAATTAGTAAAGGCGTTTATGCAAAAGCGAGAAAGAATAGAATCACAGGGAAGCCAATGCTGTCTGCAGCGGGTGGTTTTATAGCAGTTGCTGAAGAAGCACTGGACCGTTTAGGGATTAAGTGGTCACACTCAAAAGCAATGGCAACTTATAAAGACGGTTCTTCGCAAGTGCCCGTTAATTGTGAGGTAGTAATAGAAGGAAAATTTCAACGAATCATTTCTGCAGGCAACTGTAGGTTACGAGTTTTTTCCAACAAAAATTCAAACGTTAGGTAACTAACCAGCAGTTACCTTTTTCGTATCCGACAACGTTTTTCCAATTCACCTTACAACCACTAAAAGCCTGAGAAAGTGCGCTTGCTTTAGATTCTGCATTTTCCAGTACCGCCGCTGTCCGCAATTTTTCTTGGCCAGACTCCCAGGCTTCAAACAGCTGACGAATAATTCGTTTATGCGTTAAGCCAGTGAATATATATTGCTCGCCATTTACGGCCAGCTCCCCTCCATCTTCAGAGCACCATGTTGGGGGACGCTTGGATTGATGAGAACGCCCATATCCCAGTAGCTCCATCAGCAAGCCTTTATCGATAGCCGATACACTTTGCTGCTCAGGTAGAAGAAGGTCATGAATTGCTATGCATAATGGCTCACCAGGTATTGGCGACCCATTTTGAGATATGGCGCTATCAGTCAAGATCACAGCCGAGCGACGACGTGCAAATGAACTGAATGCAAGCTTCACTGTAGAGATGGTTTGAGCTAAACAGGCCCTTCTACAAAACAATACCGCAACGCGATTTTTGCCAAGCCATACATCCCCAAGATCCCATAGAATACCAATAGCCAGTTCAGTTACCGTTTGGTGAGACGATATATCGAGCCACTGCTGAACACACCGTAAAAAATGGTTATTACTAACTTGGTATTTACCAATTGAGGTTGTAGCCACATTCACCCAACCAGCACCCGGAGAGAAATAACGATACCCAGAGCCACTTGGGCAGGGCAACAATTCACAGTCCTGATCATCAACATTGATAGATGTCGCAGAGTTTTGCAGCGGATGAATCATCCTCGTATTTAACAGTTCTTTGAAATCTGTGGTAATTGATAAGTCTTCAGCGTCCACTTGTTGTTTTGGCGTACTAATAATCTTAAGCAGAAGTGCAAGCGCGCCTCTGCTCAACGTGACTGTATCGCTCATTCTTGAACCTCTTCGAGTAAACCCCAACGCTTGAGGTACTTCTCTCCAATTAATCGCTCCTTATCAGTTCGGCTTCTTAAGTCACAACCGTTTGGCATCGAGATTTTTACAGGCAGAACCTTACCTCGCCCATGCCCGTTTTCAGGGTGGAAGCGGATATTGATCTTGGCCTGTACCGGCGCAAAACCGCCAGACAACAAGGGGTTTTGTTCTCCAAAATGTTCTCGGGCATATTCATGCAAAGCCATATTGCTTTTAGCGGGCACCTCAATTTGCACCCGACCTTCTCCGGCTAAGTCTTTGACCTTCATCAGAACCAATTGGACAGATTCAATGCCATCTTCAAGGTCCCAATCTAATGGTTTATTTTCCATAAGTGGCATCAAATCAAATCGGCGCAGTGGAACCTTGTCTGCTGTCACTGGCTGCTTAAGCAGATCCTCAGTGAATGCTTTTGCGATGGTATCGCGACGTTCTTGCTTAGAGGCGACCACCTCAATAGTGCCGGTACCGGATGAGTAAGTAATGGCATGCTCAGAAACCGGACGACGAATGCGCGAGACGATATCTTCGTCACCTTTAAACTCAAGGTAAGAGTCAGGCAGTCCCTCCTGATAGATCATGACCTGCACAACGTTGATGTCGTTACCCTCCTCATCAGGTTGAACACGTTCAAATAGTTCAATCTTCACCTTCTCGCCCAGGCCAAACAACTCCTTAACCTTGTCCTTGAAGATATCCATAGAAACTTGATCACTATGCAGCCGCAATGATGTTTCTACTTTGTATCCCGACCATTTCTGGCCATGCCGATATTGATCGGCATAGCGGATATCTTCTGCCTGCCTGAAATTATCGCGATGAGTCTGAAACACCCACAAGCTCCTCTCTGCAGCGGTTTCATGCTTGAGGAGCTCAGTGGAATCAGGAAATGTGCTTAACAGCGCTGCTTGACCCACCTCGTCAGTCATATGCTTGATTCTTTCCAGATCAAGCGTGATTTGAATTTGCACATCGGCAGGTTGATGGTCATACAGCTCGATAACCTTGCTGGCCACCTCAGGCTGATCTTTTGACCAGTCCACAAGACCAAAACCGTCATTGGCAGAAAAGTATGACTTCAATCCCTGAGATGAAGCATGGTTAACGAAGTTACGAACGATTGGCATAAGCACAATTCCTCAATATAAGTGATAAACGGCAAACTCTCGGCATTCAATTACAGAAAGTTCAAGATAGCGAACTTATATAATATGGGCGCTTATATTTCTTTTCAAGTAAAAAAAGTAAGTCTATAATGAACTTTTTACATCATTCACTGAGGAGGCAATGCCGTGGCCAACGTATTAGGGGCCAAAATCAAAGAGCTTCGCAAAGAAAAAGCCCTTACATTAGAACAACTTGCGGAGAAAATAGGATCAGGAAAAAGCTATATCTGGGAGATTGAAAATAAAGGTGTAAAACGCCCATCTGCCGAAAAATTAGCCGCTATAGCCAAAGCACTGGATGTTACAACTGACTATCTGATTGACGACACACAAACAGAAGTCTCTGACGATCTAGAAAAAGAAGTGTTTTACCGGAAGCTGGGACAACTCGACAAAGGGGACCAAGATCGAATAATGGATATGATAGACGCATGGAGCAAGAAGTAGTGCCAGAGAAGAAATTCCCCCACAAGGAAGCCAACCGAATTACAAAGTTTTTGGACCTTGGCTTCAATGGCAGCGACCGTTTTCCAGTCGATGTAAAGAAAGTCGCTCTGGAACTAACACCAGAGTTTAATAAAGACCCAATCACTGCCGTTGATGGTAATAGTATCGGTAAGTCTGTAGATGGGATGCTGGTAAAGCATCCCACAAAAGAAGAATGGGCGATATTTTACAATACTGACGTAGTTCATCCAGGAAGAACCAACTTCACCATGGCTCATGAACTGGGTCACTACATGGTTCACCGGCCAGTACTGAATAAAACCAAGTTCGAGTGTGGCGAAGAAGACATGCTGGATGAAAACCAGCAAGGTATCGATATCGAAGCAGAAGCTAATGCCTTCGCCGCCAACTTGCTGATGCCTAACCACGACTTCCGCGCACAAGCCGACGGTCAAAAATTTAGTATCGACCTAATGCAGCACTGTGCTAATCGCTACGGCGTATCGTTAACTGCGGCAGTGCTAAAGTGGCTCGATTTCACAAAGAAACGCGCTATCGGCCTGCTGTCTGAAGAAGGCTTTATGCATTGGTCAAAATCGAGCAACAGCGCTTTTCGCTCTGGCCGTTACTTCGCCACAAAGAAAAACTGTGTTGAAATCCCAGAGTTCTCGTTAGCTGCGGAAGAGCAGTATTCAGCAGAAGCTAGAAATGGCGTCAGGCATGGGCCAGATATTTGGTTTCCCGGCGAAGAAGTTATCGAACACAGCATTTACTCTGAGGAGTACGGTAAGACCCTAACCATCCTTGTTCTAGATGATGCAGGAGGATACAGCGACCCAGGTGATTTCAGCGAAGATGATGAGCTGCTTACTGATTCGTACACTAACTTTATTAACAATGGACAGAATCCCTACTAACCATTATGCGAGACTCCTACGAACGCTTTTTCTCACAAGGCTATATTTCGAAAGACCAATTTTTCGAATTCGGCCTAAGTGAAACCATTTACGCCCCTTTGGATAAAGCCGAAGTGGCTTGGCAAGAGTTGAAGCATAGAATTCAAAACAACCAGCAAGTATTTATTCGAGGCTTTGGACGAAATTCAAACGGCACACATTTATTTCAAGCATTCTATGCTGATGTCCTTTCGAATAATCAAGTTACCGTTGATCCAACCAATAATGCTCAACCAACAAAATTGATCCGGGACTTAACGGGATACTCAAAGACAAAAAGCAGTAAACATGAGCCAATCCAGAATTATCAAATCTCGCATATTTTTGGCAGAACCAAAAACGTATTCGCCTTTACCGCCCCTTGGAATATCGTATACATGCCTAAAATGCTGGATCCTTTTACAGGTCATGAAGCAAAAGGACCAATGATTGATGAATATAAAGATCGCTTTCAAAGGCAGAGTTTCAATCATTTTGAATCACTTATAACCGATTACAATGAGTTGATTACATCACCTAAGCTGGTTGATGCAATTCATGTATACCTCGAAAAAATTGAACAGGATAAAACCCTCAACGATAAAGATGTCATTAAGTTAAGGGCTTCCGGTCTAGAAGAATTAACACCCATTATTCTTTGAGCTTTTAGTAACATCCCAATCACTTACGCATAAGCCCGCACATACCTGATGGCCATTTCGCCACTCTAAACACAGAATGTTCAACAGTATTTTGAACATTAAGAGTGGTAAGCAAATGCAACAAACAAACCCGTTATCTCCGCACAGAATGACTCCCGAACAACGCGTTCATGAGGTCGCTAACATCATCGCTCAAGGCATAATCAGGCTTAGAGCCCCCCATTCAAACAATGCACAATTATTGGACTCAGATAGCAATGTTTCACTTGCTATGTCTGCTTACCGAAGCGTTCATGGTGAAACAGAGGACGCCAGCACTTCGGAGGAAAAATGAGCTCAAACATCATGTTCGAACCATCATCGTCAGCAGTTGCGCAAATAGCCCAGCTATCAGATATGACAATGGACGAAATTAAATCATTGTGGCGACAACTTTACCGCAAAGAACCACCAACCCATATTCGATCCTTCCTAGAGAAGCGCTTAGCTTTTCGACTGCAAGAAGTCGAATTTAGGCGCGCGCACCAAAACTTTGCCGACAAAAACGATCGGCGCATTAATGCCATCATAAATACAGGAAAAAAGCCTCTGCGAGATCGATACCCAAAACCTATACCCGGAACTGTTCTAAGCCGCATCTACCAAGAAAAAGAACACAAGGTTACCGTCACCCACGACGAACAGTTTGAATTTGAAGGCCGGATTTATAAAAGTCTTTCGGTTGTCGCCAGAGAAATTACTGGCACCCGATGGTCTGGACCATTGTTCTTTGGCTTGAGAAAAGAAAACCATGAGAAGAAAACAAAGCGGGGTAAAAAATAATGCCAGAACAAATAAAAAAACGACTTCGCTGTGCAGTCTATACACGAAAGTCCACTGAAGAGGGACTGGATCAAGATTACAACTCAATCGATGCACAACGCGATGCTGGCCATGCTTACATCGCCAGTCAACGAGCTGAGGGTTGGATTCCCGTTGAGGATGATTATGACGATCCTGCATTTTCAGGCGGCAACATGGATCGCCCTGCGATGAAGCGATTACTTAAAGATATTCAGGATGACAAAGTCGATGTCGTGGTGGTTTACAAAATTGATCGATTGACGCGAAGCCTGACTGACTTCTCCAAAATGATTGAAGTGTTCGAACAACATAACACTTCGTTTGTGTCAGTCACTCAGCAATTTAATACCACTAATTCAATGGGGCGGCTGATGTTAAACATTCTCCTCTCATTCGCACAATTTGAAAGAGAGGTAACCGGTGAACGTATTCGAGACAAGATTACCGCCAGCAAGAAGAAAGGCATGTGGATGGGCGGCATCCCACCGCTGGGGTATGACGTAAAAGACCGACACCTGATCATTAATCCAAAAGAAGCGAAATTAATTCAACAGGTGTTTAAACGGTTTACAGAGATTGGCTCAACAACACTATTGTACAAAGAGCTAAGACTAGAAGGTGCAACCAGCAAATCATGGACAACTCAAGACGGGCGCTTCCGCCCTGGCAAACCAATCGACAGAGGCCTTATCTATAAGCTACTGCACAATCGCACTTACCTCGGCGAACTCAGGCACAAAGATCAATGGTACCAAGGCAAGCACGACGCCATAATTGATCAAAAACTTTGGGACGATGTTCACTCCATACTCGCAGTGAATGGCCATAAGCGCGGGAATTATACTCGCGCTAAAATACCATTCCTTCTGAAAGGCATGGTATTCGCCGAAGATGGCCGAGCGCTGACAACTTGGAGTTCAACTAAGAAAAAGAGTGGCCGACGGTATCGCTACTACATTAGCACTCGCGATACTAAAGAATATTCAGGCGCATCAGGTTTGCCTAGAATCCCTGCAGCCGAGCTAGAATCTGCTGTAGTTGAACAAATCAGAGGTATTCTCAAAGCACCGCCCGTTACGCAGCAAGTAGCATCTATCGTACAGGAGAAAGACCAAGATATTGATGAAGCCCAAGTTACCGTTGCGCTTAACAAGATCGATAACGTTTGGGAGCAATTATTCCCTGATGAGCAATCTCGCATCATTAAGTTGATGGTCGAAAAAATCATCGTCAAGCAAGACAATATTGATATTCGCCTTTGGGAAAATGGAATAGAACGACTTGCCTTAGAAATTACTGACACAGCCAAACAGGAGGTCGCATGAGTAAAGGTAGCGGCTTTAAAATTGAAATGAGTCAGTCAGGTGACTCAAGCGTTGTTGAAGCCAGTAATGGCCAACTCAGTATTTCGGTGCCTATCAACTTAAAGCGCCGAAGCGGCCGACAACTTATCACTCTACCTGATGGTTCCTCCCATGAGCCCAGGCCATGGGATACTGATCCAACGCCACTGCAGCTAGCTCTGGCACGCGGCCATTGCTGGCTCGCCATGCTGGAAACCGGACAAGCTAAATCCCTAAGGGAAATTGCAGAGAAAGAAGGCGTCGACAACAGCTACGTCAGCCGAATGGTTAACCTGACTACACTAGCGCCAGATATCGTCGAGGCCATTCTTGACGATCAATTGCCACCGACCGTGACTTTGTTTGATCTGGCGGTAGATCCGCCTAGGCTATGGAGTGATCAGCGGGTAAGAATCTACAGCTTGAAATCCTGATGCAGGCTTTTCCAATGCTCAATTAACTTTTGTTTGTGCGCCTCATTCATCGGAAGTTCTTTAATTGCTGAATGCCACTGCGTTCGAGCCCTATCCATTACATCTTCTAAATGAGGCTTGATTGCTCGCCAAGGTATACCTGACTTTTCTGACCATGCCTTGAAATTTGCGAAAGATACAACATACCAATCCTTCGTTTTTCCTAAATTCAAAGCAAAGTTGCGTTCCCCATCGATATACACACTTGTTGTTACTATGTCATAGGCTGGGGATAGTCTCGGCGTCACCTTATCTTCGTATAGTAGGCTCCAGTTTTTTAAATGCGCATCACCATTGGCCAACAAAATATTCACTAGCAATCGTCTTGCGAATTGCTGCACGTCAGCCAAAGCATCACCTGAAAACTCGTACAGGACACGGCCAATCTGCTCATAGTTTGCAGAGTTATATTTTTCATGGGGATACTTCACTAATACTTGGGCGAAGTCTTCCATGTGAACTCTATTGCTCTCGTGTCGATCAAAACGCTTTATCGCAAAAGCAAAGGCTTCGTCTGGCAAATTGATTTGTGGCAGGTTATCCAACTGGCCCATATCAACCAGCTTAATTTCGGGTATATCAACTCCTATTAATGACGCTAGAGTCATAGCCGAAAACTCATTAACAGGAACGTCTTTATGTTTTGTCGATGGGGTTTTTATTATCCAATCACCTAAATCTCCAGATTTAGAGAGGTTATAACGCCCATCCTTTTCTTTCATTGAAAACTTCATCTGGACGCCAGCTAACGAAAATTTATTTTCACGTTCCAATTTCTCGAACTTTACGACTTTAGCATCTCGATTATGGCCGCCAGAAATAAGCGACATTACATTATCAGGTACATCCTCTGGATCTAACGGTGTGGCGACAATTGCACCCGGCAAATCTTCCCCTAGATAAGAGAAGATATGAAACTCGTTATCTACATGTACCTTTAATCCTTGCGCAATAAGCTCTCGTAGCGACCCTTCTGGCAATAGGTTTGATAATGTTGGATGCAAGCGTTGATTTCGTGCCCAAGGCTCTGACAACAATTTGTTAGAGTGAGGGAATGCAGGATGGGTGATCAAGCTAAACGTCGAGCGGTGAGTATTGCTGCTAAATTCATCGGCAAAAATAAGTACATTCCTACCATTCAGGTAACCTGCCAAATAGCCTACCAGTTCTCCGTGAAGCGTTAACTGAATAACGTTGACAGCGTTGATCACGAGTCATCTCCAAGCAAATCTTGCCAAGGGTCATCAGACAGGCTTTTCTTGCTCACTGACTTGGATGTGTTTCGTTGGCTAGAGCTTTTAGTTTCAGAGCCCGGACCTTCTGAATCTGCTTCCCACTCATCTGCAGCTTTACCTTCAAGAACGGCGAGAACAGCCCCAAGCTTCTCCTTGGGAATAAGCATCAACTCGCTATTTAAACCTTTCGCTATCAATTCGAGCGTATCCAGCCGTGGGTTCCCTTTAGATTCCAAACGTTGATATTGCTGGCGAGAAACGCCAACACGCAACATCATGTCGTTTTGTTTGAGACCTAAATCTAAACGCCTCTTTTTGAGCTGCTGAAGTAGAGTATTCATGCTATCCTGTCAACATATATATTGCTTTTATCTACAAAGAAACATATTAGTTTCACTTTCCACAAAAAGCAACTAATATATTGCTTTAAAGAAAATCCAACCAGAAAAACCCTTAAAGCAACTCATTTGTTGCTTTTCGGTTTGCGTAATGGCATATAGTTAAACCCAGGGTTAACTATGGGGAAAATCCTAAACCAATGATAAAAATAAATAACAACTACTATGTATAAACAACACGGACAGTTTCATTTCTCCCCCTCCGACCTAACTCGTTACATGGAGAGCCCATTTGCCTCTTGGATGGATCGGTTTTCGATTGAATACCCAGATCAGGTGCCAGAAAAAGACCCAGCCGATGCACTCATGAGTTCACTAGCCCAGAAAGGGTATGCGCACGAGGATGCGCTAGAAACGACCTTTGCTGAACAAGGCCTCGCCGTAGTCAAAATTGAAGGCAAATCAGCAGATGAAAAGCAGGCCAGCACGCTTGAAGCGATGCACCAAGGCGTTGATGTCATCGTACAGGCTCGATTGGAGCTAGTGCCATTTGGTGGGTATGCAGATTTTCTCGTCAAAGTTCAGCATGCAGAAGGCGCGGAACCTAGCTTACTGGGTAATTGGCATTACGAAGTTTGGGATACGAAACTGGCCAACAAGCTGAAACCAACCTTTGTTATTCAGCTATGTTGTTACGCACAAATGCTCGAATCCATACAGGGCCGTTTGCCCGAATTTATTACCGTTGCCTTAGGGAGTGGTGATCATGAACGTCTGCGAACCAAAGATTATTTCTATTATTATCAAACGCTAAAATCTTCATTTGTTACTGATCAAAAAAACTTTGACTCGAGTAAAAGGCCTGATCCCGCCGATTCAAAAAACTGGGGTGACTGGAGTAATTTTGCCGAAGCGTTATTAGTAGAAAGAGATCATCTCTTTCAAGTCGCCACCATTACCAAGAGCCAGATAAAAAAGCTTGCACAGGCTGGTATTAATACAATGCAAGAGCTTGCAGATTCAACAGTTGAGCATGTAGCTGGCTTCAACCCTGCCGTTCTTGAAAATCTCAAAGCACAAGCTGCCATTCAAAAACGCAGCGCAGGCGATGACATCCCTAAATTTGAAATTATAACGCCAGCGCCTGATGAGAAAATAGGATTAGCGTTACTTCCACCGCAATCGCCACTGGACGTGTTTTTTGATATTGAGGGCTATCCGCTCGATGAAGGTGGCTTGGAATACCTTTGGGGAAACACCTACTTTGATGTCCCTTTACCTGGACAAGATCGGGGCAATCGACAGTTCATCGATTTCTGGGCGCATAATCCTGAGCAGGAAAAGCAATGCTTCCAAGACTTCATTCATTGGGTTTACCAGCGTTGGCAGCAAGACTCAACAATGCATATTTACCATTACGCCAACTATGAAATCGCAGCCTGTCGCAAATTGATGGGGCGATATGGTGTATGTGAATATGAAGTTGATCAACTGCTTCGCAACGAGGTTTTCGTCGACCTCTACAAAATTGTTAAAGGTGGTGTTCTGTTAGGCGAGCCTCGCTACTCGATTAAGAATGTCGAGCACCTTTATCGAGGAAAGCGCGAAACTGAAGTCGGCAATGGCGGTGATTCAGTTGTGGTCTACGAACAGTGGCGAGAACTCAACCAACGAGGCGAACAGGGTGATACTTGGGAAACATCTAAAATCCTGAACGATATCAGGGATTACAACATCGATGATTGTGACTCAACCCAAGAGCTCGTCGACTGGTTGCGACAACAGCAAGCTGAACACTCTATTGGCTACTTAGGTAAAACCGAAGTCACGGAGCCTGATGTTAAAGAGGAAGTAACAGAACGAACGCAGCTGCGGGATCGTCTACTCGAGCGTGTTTTATCTGAGCTTGAGTCCGATCCAAGAAAAGCGGCATTAACTGAAAATTTGGCATGGGTGCTTGAGTTCCATAGACGCGAAGCAAAACCCATATTCTGGCGTTTATTCGAAAGGCTTGGCTTAAGTCATATAGAATTAATGGACGATCTAGATTGCTTGGCCTGCTGCGAAAGAACTGAGCGTGAGCCTTTTAAGCCAACGCCGCGCGCACGAAACATGGCTTATGAATATCGCTTTGATCCCTCCCAGGAATTTAAAGGCGCGCAAAAACAATTCTATTTATTGGGTGTCGAAACGGATGACGGAAATACCGCAAAAGTTACCTTTGTCCGAGAGGAAAGCGATCTTGAAAATGGTCTGGTAGTCCTGCAATCAAAAGAGGAGCCACCAGCGGTCATATCCTTAGTGCCAGACGAATACGTCAATCCAAATCCAATTCCACAAGCCATCGACCAGAGCGTTAGTGAATACGAGAGTGGGCAGCTGATTCCCGGCCAATCGGCCATCATTGATTTTCTATCACGATCTAAACCCAGAATAAATGGACATAACGAAGGTCCTATTGCCCCAAGTCACGACCCCGGAGAAAGACTTCAACAAATCATTCATGCGATCAGCAATCTTGAATCCAGTTATTTAACTATTCAAGGGCCACCTGGTGCTGGTAAGTCCTATACCGGAAAACATGTAATTGCTGAACTGATGAAATCAGGTGCACGAGTAGGTATCGCCAGCAATAGTCACAAGGCGATCAACAATCTGTTATTGAGTACAGCAAAATACTGCAAAGAAGAAGGCATCGCTGCGACCTTCTGTTGCACAAAAGATAATGAGCCAGAACTAGGCGATTACGAAGTAGCTATTTTGAAGAACAATGAGCTAGTCAATCATATTCAACCGTCCAGTGTGGTTGGCACCACAGCCTGGGGTTTTGCTCGAGAAGATATGGCAGATCAGCTGGACTACCTTTTTGTCGATGAAGCGGGGCAAGTGGCGGTTGCCAATTTAATCGCCATGAGCCGCAGCGCGACCAACCTTATTTTGATGGGTGACCAAATGCAGTTAGGCCAGCCCTCACAAGGCACACACCCGGCCGACAGCGGCCTTTCTGTGCTGGACTACCTTTTACACGAAACACCCACCATACCCGACGACATGGGCGTGTTTTTGGGCACAACCTACAGAATGCACTCAAAGGTCAACCGTTTCATCAGCGAGCATATTTACGAAGATAAACTGGAGTCACACCCTGATAACGATCAACGAATTATTGAAGTGCCTGCCGACTATGAAGGACCGCTCAACCTCGATGCTGGTGTTGTGTTTGTGCCAGTCGAGCATGAAGGCAACACTCAAGCTTCCGATGAGGAAGTAGCTGAAATAAAGTCCCTCGCCAACGCTTTGATAGGCAGGACTTTTCATACAGGAAAATCAGATCTCGAAACTCGGGCTATAGACTGGAACGACATTTTGTTTGTCGCTCCATACAACCACCAAGTCAGTAAGCTACGTGCTGCTTTAGGTGAGCAAGCCAAGGTTGGTAGCGTAGACAAGTTCCAAGGACAAGAAGCTCCGATTGTGTTCTTGAGCATGTGCGCGAGCGATGCCAGTGAATCCCCTCGCGGGCTAGACTTTCTATTCGACAAACATCGCATCAACGTAGCCATATCCAGAGCACAAACGTTAGCGGTAGTGGTGGGGAATCCGAATATCGGTAAAACACCAGTGAATCGAGTCGACCAACTTAAACTGGTCAATTTGTTTAATGCTATCCGATGTGCCGGAGATAACTCATGACTAGGACTATTAGTAAAGTAGCCAAAGAGCTAAACATTAACGTCGAGACAATCCGCTTTTATGAACGGAAAAACCTGATTGTGCAGCCCATTAAACCCGAAACTGGTTATCGTAAATATCCTGATGAAACGGTGAACCGCATACGATTTATTAAGCGGGCAAAGGATCTAGGGTTTACCCTCGATGAAATTGCCAACCTACTTAGTTTAAACGATCGCCCATGCAGCCAGGTTCAGGAACTGGCCGAGCACAAGCTTAGTACCGTGACAGAGAAGATGGCTGATTTACAACGCCTAGAAAGCGCATTACAAACACTTTTAATGCAATGCCGAAGCAATGACGATGACAGCCACTGCCCCATTATTGATTCTCTCCTACCGTAGCCTTATCCAATTTTAAAAACCGTCTTGACTCCGTACTATGGTACGGGGTTTAAACTAACTCTATAAATTAATCATTTCGGAGGCATACGGTGCCCAATAAAGAGTCCAACCTACCACTTATTGGTGGGGTGCTAGCAGCTATTGGCGCGAGTGTTTGTTGTGCAGGACCTTTGGTTCTATTGTTGCTAGGTATTAGTGGCTCCTGGATTAGCAACCTAACGCTTTTAGAGCCGTATCGCCCCATTTTTATTGTGGCTGTTTTAGTTCTATTTGGCTTTGCAGGATGGAAGATCTATCGCCCGATCGAAGATTGTGAACCCGGCACTACTTGTGCGGTATCGCAAGTTCGCAAACGACGCCAGTTGATATTTTGGTTAACCCTGCTCACAGCACTTGTACTCGTGACCAGTAATTATTGGATTCTTTGGTTTGCTTAAAACTGTACGCCAGAGTGCTGTATTAAGAATCGAAATTTTAAATTTTGGAGAACATGATGAAAAAAGTCGTATTAGTGATCCTATTGTCTCTGCTTAGTCTGAGCACGTTTGCCAAAGAGCAAACAGTAACTTTGGAAGTGCCAACCATGAATTGTGCGACCTGTCCGATTACGGTGAAAAAGGCTTTGCAAAACGTTGATGGCGTTAGCAAAGCTGAAGTTACCTACAGTTCCAAATTAGCGGTAGTGATCTTTGATGACAAAAAAACTACAGTTAAAGCGCTCACCGCAGCGACTGCCAATGCAGGTTATCCATCGACAATAGTGGAAACAGAAACGCCATGACTTCAAATGTGATTTTGCAATCAGAGCTTACCTGCCCGGAATGCGGCCATAAGAAAATGGAAACCATGCCCACCGATGCGTGCCAATGGTTTTATGAATGCGAACAGTGTCATGTACTGTTGAAACCAAAAGCTGGTGATTGTTGCGTTTATTGTTCCTATGGAACAGTGCCTTGCCCGCCAATTCAGCAAGACAAGTCATGCTGTTCATGACTTGACTGCTTGTTGAGTTGAGTACCTCAAACAGGATTCCTCATAGTCTTCAATATCCTGTTCCCGATACATAACGCGCCCTTGCAGCTTTAAGTACTTTGGGCCAATGCCCTCCGAGCGCCACCGCTCTAAAGTCGCTTCACTTACTCCCCAGCGATTCGCTAGCTGCCTCTGATTCATGTGGATTACCGTCATAAAAACTCCTGTGTTGGACAATTTGGTAACCACCATGAACGCTCGAATCTACGGATCAAATCAAGCTAATTAGGGCTGGTTAGGGGAACAAATATCGATAGGTAATCATAGGTATTTAATGGACTTGTTCAGTTGCGAAAGGGGGAACTGAACCCGCGTCCCGTCCCACCACCAAATTCTGTTTCGAAAGAAACGTTGTTTGAGGGAATAGCTGAAGAGCTAACCATCCAAATCCGGGGCTTAATTAATTTTAAGCCCCATCAAAAAAGCCCAGCCTTGTTTGCAAAGGACTGGGCTTTTTTGTGTCTGTAAGAATAAAACTAATTCACCCACCCGTCATACCAGAAGTGAGAAGAGCCTGTCCTGAGCTTGCCGAAGGAAGTTATCTGGTATCCATTGAGTCCATAAACACAGGAATACCCTGCCCATTAAAATCAAGTTCTCTTACCCCTTGATCAAATTTCCCCACCCGTCATACCAGAAGTGAGGGACGAGCTATCTGGTATCCATTAACCAGTTAAACCCAAGCTTTACAGTGCACTTAA
>ERZ1027231.81-NODE-81-length-61889-cov-23.980108_pt1 | contig 61889 bp, 68 predicted proteins | sample MGYA00520866_ERZ1027231 | MGnify/ENA primary metagenome ERZ1027231 (study PRJEB33311, sample SAMEA4378411) | marine metagenome | biome: Marine biome; feature: Fjord; material: Water | collected 2014-07-20T08:00:00Z/2014-07-... | depth 75 m ...
CACCAAGACTACTATCTTACAGTAAGATGGGAAGGTGAGTTGCCCGGACGCTTACTCATAAAAGTCTTGGCAGCCTGGTCAGTTAGCGTTTTTCAGTATTCGGGGTTCACGGTTTTCGGTGTTGGTTCGTTTGATGCCGGTCAGGGTTGCGTCAGATGCGTGATGGAACTCGCATTAAAAAGTTGTAGAGAAGGTGTCGCCATTACTTGCTAAATATGCGCGAATTGCCGTCAACGTGTTAGTTCGTCGTTATGCGGTGTTACTTGATTAATCGAGTCGTGGCCCTTGCGCGGGGCTGGCAGGTGGATCTGTGTCAGCGGTGTCGGGCGCCCTTTTTGTCACGCTAATAGCTATCCTTGGGCTAGTTCTTGGTTGTCTGCTATGATCCGAGGCGATATAAGTAGCGGGTTTTTAGTGTGGATAATTCAATATTGTTGACGATTTTGGCAGATGGTGAATATCACTCTGGGGAGGAGTTGGGCGCACAGTTGGGAGTTAGTCGCGCCGCGGTGTGGAAGCAATTACACAAGCTCGAAGCACTTGAACTTCCGATAGAGTCTATAAAAGGTCGGGGATACCGACTAGTCGGCGGTTTAGATTTGCTGGCAGCCGACAAGATTCGCTCATTTTTACCTGAATCGGCCGCGTCAGCTTTGGGTGAGCTTGATATTTTCCCGCTTATAGGGTCGACGAATGACGCCGCTGCTGAAGCTATTCGTACTGGGCGAAGCGCAAATTATTGTTGTTTTGCTGAGCAGCAGTCGGCTGGTCGTGGGCGTCGCGGGCGGGCCTGGCGCAGCCCATTTGGTCGCAATATATACCTTTCTATGGTGTGGGAGTTTCAGTCTGGCGCAGCGGCGTTAGAGGGCTTAAGCCTGTCGGTTGGTTTGGCGGTGGTGCGAGCCTTGGGGCGTTTGGGTGTGGATGGGGCTGGTTTAAAGTGGCCTAATGACGTATTGCACGAAAATAAGAAGCTCGCGGGTATCTTGCTCGAAATGCAAGGCGACCCTTCTGGTTTGTGTCAGGTAATTGTTGGTGTTGGTTTGAATGTTAATTTGACGGGCTGTGATACGGATGCGATCACGCAGCCTTGGACTGACCTTCAGATGATTGTTGGCGGTGTCCCACGTAATGAGCTTGCTGCGACGCTTATTGCCGAGCTCCTGAAGGTGCAGGCCGAATTCACTCGTGACGGTTTTACCTATCTTCGCGATGAGTGGGGAAAATTTGATGTCTTCGCGGGTAAGCCGGTACAGGTTCAGCTGGGTGATAACGTAATTCAAGGTGTCGCGCGCGGGGTTGATGCCAGTGGTGGTTTGGTGCTTGAGACCGACGCTGGTGAGCGGGTTTTTCGAGGTGGTGAAGTTAGCTTGCGAGGCGCTTGAGCGTGGGGTTGGTAAGTCTAGAGTTGGATGTGGGTAATAGTGCGTTGAAATGGCGGCTTATGAGCGAGGCTGGGCGCCTACAGGGTGGGCGTGTTGCGAGCTCCCCGGATGCACTGCGCTTGCTGCTTGATGAGCTCTCTCTGGAGAATGTAACTGATATTAAGGTTGCTTCAGTGGGTTCTGTCGAGCGTGATGAGCCCTTGATGCATCTGCTTGCTACTTCAGGCTTGCCGTTTAAGGTGGCCGTTAGTCAGTCTTTTTGTAGTGGCGTGCGCAACAGTTATGCCGATACTTCTCGGATGGGTGTTGATCGCTGGTTGGCGATGGTTGCCGCCTTTGGGGTTTGTCGACGCGCGTGTGTGGTTGTGGATGCCGGCACAGCCCTGACCATTGATATTGTTGATGGCGGCGGCATGCATCGAGGGGGGTATATTATCCCCGGTGTCGCGATGTCGGCTCGCGCTTTAGCGGCGCACACCGGGCGAGTTCGATTTGATGGCGCAGATAAGCAAAGTCTGGCGCCCGGCAAGGACACTGAGAGTTGCGTTCATCATGGAAAGTGGTTGGCTCAGTATGGCGCGGTTCAGGCTGCGATCGAGCTGGCAGAGGTTGATCAGGGGCCTTCAGAGGTGTTTGTAACTGGTGGGGATGCTCCGGGGTTGATCGCGCTGTCTGGCGATTATGCTCGCCATTGGCGGTATTGCGAAGAGCTGGTGTTAGATGGGCTTGCGCCAGTGTTGGCGTCATGCTGAGGGAGAGTTGAGTGCGCTGGTTTTTTGTGTTGATTGTTATGCTCAACGGAGTGTTCTACCTCGCGCATAAATCCGAGCGGGGCTTTGATGTATTGTCTGAACGTTTGGATTTAGCTTCGAGTAATGGAAATATCGAGTTGTTGGCAGAGCGGGGCGGAGAGGCGGTAGAGCAGCCTCCGCGCGATCTTGTCCCAGCGCCAAGCGCGTCAGAAGAGGTGTGTCTGGTTTTGGGGCCGTATTCGGGTGAGGCCGATTTCGGGTCGGATCGGACGGGTTTACCTGGTTTGCGGGTGTATCTTGAAGAGTATGAGCGCGGTGCGGACTACTGGGTCTACCTTGGGCCGTATTCATCCTTAGCGGTGGCAACGAAAATGGGTGGTGAGCTTAGGGCGAAGCGGATTGACAACTTTGTGATTCGTAAGGGGGAGTTAAAAGATGCCATTTCGCTGGGGGTCTTTACTGATGCTGAGCGCGCAGCCACGCATGCTAAGGGCTTGAGCAAAAAAAATTACGAAGCAAAAATTCGTCGGATTGCAAAGCTGGCGAACCGTTATTGGCTGGTGTTCCGCGGTGAGCGCGGTGGTGATGAGTATAGTCGCACTGAGTCTGTAATGGCTAAGCTGCAGGATAATAATAAAAAGCTAGGTGAAAAAGACTGTAATTTGATTGCGTCTTATAAACAGTTCGACTAGAATGCGCCCCTCGTTTGGAAGCGACGTGGTAGTTTGCTGGCGTAGCTCAGTTGGTAGAGCAGCTGACTTGTAATCAGCCGGTCGGGGGTTCGACTCCTCTCGCCAGCTCCACATATTTTTTGTTGCGGGGTAAGTATTGATCATTCGGCCATTAGTTTTGGGCGATAGATATTTGAACTAAAACAAATTATTCCATTTTCTTGGGGAGGGGTTCCCGAGTGGCTAAAGGGATCAGACTGTAAATCTGACGCGCGAGCTTCGGTGGTTCGAATCCACCCCCCTCCACCATTAATTGCTAGACTTGCCAGAAAACAATGATTTCAGCGGGTATGGTTCAATGGTAGAACCTCAGCCTTCCAAGCTGATGGTGCGGGTTCGATTCCCGCTACCCGCTCCAGTATGGGCAGGTGTAAGGGTGTGAATTGCGGTGCTCATATAGCTCAGTCGGTAGAGCACTTCCTTGGTAAGGAAGAGGTCAGCGGTTCGAATCCGCTTATGAGCTCCATTAATTTGGCGGCAAAAGCTGATTGGTCGGCTTTTGTCTTTTTGTAGTGACTAGACGAAAGGTCCGCTAGGAGACTGTCGCAATGGCAAAGGAAAAGTTTGAACGTAATAAGCCCCACTTGAACGTGGGCACCATCGGTCACGTTGACCATGGTAAAACCACGCTGACTGCAGCACTGACCCGTGTATGTGCGGAAGTGTATGGCGGTAAGGCAGTGGCGTTTGATGGTATCGACAATGCACCTGAAGAGCGTGCACGTGGTATCACCATTGCGACCTCTCACGTCGAGTATGATTCATCTACTCGTCACTACGCGCACGTTGACTGCCCAGGTCACGCCGATTATGTAAAAAACATGATCACCGGTGCTGCGCAGATGGATGGCGCGATCTTGGTATGTGGCGCCACTGACGGCCCAATGCCCCAGACTCGTGAGCACATCCTGCTGTCACGTCAGGTTGGCGTACCTTACATCGTGGTATTCCTGAACAAAGCTGACCTGCTGGCTGAAGATTGCGGCGGCGTGGGTAGTGAAGAATACAATGAAATGTTGGAATTGGTTGAGATGGAGTTGCGTGAGCTGCTTGATCTGTACGAATTCCCCGGTGACGATACCCCGATTATTGCGGGTTCTGCGCTGATGGCATTGAATGGCCAGGACGATAACGAACTGGGCACCACTGCTGTTAAGAAATTGATCGAGGCCTTGGATTCTTATATTCCACAGCCTGAGCGTGCAGTTGACCTGCCGTTCCTGATGCCGATTGAAGACGTATTCTCTATCTCTGGTCGCGGTACAGTGGTAACTGGCCGTATCGAGCGTGGTATTCTGCGCACTGGTGATGAGATTGCGATCATTGGTATTCACGACACCACCAAGACTGTATGTACTGGTGTTGAAATGTTCCGCAAGCTGCTTGACGAAGGTCGCGCTGGTGAGAACGTAGGTGTGTTGTTGCGTGGTACTAAGCGCGACGACGTAGAGCGTGGTCAAGTACTGGCTAAGCCCGGTTCAATCACGCCTCACACTCGTTTCGAAGGTGAAGTATACGTACTGTCCAAAGAAGAGGGTGGCCGTCACACGCCGTTCTTTAAAGGCTACCGTCCTCAGTTCTACTTCCGTACCACGGACGTGACTGGTGCTTGTGAGCTGCCGGAAGGTACTGAAATGGTTATGCCTGGCGACAACGTGAAAATGGACGTAACTTTGATTGCGCCAATCGCGATGGAAGAAGGTCTGCGTTTTGCAATTCGTGAAGGTGGCCGTACTGTTGGCGCCGGCGTTGTTGCTAAAATCGTAGAATAAGCCCGGTAGGATTGGGTTGAAAGTCCGGGTGATTTAGCCCGGCACTTGTAGGCCAGTAGTTCAATTGGTAGAGCACCGGTCTCCAAAACCGGCTGTTGGGGGTTCGAGTCCCTCCTGGCCTGCCATTTACGTTGACACCGCTTCGCGTATGCGTAGTGGTGTTTTGCGCTTAGCGAAAAAGGGAAATGTTTTAACAATGAGTGCTAAGGCGGAAGACGCTGGTCGATTCGACGGTCTGAAATGGAGTCTTGTAGCTCTGTTAGTGGCCGGTGGTGTTGGCGGCAATATATATTTCTCTAGTGAGTCTCTGCTTTATCGTGTTATCGCCTTGTTGGTGTTGGCGCTGATTGCGGGGTATATCGCTTACGGTACAGTTAAGGGCGAGGCCTTTTTTGAATTGCTTAAAGGCGCGCGCACCGAGATTCGCAAGGTTGTCTGGCCATCGCGTCAGGAAAGCACCCAAACCACGCTGATTGTTGTGGCGTTTGTAGTAGTTGCGGCATTGATTCTGTGGGGCTTAGACACTCTGTTGGGTTGGTTGGCATCCATGGTTATCGGCTAGAGGTAGGGCATGACAAAGCGCTGGTATGTTGTACACGCCTATTCTGGGTATGAAAAGAAAGTTGCTCTGGCATTAAAAGAGCGCATTGAGCTGTCAGGTTTTGCTGACCGTTTTGGCGAGGTTTTGGTTCCGACCGAAGAAGTCATAGAGATGCGTGGTGGTCAGAAACGCAAAAGTGAGCGCAAGTTTTTTCCGGGTTACGTGCTGATTCAAATGGAACTCGGCGACGATACTTGGCATTTAGTTAAAGAAACGCCGCGAGTAATGGGCTTTATTGGTGGTAAGGCCGACAAGCCTGCGCCTATTACTGAAAAAGAAGCGCAAGCGATATTGCAGCGTGTCGAGAGCGGTGATAAGCCCAAACCTAAAACCTTGTTTGAACCGGGTGAAATGGTACGGGTTATCGATGGGCCGTTTAATGACTTTAACGGTGTTGTTGAAGAAGTGAATTACGAGAAAAACCGTCTGCATGTCGCTGTTCTTATCTTTGGCCGGTCAACGCCGGTTGAGCTGGACTTTGCGCAGGTGGAAAAGGCGTAAATATTGTTGCGCAGCTTGCGTGCAGTAAATGAAATGTTGCTGGCTAGTCGGGATTGATAGTCGAGCAGTTTAAACCGGGGAGCTGATTGCAGATTCTTGAATCGCAAGGCGTTTGTACCCACTAGGAGGAAGTTATGGCTAAGAAAGTACAAGCTTATATTAAGCTTCAGGTTGCCGCCGGTAAGGCCAACCCAAGTCCGCCAGTTGGTCCCGCACTGGGTCAGCACGGCGTTAACATCATGGAATTTTGTAAAGCTTTCAACGCTCAAACTCAGAGCCTCGAAGCTGGCATGCCAATCCCTGTTGTGATCACAGTTTATTCAGATCGCAGCTTTACCTTTGTGACTAAGACTCCACCGGCTTCTTTCTTATTGAAGAAGGCTGCGGGTGTTGCAAGTGGTTCAGGTACACCTAACTCCAAGAAAGTCGGTAAAGTGACTCGCGCCCAGCTTGAAGAAATCGCCACTATTAAAATGGCCGATTTGACTGCGTCTGATATGGATGCAGCAGTGCGCACTATCGCGGGCAGTGCCCGTGCCGCCGGTATTGAAGTTGAGGGTCTGTAATCATGGCTAAGCTCACTAAGCGTCAAAAAGCTATCCGCGAGAAAGTGGTAGCTGGTAAGCAGTACAGCTTTGAAGAAGCAGTAGCGCTGCTTAAAGAAGTGTCAGTAATTAAATTTCCTGAGGCAATTGATGTTGCAATCAACCTTGGTGTTGATGCGCGTAAATCTGATCAAGCGGTTCGCGGTGCAACGACCCTGCCTCACGGCACAGGCAAGACTGTACGTGTAGCGGTGTTCACTCAGGGTGAGAACGCTGAGAAAGCCAAAGCAGCTGGTGCAGATTTTGTTGGCATGGATGATCTTGCAGCCCAGGTTAAAGGCGGCATGATGGACTTTGATGTTGTGGTTGCGTCTCCAGATGCAATGCGCGTTGTTGGTCAGCTCGGTCAGGTGCTTGGTCCTCGTGGTCTGATGCCTAACCCTAAGACTGGCACTGTAACTGCAGATGTTGAAACTGCAGTTAAAAATGCTAAGGCTGGTCAGGTTCGCTACCGTACAGATAAAAACGGTATCATCCACGGCGCAATTGGCAGCATTAGCTTCGACGCTAATATTCTTAAAGACAATCTTGAGGCTTTGTTGGGTGACTTGCGTAAAGCTAAGCCGTCCTCAGCTAAAGGTGTTTACATGAAGAAAGTGACTCTTTCTTCAACGATGGGCCCCGGTATCGCAATCGATATGGCGAGCTTGTCGGCAAAATAATTTTAGGGCGCTAGTCGTCCTGAATGAAGCGGCCTTTTTGGAGGCCGTTTTATAGGCTTTGTGGTCTTTGACAGCTGACCTACTGTGTCAAAAGACAGAGACCATCAAAGACCGTAGGCGGGGTTTGGGTTATTTAGACTTACCCCTTAATCGATGTGTTGATTCGTCAACGTTTACCGGCATTGGCCTACGCAGATGGTGGAGTGGATTTGTTCTCCAGCAAATGACTTGAAACCTCGTGTTTTGAGTCTACGGTAAATAACTGACAAATCCAGGAGTTATCCAAGTGGCATTAAGACTCGACGACAAGAAAGCGATAGTAGCTGATGTTAACGAGACTGCTGCGAGTGCATTGTCATTGGTTATTGCTGACGCCCGTGGGTGTTCTGTAGGCCAAATGACTGAGCTCCGCAAATTGGCGCGGGAATCACAAGTAAGTGTGCGTGTAGTGCGTAACACCCTTGCGAAACTAGCGTTGAAGGGAACTGAATTCGAGTGCGCAGAGTCGGCCTTTAAAGGTCCTTCTCTGTTAGCTTTCTCGATGGAAGATCCCGGTGCGGCGGCGCGTATCTTCAAAGATTTTGCGAAAGCAAATGCTAAATTTGAAGTAAAAGCACTGGCAGTCAGTGGCCAATTGATGGGCCCAGATCAGTTAGATGTACTGGCGAAATTGCCGACCCGCGACCAGGCGCTATCTATGTTGATGAGCGTTATGCAAGCACCGGCTACGAAACTGGTACGTACACTGAACGAAGTACCCGGAAAATTGGTTCGTACTCTAGCTGCAGTTCGCGAGCAGAAAGAAGCTGCGTAAGCGCAGCGTATTAATGGTTTTTCTTTAAGTAATTGACACAGTAGGGAGTTTCACATGGCTCTGTCACAAGACGATATTTTGAATGCAATCGCTGAAATGAGCGTAATGGACGTAGTTGGTCTGATCGAAGCGATGGAAGAGAAGTTTGGCGTTTCTGCTGCTGCGGCTGTTGCCGCTGCACCAGCTGCCGCTGCTGAAGCTGGCGCTGCCGCTGAAGAGCAGACTGAATTTGACGTAGTTCTGACCGCTGTTGGCGAGAAGAAAGTTAACGTTATCAAAGCAGTCCGCACTATCACTGGTCTGGGTCTGAAAGAAGCTAAAGAATTAGTAGACGGCGCGCCTTCTACTATTAAAGAAGCTGCTTCTAAGGCTGATGCAGAGACTGCGAAGAAAGAGCTTGAAGAAGCTGGCGCTAGCGTCGAGCTTAAGTAAGTTGCTTGTTGGCCTGCTTGCAGGTCAATCTCAAGCGAGGCTGGTGGGTTAATCCCGCCGGCCTTTTGCTGTTATTTGAGATATTACAGTTGGTTTCCTTTGGGAGCTGGCTAGCGGCAGGTGAAAAACTGCCGTACTAACGATGCCGTCGCCGGTCGCGACGGGGTCAAGAAATGATGCTGGGGAGTACTGATGGCTTACTCGTACACTGAGAAAAAACGTATCCGTAAGGATTTTGGCAAGATGCCGCACGTCATGGACGTGCCCTATCTCCTTGCGATTCAGCTGGATTCTTACAAGAAGTTCACCCAGCAGGGTGTCCCTGCCGGTGAGCGCGGCGAGTATGGTTTGCACGCCGCATTTAAATCAATATTCCCGATAGTGAGTTACTCCGGCAATGCAGCGCTGGAGTATGTCGATTACGTACTTGGCGTGCCGGCCTTCGATGTAAATGAGTGCCAGCTGCGCGGCGTAACGTATTCTGTGCCGCTGCGAGTCAAAGTTCGTTTGATCATCTATGATCGCGAATCGGCCAACAAAAGCATCAAAGATATTAAAGAACAAGAAGTCTACATGGGCGAAATCCCATTAATGACTGAAAACGGTACCTTCGTTATTAATGGTACTGAGCGGGTTATCGTTTCTCAGTTGCACCGTTCACCTGGTGTGTTCTTCGATCACGACCGTGGCAAAACCCACTCATCGGGCAAGCTGCTGTACTCAGCGCGGATCATTCCCTACCGTGGTTCTTGGTTGGATTTTGAGTTTGACCCTAAAGACATGGTGTTTGTGCGTATCGATCGCCGTCGTAAATTGCCGGCCACGATTCTGTTGCGCTCATTGGGTATGACGGCAGAAGAGATTCTTGAACTCTTCTACGACGTTAACACCTTTAAGGTTGCCAAAAAAGGCGGCTTTACTATTGAGCTGATCGCTGAGCGTCTGCGTGGTGAGGTAGCGACTTTTGATATTGCTGCTAAGAACGGCGAAGTTATCGTTGAGACTGGCCGCCGTATTACTGCCCGCCATATTCGCCAGATTGAAAAGTCAGGCTTGAAAGAGTTAGAAGTACCGGTTGAGTACTTGGTCGGCCGCGCGCTGGCTAAAGATATTGTCGACAAAAAGACCGGCGAAGTGCTCTTCCCTTGTAATACCTTGATTACTGCGGAAATTCTTACTGCGCTTGAAGAAGCTGATGTCAAAGAAATCGACACGCTCTACACCAACGAGCTGGATTGCGGACCGTATGTTAGCGATACCTTGCGCGCTGACCCAACCAATACCCAGTTAGAGGCATTGGTCGAAATCTACCGTATGATGCGTCCTGGCGAGCCGCCAACCAAAGAGTCGGCAGAGAATTTGTTCCAAAACTTATTCTTCTCGCCAGAGCGTTATGACCTGTCTACCGTTGGTCGGATGAAGTTTAACCGCCGCGTCGGTCGCGAAGAGATTTTGGGTGCAGGCACCTTGGACCAAAGCGACATCATCGCTGTTATGAAAATGCTGGTTGGCATTCGTAACGGTAAGGGCATTGTCGACGATATCGACCACCTCGGTAACCGTCGTATTCGCTCTGTTGGTGAAATGGCTGAGAACCAATTCCGTGTTGGTCTGGTACGGGTAGAACGCGCTGTTAAAGAGCGTCTGTCTATGGCGGAAAGTGAAGGCCTGATGCCTCAGGACTTGATCAATGCCAAGCCGGTTGCCGCTGCTGTAAAAGAGTTCTTTGGCTCGTCACAGCTGTCGCAGTTTATGGACCAAAACAACCCGCTGTCAGAAATCACCCACAAGCGTCGTGTTTCTGCGCTTGGGCCCGGTGGTCTGACCCGCGAGCGTGCTGGCTTTGAAGTCCGCGACGTTCACCCGACGCACTACGGCCGGGTATGTCCTATTGAAACGCCAGAAGGACCAAACATTGGTCTGATTAACTCATTGGCGACCTATGCGCGTACCAATGAGTATGGTTTCCTTGAAAGCCCTTACCGCAAAGTTAAAGACGGTAAAGTAAGCGACGACATCGAGTATTTGTCGGCGATCAATGAAGCCGAGGAAGTTATCGCTCAGGCCTCAGCGGTCATGAACGAAAAAGGCGAGCTGACCGACGAAATGGTTGCGGTTCGTCATATGAACGAATTTACGGTAATGCCACCGGAAAAAGTAACTTACATGGACGTTTCGCCCAAGCAGGTTGTTTCGGTAGCGGCGTCTTTGATTCCGTTCTTAGAGCACGATGATGCTAACCGCGCCTTGATGGGTTCGAACATGCAGCGTCAGGCTGTGCCGACGCTCAAGGCCGATAAGCCTTTAGTCGGTACTGGTTTTGAACGCTATGTGGCGTCTGACTCCGGTGTGTGTGTGGTTGCTCGCCGCGGCGGTGTAATTGATAGCGTTGACTCTTCACGTATCGTTGTTCGTGTTAACAACGACGAAGTGCAGCCCGGTCAGCCACCGGTAGATATTTACAACCTGACTAAATACACCCGTTCTAACCAGAACACCTGTATTAATCAGCGTCCAATTGTAAGCGAAGGTCACGACGTTGTGCGTGGCGACATTCTGGCCGACGGCCCGTCTGTTGATATGGGTGAGCTGGCACTAGGTCAGAACATGCGTATCGCGTTTATGCCTTGGAACGGTTACAACTTCGAGGATTCGATCCTTGTCTCTGAGCGCGTGGTAAAAGAAGATCGCTTCACTACCATTCATATTCAAGAGTTGACCTGTATTGCCCGCGACACGAAATTGGGTTCAGAGGAAATCTCTGCAGATATTCCCAATGTTGGCGAAGGCGCGCTGGCGAGTCTCGACGAGTCCGGTATCGTGTATATCGGTGCTGAAGTCGGCCCTGGCGATATTCTGGTTGGTAAGGTCACGCCTAAAGGCGAAACCCAGTTAACCCCAGAAGAAAAATTACTACGTGCTATTTTTGGTGAGAAAGCCTCCGACGTTAAAGATACTTCCCTGCGTGTGCCTACTAGCACCAAGGGTACTGTTATCGACGTTCAGGTTTTCACCCGCGACGGCCTTGAAAAAGACAAGCGCGCACTGGAAATTGAAAAAATGCAGCTCGACCAGTTCCGTAAGGATCTGAACGAAGAGTACCGCATTGTCGAAGAAGCGACCTTTGCGCGTTTGTCTACGGCCTTAGATGGTCAGGCGATCCTAAGTGGTCCCGGCATGAAGAAGGGCGATGTCCTGACCGCTGCTGGCTTGGCTGAGATTAAGACTGACGATTGGTTCAAGTTGCGTCTGGCTGACGAGACCTTGAATGCCGCACTGGAAGACGCCGACAAGCAGTTGGTAGCGCATCGCAAAACTTTGGAAGAGCGTTTTGAAGATAAACGCCGCAAGCTGACGACTGGCGACGATTTGGCGCCGGGCGTACTGAAAATAGTTAAGGTTTACTTGGCTATCAAACGTCGCATCCAGCCAGGTGATAAAATGGCTGGTCGTCACGGTAACAAGGGTGTTATCTCGGTCATTATGCCTGTTGAAGACATGCCTTTTGACGAAAACGGCGAGCCGGTCGATATCGTCTTGAACCCACTGGGTGTACCGTCGCGGATGAACGTGGGTCAGGTTCTTGAGACTCACCTTGGTCTCGCGGCGAAAGGTTTGGGTAGCAAGATTGACGCAATGATTCGTGAGCAGCGTCAAATTGCCGATGTTCGTAAGTTCCTGGGCGAAATCTACAACGATGGCGCAGGTCGTCACGAAGATCTCGACAGCTTCAGCGATGAAGCGATTATGGATCTTGCCAAGAACCTCCGTGGCGGTGTGCCAATGGCAACTCAGGTATTCGACGGTGCTAACGAGGCAGAAATTAAAAGTCTGCTACGCTTAGCAGGCCTGCCAGACAGCGGTCAGTTGAAGCTGTGTGACGGTCGTACCGGTCTGGAATTCGATCGCCCGGTCACTGTCGGCTATATGTACATGCTCAAGTTGAACCACTTGGTTGATGACAAGATGCATGCGCGTTCTACTGGTTCGTACAGCTTGGTTACCCAGCAGCCATTGGGTGGTAAAGCTCAGTTCGGTGGGCAGCGCTTCGGGGAGATGGAAGTGTGGGCACTAGAAGCTTACGGTGCCGCCTATACCCTGCAGGAAATGCTAACGGTGAAGTCGGACGACGTAAACGGTCGTACCAAGATGTACAAAAATATTGTTGATGGTGATCAGAGCATGGAGCCGGGTATGCCCGAGTCTTTCAATGTATTGGTCAAAGAGATCCGCTCACTCGGTATTAATATCGAGCTGGACACGGAATAAGTATCAACAACGAGATGGCAAGGGGTGCCGCTACAGCTTTGTAGCGGGCACCTGTTGAATACCCTTGCGGAGGAACGGCCTTGAAAGATTTATTAAGTCTATTAAAACAGGGACAACCGAACGATGAGTTTGACTCTATTCGTATCGGTTTGGCGTCACCGGAGCTAATTCGTTCTTGGTCTTTTGGCGAAGTAAAAAAGCCAGAAACCATTAACTACCGTACTTTCAAGCCTGAGCGTGACGGCTTGTTTTGTGCCAAAATTTTTGGACCCGTAAAAGACTACGAATGTCTGTGCGGTAAATACAAGCGCCTGAAGCATCGCGGCGTAATCTGTGAGAAGTGTGGCGTTGAAGTTGCACTGGCTAAAGTGCGTCGCGAGCGCATGGGTCACATTGAGCTGGCTAGCCCAGTTGCTCACATATGGTTTTTGAAGTCACTGCCAAGCCGGATCGGTTTGCTATTGGACATGACCCTGCGTGATATCGAACGTATTTTGTACTTCGAATCTTACGTAGTTACTGACCCAGGCATGACTACCCTCGAGAAAGGCCAGTTGCTAAGCGACGAGCAATTCTTTGAGGCAATGGAAGAGTTTGGTGACGACTTCGTGGCCAAGATGGGCGCCGAAGCCATCATGCATCTGCTGATGGAGCTTGACCTACCGGTTGAGATTGAGCGTCTGCGCGAAGAAATTCCCGCGACCAACTCTGAAACCAAGATTAAAAAGCTGTCTAAGCGTCTGAAGCTGATTGAAGCCTTGGCCGAGTCTGGCAACAAGCCAGAGTGGATGGTCATGAAGGTTCTGCCAGTTTTGCCGCCGGATTTGCGTCCTTTGGTACCGCTGGATGGTGGCCGTTTTGCGACCTCGGATCTTAACGATTTGTATCGCCGGGTGATCAACCGTAACAACCGTTTAAAGCGTCTGCTTGATCTGAATGCACCTGACATCATTGTGCGTAACGAAAAGCGTATGCTGCAAGAGTCGGTTGATGCGTTGCTGGATAACGGTCGTCGCGGTCGTGCGATCACTGGCTCGAACAAGCGTCCGTTGAAATCTTTGGCAGACATGATCAAAGGTAAGCAGGGTCGTTTCCGTCAAAACCTTTTGGGTAAGCGAGTCGACTACTCTGGTCGTTCGGTTATCGTGGTTGGACCTACTTTGCGTCTGCATCAGTGCGGTCTGCCTAAGAAAATGGCACTTGAATTGTTCAAGCCATTCATCTTCGGCAAGCTCGAAGCACGTGGTTTAGCAACTACCATTAAAGCCGCTAAGAAAATGGTTGAGCGTGAGCCGCCAGAAGTATGGGATATTCTCGCTGACGTTATTCGCGAGCATCCAGTACTGCTGAACCGCGCACCAACCCTGCACCGCTTGGGTATTCAGGCGTTTGAGCCGGTGCTGATCGAAGGTAAGGCAATTCAGTTGCACCCCTTGGTGTGTGCGGCCTATAACGCTGACTTTGACGGTGACCAAATGGCGGTACACGTACCGCTAACAATTGAAGCGCAGCTGGAATCTCGCGCGCTGATGATGTCCACCAACAACATCCTATCGCCCGCTAACGGCGAGCCGATCATCGTGCCTTCTCAGGACGTGGTATTGGGTCTGTACTGGATGACTCGCGACCGTGTAAACGGCGCTGGTGAAGGCACTGTGTTCGCTAACCCAGAAGAAGTGCATCGCGCGTATGTTACCGGTTTGGCGCATTTGCAGGCGCGTATTAAGTGCCGCCTGACAGAGGTGAGTTTTGGTGAGAACGGCGAGCGTACTGAAACACGCTCAATCGTTGATACCACCATTGGCCGTGTACTGTTGTGGCGGATTGTGCCTGAAGGCCTGCCCTTCGACATGGTTAACCATGCCATGACCAAGAAGGCGATCTCTCGTATTCTTAACGAGTGCTACCGTCGCGTTGGCCTAAAAGCCACGGTAATTCTTGGCGACCAACTGATGTACACCGGTTTTGAGTACTCTACTCGCTCTGGTTCATCGATTGGTGTTAACGATTTTGAAATCCCAGAAGCCAAGGCGCGCATTGTTGCTGCTGCCGACGCTGAAGTGGTTGAGATCGAGAAGCAATATGCTTCTGGTCTGGTAACCCAGGGTGAGAAATACAACAAAGTTATCGACATTTGGTCCCGTGCGAACGACATGGTTTCCAAGGCGATGATGGAAGGTCTGTCTAAAGAGCCAGTTATAAACCGCAAGGGTGAGGAAGAGATGCAAGACTCTTTCAACTCGGTTTATATCTACGCTGACTCCGGTGCGCGTGGTTCGCCAGCCCAGATTCGTCAGTTAGCTGGTATGCGTGGTCTGATGGCTAAGCCAGACGGCTCGATCATCGAGACGCCGATCACCGCAAACTTCCGTGAAGGTCTGAGCGTACTTCAGTACTTCATCTCGACTCACGGTGCACGTAAAGGTTTGGCCGATACGGCATTGAAGACGGCTAACTCTGGTTACTTGACTCGCCGTCTGGTTGACGTTGCTCAGGATTTGGTTATTACCGAAGACGATTGCGGCGCTACTGAAGGTCTGACCATGACCCCCGTTATCGAAGGTGGTGACATCATCGAGACCTTGGGTGACCGCGTACTGGGTCGTCTGGTTGTTCGCGATGTATTTATTCCTGGCACCGATGAAATAGCCGTTGAAGCGGGCGTGATGCTCGACGAGAAAGGCGTTATCGCACTGGAAGAGATGGGTATTGACGAGATCGATGTGCGCTCGCCAATTACCTGCGAAACTCGTCATGGCGTGTGCTCTGCTTGTTACGGTCGCGATCTGGCGCGAGGCCACTTGGTTAACCGTGGTGAGGCTGTTGGTGTTATTGCTGCTCAGTCTATCGGTGAGCCGGGTACTCAGCTCACCATGCGTACCTTCCACATCGGTGGTGCGGCATCGCGGGCAACGGCAGTGGACAATATTCAGGTTAAACAAGACGGTAAGGCCCGTTTGCACAATCTGAAATACGTTGAGCGTGAAGACGGCTTCCTAGTGGCGGTAAGCCGTTCTGGTGAGCTGGCTATTACCGACAAGAGCGGTCGTGAGCGCGAGCGTTATAAGCTGCCTTACGGTGCCTTGATTAAGGTTGCCGACCGCGCCGAAGTGGCAGCGGGCGATATTGTCGCAACTTGGGATCCGCACACTCACCCAATTATCACTGAAGTAGCGGGTATCGTTAAGATGTCCGGTATGGAAGAGGGTATTACCGTTAAGCGTCAAACTGATGAATTAACCGGTTTGACCAGTATTTCGGTTATGGATCAGGGCGAGCGCCCAGCAGCGGGTAAAGATATGCGCCCGGCAGTGACCTTGGTTGACCCCAATGGTGACGAACTGTGCCTGGCAGGTACTAACGTACCAGCTCACTACTTCCTGACTGAGAATGCGATTGTATCCCTAGAAAACGGCGCTACCGTGAAAGTCGGTGACGTTGTTGCTCGTATTCCCCAGGAAAGCTCGAAAACACGTGACATTACCGGTGGTTTGCCACGGGTTGCTGACTTGTTTGAAGCACGCAAGCCGAAAGAGCCCGCAATTTTGGCGGAGATCTCCGGTACTGTGAGCTTTGGTAAAGAAACCAAAGGCAAGCGCCGCTTGATTATTACACCTGCCGACGGCAAGCCGCTGGCTGATGGCTCTGATTACTACGAAGTGCTCATTCCTAAATGGCGTACTTTGACCGTGTTCGAAGGTGAGCAGGTTGAGAAGGGCGAAATTGTATCGGAAGGTCCATTGAGCCCCCACGATATTCTGCGCCTGAAAGGCGTTGAGGAATTGGCGAAGTATATCGTCAACGAAATTCAGGACGTTTACCGTCTGCAGGGTGTAAAGATCAACGATAAGCACATCGAAGTTATCGTTCGTCAGATGCTCCGCAAGGTCAATATTCTGACCTCCGGCGACTCATCGTTTATTAAAGGTGAGCAAGCTGAATATGTGCGCGTGGTTGAGGAGAACGAAATTCTTCACAACACCGACAAGATTTGTGCAAGTTATGAGCGTGAATTGTTGGGTATTACCAAGGCCTCGCTAGCAACAGAATCCTTTATTTCGGCGGCTTCCTTCCAGGAAACGACGCGGGTTCTGACCGAAGCGGCGGTTACCGGCAAGCGCGATCATCTGCGCGGCTTGAAAGAAAACGTGGTTGTAGGCCGCTTGATTCCTGCGGGAACCGGTTTGGCATATCACCGCGATCGCAAGATCAAGAAAGAAGAACTGAGTAAAACCGTGTCAGCACAAGATGTTGAAGCGGCGCTGTCAGAGGCGCTCAGCGATAACGGCTGAGTAAATTTGACTACTTGACGGGAGTGGAGTGCGTCTTTAGAATTCGCGCTCCACTTTTTTTATAAGCTGCCGGTGGTTTCGGCAGTTGGTCGGCCAGTGCATTGGTGCCCTGGTCTTTAGTTTTTTGGAGTTAATGAATGGCAACGATCAACCAGTTGGTTCGTCAGCCGAGAAAGCGTAAAGCGGCTAAAAGTGACGTTCCTGCATTGCAGGCATGTCCACAGCGTCGCGGCGTATGTACTCGTGTTTACACCACTACCCCGAAAAAGCCTAACTCGGCACTGCGTAAAGTATGTCGTGTGCGTTTGACTAACGGCTTTGAAGTTTCATCTTACATCGGTGGTGAAGGCCACAACCTGCAGGAACACAGCGTAGTGCTGATCCGCGGCGGCCGTGTAAAGGATTTGCCAGGTGTGCGTTACCACACTGTTCGCGGCAGCCTAGATACATCCGGTGTTAATAACCGTAAGCAAGCTCGTTCTAAATACGGTACTAAGCGTCCTAAGTCGTAATTCGATTTAACGCTACTTAAACAGACCTTAAGTAAGGCCAAACCATCGTCTCATCGCTGTAAGGGCGACCCGGTGTTTGGATTTACCTGAAGACAAAGGAAGATAGAGATATGCCAAGAAGACGCGTCGCCGCTAAGCGAGAAATACTGCCAGATCCTAAATTTGGCAACCTGACCCTGGCCAAGTTTATGAACCATGTAATGGTCAGTGGTAAAAAATCAGTTGCAGAGCGCATCGTATATGGAGCTTTGGACTTGGTTAAAGAGCGCCTGAATACTGATCCACTAGAGGCTTTCGACACTGCCCTAGAAAATATCGCACCGATGGTCGAGGTTAAGTCTCGCCGTGTTGGTGGTGCTACGTATCAGGTGCCTGTAGAGGTTCGTCCTAGCCGTCGTACTGCTTTGGCAATGCGTTGGTTGGTTGACTACTCTCGTGGCCGTGGCGAGAAATCTATGCGTCAGCGTTTGGCTGGTGAGATTATCGATGCATCGCAGGGCAAGGGCTCTGCAGTTAAGAAGCGTGAAGACGTGCATCGCATGGCTGAAGCTAACAAAGCGTTCTCCCATTACCGCTTCTAAGAAGTTACACCAGAGTTTAATTGGGGAAGCATAGTGGCACGTAAAACGCCTATCTCAAGATATCGCAATATTGGTATCTGTGCCCACGTTGACGCGGGCAAGACGACGACGACAGAGCGGGTGTTGTTCTATACCGGTATGTCGCACAAGATCGGCGAAGTTCATGATGGCGCTGCGACCATGGATTGGATGGCTCAGGAGCAGGAGCGTGGTATTACTATCACCTCTGCTGCGACCACCTGTTTTTGGTCTGGCATGCAGCAGCAGTTTGAGCAGCATCGCATCAATATCATCGATACCCCGGGGCACGTTGACTTCACTATAGAAGTTGAGCGGTCGCTACGGGTGCTCGATGGTGCTGTGGTGGTTTTGTGCGGTTCGTCTGGTGTGCAACCTCAAACCGAAACTGTTTGGCGCCAAGCTAATAAGTATGAAGTGCCGCGTTTGGTCTTTGTGAACAAAATGGACCGAATGGGCGCTAATTTTACTCGGGTTGTTGAGCAGTTACGTACCCGCTTGGGTGCGGTCGCTGTGCCAATGCAGATGACGATCGGTAGCGAAGAAGAGTTTCGCGGCGTCGTTGATCTCATCAAAATGAAAGCCATTATCTGGAATGAAGCTGATCAGGGTATGACCTTCGAATACGAAGAGATTCCTGCTGAGATGTTGTCTGCGTGTGAAAAAATGCGCGAGTACATGATTGAGGCTGCTGCTGAAGCGACAGACGAGATGATGGAAAAGTATCTTGAAGGTGGTGAGCTAAGCGAGGAAGAGATCAAGGCCGGTATTCGCAAGCGTACCTTGGCTAACGAAATCATTCCGGTGTTTGGTGGTTCGGCCTTTAAAAATAAAGGTGTTCAGGCAATGCTTGATGCCGTCGTTGAGTATATGCCTTCGCCGACCGAAGTTAAGGCCATTGAAGGTACGCTCGACGATAAGAATGAAACGCTCGCTACCCGCGAAGCAGATGATAATGCGCCGTTTTCGGCATTGGCATTTAAAATCGCGACTGATCCCTTTGTGGGTACCCTGACTTTCTTTCGGGTTTATTCTGGAAAGTTGGAAAGCGGAACTGCCATCGTTAATTCGGTAAAGGGTAAGAAAGAGCGTGTCGGTCGTATGGTGCAGATGCACGCAAACGACCGTCAAGAGATTAAAGAAGTCTGGGCGGGTGATATTGCTGCGGCCATCGGCTTGAAGGACGTGACGACCGGAGACACGCTGTGTGATCCGAATAATGTCATTGTGCTGGAGCGCATGGAGTTTCCTGAGCCGGTAATATCGGTGGCAGTGGAGCCGCGGTCTCAGGCGGACCAGGAAAAAATGGGTATTGCCTTGGGTAAGTTGGCCCAGGAAGATCCGTCTTTCCGGGTCAAAACTGACGAAGAAACCGGTCAGTGTATTATCTCTGGTATGGGTGAGTTGCACCTCGATATCCTTGTCGACCGTATGCGTCGCGAGTTTAGTGTTGAGGCGAATATTGGTAAGCCGCAAGTAGCCTACCGCGAGGCGATTCGCAATACCTGTGAGATTGAGGGTAAGTTTGTACGTCAGTCTGGTGGTCGTGGTCAGTTTGGTCACGTCTGGATTCGTTTTGAACCAGGTGAAGATTCAAATGCCGAAGGACTTGAATTTGTCAGCGAGATTGTTGGTGGTGTGGTTCCTAAGGAATACATCCCTGCAATTGAAAAAGGTATTGCTGAGCAAATGCAAAATGGCGTGTTGGCTGGATATCCCTTGTTGGGGCTTAAGGCGACCGCATTTGATGGCTCATACCATGACGTAGACTCTAATGAAATGGCGTTTAAGGTTGCCGCCTCTATGGCGACAAAACGGCTCGCTCAAGAGGGCGGTGCGGTCTTGCTTGAACCCATTATGAAAGTAGAGATTGTTACCCCTGAGGCAAACATGGGTGACGTCGTTGGCGATCTAAACCGTCGTCGCGGCATAATCTTGGGCATGGATGAATGTCTGTCTGGCAAGGTTATTAATGCCGAGGTGCCACTGGCAGAGATGTTCGGTTATGCAACCGATTTGCGCAGTGCGACCCAGGGGCGGGCGACATTTACGATGGAATTCGAAAAGTATTTTGAAGCGCCGCGTAACGTTACCGAAGAAATCATGGCTAAAAACAGAGCTTAATTTTTAAAACCTTTATGCGAGGAATATATTGTGGCTAAGGAAAAGTTTGAACGTAATAAGCCCCACTTGAACGTGGGCACCATCGGTCACGTTGACCATGGTAAAACCACGCTGACTGCAGCACTGACCCGTGTATGTGCGGAAGTGTATGGCGGTAAGGCAGTGGCGTTTGATGGTATCGACAATGCACCTGAAGAGCGTGCACGTGGTATCACCATTGCGACCTCTCACGTCGAGTATGATTCATCTACTCGTCACTACGCGCACGTTGACTGCCCAGGTCACGCCGATTATGTAAAAAACATGATCACCGGTGCTGCGCAGATGGATGGCGCGATCTTGGTATGTGGCGCCACTGACGGCCCAATGCCCCAGACTCGTGAGCACATCCTGCTGTCACGTCAGGTTGGCGTACCTTACATCGTGGTATTCCTGAACAAAGCTGACCTGCTGGCTGAAGATTGCGGCGGCGTGGGTAGTGAAGAATACAATGAAATGTTGGAATTGGTTGAGATGGAGTTGCGTGAGCTGCTTGATCTGTACGAATTCCCCGGTGACGATACCCCGATTATTGCGGGTTCTGCGCTGATGGCATTGAATGGCCAGGACGATAACGAACTGGGCACCACTGCTGTTAAGAAATTGATCGAGGCCTTGGATTCTTATATTCCACAGCCTGAGCGTGCAGTTGACCTGCCGTTCCTGATGCCGATTGAAGACGTATTCTCTATCTCTGGTCGCGGTACAGTGGTAACTGGCCGTATCGAGCGTGGTATTCTGCGCACTGGTGATGAGATTGCGATCATTGGTATTCACGACACCACCAAGACTGTATGTACTGGTGTTGAAATGTTCCGCAAGCTGCTTGACGAAGGTCGCGCTGGTGAGAACGTAGGTGTGTTGTTGCGTGGTACTAAGCGCGACGACGTAGAGCGTGGTCAAGTACTGGCTAAGCCCGGTTCAATCACGCCTCACACTCGTTTCGAAGGTGAAGTATACGTACTGTCCAAAGAAGAGGGTGGCCGTCACACGCCGTTCTTTAAAGGCTACCGTCCTCAGTTCTACTTCCGTACCACGGACGTGACTGGTGCTTGTGAGCTGCCGGAAGGTACTGAAATGGTTATGCCTGGCGACAACGTGAAAATGGACGTAACTTTGATTGCGCCAATCGCGATGGAAGAAGGTCTGCGTTTTGCAATTCGTGAAGGTGGCCGTACTGTTGGCGCCGGCGTTGTTGCTAAAATCGTAGAATAAGCATTACCGCTAAGGCGGTATTTGTTTGAGAAAGGGAGGTTTTGCCTCCCTTTCTTAGTTGTTCACCGGTAATTTTGCCGGCTTTGTAATTAGTTGTGGTTTGCGTAGAGAAATGATTGGATATTGTGTTGACAATGTCTGGGTATATCTTTAACATTCCGCTTCCTTTTTTCGGGTTACCTCGGCGACAAATGGCGAGGGTCCGGATTTATTCGGGATGGGAGTTTGATCAGGTGCAGAACCAACGGATAAGAATTCGTTTAAAAGCTTTTGATCACCGCCTCATTGATGCGTCTACGCAAGAGATTGTGGACACTGCAAAACGTACTGGTGCTCAGGTTAGAGGTCCAATTCCTCTGCCAACGCGCAAAGAGCGTTTTACAATCCTGGTCTCTCCACATGTAAACAAGGATGCGCGTGATCAGTATGAGATCCGCACCCATAAGCGCATGTTGGACATCGTAGAGCCTACAGAAAAAACTGTAGACGCGCTGATGAAGTTAGATTTGGCGGCTGGTGTAGAAGTTCAAATTAGCCTCGGCTAAAAACAAGTAAACACTGAATATTTTTTTCAGACCCGCTCGGGGGCTGGCCCTGGGTTGTGTAACGCGTGTTAAAGCGCGGCCATAGAGGGTGTTAGCCCCGTACACTGAGAGGTTGGAGCAATGACTATAGGTTTGGTCGGTCGTAAAAGCGGCATGACGCGCGTTTTTACAGAAGACGGTATTTCTATTCCGGTAACCGTGATTGAGGTTGATCCTAATCGCGTTACTCGTGTCAAGGCAGATGATGTTGATGGCTATCGGGCAATCCAGATTACTACTGGCGCTCGCAAAGCATCGCGTATCCCTAAAGCAGAAGCAGGTCACTTTGCAAAAGCCGGAGTTGAGGCTGGTCGTGGTTTGTGGGAGTTTCGTTTGGAGCAGGGCGAAGAAGCCCCTGAAGTTGGTGTTGAGCTAACTGTTACTGCATTCGAAGCGGGCCAAAAGGTTGATGTCACTGGTCAGTCTAAAGGTAAGGGTTTTCAGGGCGGTATTAAGCGCTGGAACTTTGCCATGCAAGACGCAACTCATGGTAACTCTTTGTCTCACCGTTCTAACGGCTCAATTGGTCAGTGTCAAACGCCTGGTCGAGTTTTTAAGGGCAAGAAGATGTCGGGTCATATGGGTGCTGAGCGCGTAACGGTTCAGACTCTTGAGGTTGTTCGTGTGGACGCTGAGCGCAACTTGATTTTGGTCAAGGGTGCGGTTCCAGGTGCTCCAGGTGGTGATGTATTCGTACGTCCTGCTGTAAAAGCTAAAAAATCCTAGGGGGCGATGCAATGGAATTAAGTATTGCGAAACCCGGTAACGGGGCAGCGGGGACAGTTCAGGTATCTGATGTCACCTTTGCACGCGAGTTTAACGAAGATCTGGTGCACCAAGTAGTAGTGGCTTATATGGCCGGTGCGCGTCAGGGTACTCGTGCTCAAAAGACACGTTCTGATGTTCGTGGTGGCGGTAAGAAGCCTTGGCGTCAAAAAGGTACTGGCCGTGCACGTGCTGGTACAATCCGTTCGCCAATTTGGCGTGGGGGCGGCGTGACATTTGCTGCGCGTCCACAGGATCATACTCAAAAAGTAAACCGTAAAATGTATCGTGCCGCGCTTTGCACGATTCTGTCTGAGTTGGCTCGTCAGGAGCGCTTGGTTGTGGTTGAAGAATTTGCACTTGAGTCACCGAAAACGAAGCTGCTGGTTAAGTCGCTTGGTGAGTACGGTCTTGAAGGTGCCTTGGTTGTGACAGAAGAAGTGAACGGCAATTTGTATCTTGCTGCGCGCAATCTGCACAATGTTGATGTTCGCGATGTAAGTGGTGTTGACCCAGTAAGCCTGATTGGCTACGACAAAGTGGTTATCACTGTTGCTGCATTGAAAAAGTTTGAGGAGCTGTTGGGATGAATAAAGAGCGCATCTATAAGGTACTGCTCGGCCCGCACGTTTCTGAAAAAAGTGCAGCGAGCACAGAGCTTAATAATCAGGTAGTTTTTCGGGTGCTGCCGAATGCTAACAAGCTGGAAATTAAGAAAGCGGTAGAAATGCTTTTTAAAGTCAGTGTGTTGGATGTTCGTACAGTGAACGTAAAAGGTAAGGTTAAGCGTAATCGTTTTGGTTTGAGCAAAAAGTCAAGCTGGAAGAAAGCGTATGTAAGCCTTGCGCAGGGTCAAGACATTGACTTTGCGGTCGCTGAATAAGTCTGGAGTTTAGTCAAATGGCAATTGTAAAAAGTAAACCGACTTCTCCCGGCCGTCGCTTTGTTGTTCGGGTTGTAAACCCGGATCTACACAAAGGTGCACCGCACAAGCCACTGCTTGAGAGTCAGTCGCGCAATGGCGGCCGTAATAATAACGGTCGTATCACCACTCGTCACGTTGGTGGTGGTCATAAGCAGCATTATCGCTTGGTAGATTTTAAGCGTAATAAGGACGGTATTCCTGCACGCGTCGAGCGTTTAGAGTATGATCCTAACCGCACCGCATTCATTGCTCTTGTGATGTATGCCGACGGTGAGCGTCGTTACATTATTGCGCCAAAAGGTGTTTCGGCTGGAGATCAAATTATCTCTGGTGAAGCGTCGCCAATTAAGGCTGGTAATACTCTGCCTATTCGCAACATCCCTCTGGGAAGCACAGTTCACTGTGTTGAGATGAAGCCTGGTAAAGGTGCGCAGATCGCGCGCAGTGCCGGTACTTCTGCTCAGTTGGTTGCTCGCGAAGGTCAGTACGCGACGATTCGTCTGCGTAGTGGTGAAACGCGCAAGATATTATCAGAGTGCAAAGCAACATTGGGTGAAGTATCCAACAGCGAGCACAGCTTGCGTAAGTTGGGTAAAGCCGGTGCCTCGCGTTGGCGTGGTGTTCGTCCTACCGTTCGCGGTGTGGCGATGAACCCGGTAGATCACCCACATGGTGGTGGTGAAGGTCGTACTTCTGGTGGTCGTCACCCTGTATCTCCTTGGGGTATGCCGACCAAAGGGTATAAGACCCGTAAAAATAAGCGTACAGACAAACTAATTGTACGTCGTCGCGATAAATAATCGATCAGACGTCAATTAGAGTAAAGAGGATTAGCTTGTGCCACGTTCATTAAAGAAAGGTCCGTTTGTCGATCTTCATTTGTTGAAGAAGGTTGAAGTAGCGGTAGAAAAAAACGATCGTCGCCCCATTAAAACGTGGTCGCGTCGCTCCATGATTCTGCCTGAAATGGTGGCTCTGACAATCGCTGTTCACAACGGTCGTCAGCATGTCCCGGTTATTATTTCCGAAGACATGGTTGGTCACAAATTGGGTGAATTTGCCGCGACTAGGACCTATAAGGGTCACGTGGCCGATAAAAAGGCCAAGCGTTAAGCTTGGGCCGGGAGAGGCTTTTAAGATGGAAGTAGCAGCACGTTTAAAAGGCGCACGAATCTCTGCCCAAAAGGCGCGTTTGGTTGCTGACCAAATTCGCGGCAAGGGTGTAGAAGAGTCGCTAGATCTGCTGACGTTCAGCTCCAAGAAAGCGGCGAGCATTATTAAGAAAGTGCTCAACTCCGCAATCGCCAATGCTGAGCACAATGAAGGCGCAGATGTTGACGAATTGAAAGTTTCGACAATCTTTGTAGATGAAGGTACGACGATGAAACGTCTTCGTCCTCGGGCAAAGGGTCGTGCGGACCGTATTCTGAAAAGATCTTGTCACATCACGATTAAAGTCGCAGACGGCGAAGGCTAGGTAGGAGAGACCACATGGGTCAGAAAGTACACCCGACCGGCATCCGGCTGGGAATCGTAAAAGAACATAATTCCGTTTGGTACGCGAGTGGCAAAAACTACGCCGCGCACCTAGTAATGGATTTGGAAGTACGTGAGTTGCTTGAGAAAAAGCTCTCTCACGCTTCAGTAAGCCGTATTGTTATTGAGCGTCCGGCGCAAACTGCACGCATCACGATTCACACAGCGCGCCCCGGTATCGTTATCGGTAAAAAGGGTGAGGATGTCGACAAGCTTCGTAAAGAGCTGTCAGTGAAGATGGGTGTGCCAGTTCATATCAACATCGAAGAGATCCGCAAGCCGGATATGGAAGCGAAGTTGGTAGCCATGAACGTCGCTCAGCAGCTTGAACGCCGTGTTATGTTCCGTCGCGCTATGAAGCGTGTGGTACAGAATGCGATGCGCCAAGGTGCAGAAGGCATTAAGGTACAAGTTAGTGGGCGTGTCGGTGGTGCAGAAATTGCTCGTACTGAGTGGTATCGCGAAGGCCGTGTGCCCTTGCACACACTCCGTGCTGATATTGACTACGCGACACACGAAGCGGCTACGACCTACGGCATCATTGGTGTCAAAGTCTGGATCTTTAAGGGAGAAATCCTGGGAACCAGAAAAGAAGCGGTCGAAGCTAAGGCTAAGAAAGGTTCAGAGTAAGGGTTACGCAAATGTTACAGCCGAAGCGCACAAAGTTTCGCAAGCAACACAAAGGACGCAACCGTGGTCTGGCAGAACGCGGTAGCCGGGTCAGCTTTGGCGAGTTTGGCCTTAAAGCAGTCGGTCGCGGCCGTATTACAGCACGCCAGATTGAAGCGGCACGTCGAGCAATGACGCGTCACATCAAGCGTGGTGGAAAAATCTGGATTCGTGTTTTCCCAGATAAGCCAATTACCGAAAAGCCTCTGGAAGTTCGTCAGGGTAAAGGTAAGGGTAATGTTGAATACTGGGTCGCACAGATTCAGCCGGGCAAGGTCTTGTACGAAGTGGAAGGCGTGTCTGAAGAATTAGCGCGTGAAGCATTCGCCTTGGCGTCAGCAAAGATTCCTGTGCCGACCGCATTTGTTAGACGGGTGGTGATGTGATGAATGCTTTAGAGTTACGCGATAAATCAGTTGAAGATCTTAATGCCCAACTGTTGCAGCTGCTTGAAGATCAGTTCAAGCTTCGCATGCAAAAGAGTACCGGCCAGTTAGCGCAAACGCATTTGCTGAAGAAAACTCGTCAGGAAATCGCACGCGTTAAAACTGTGCTCCAGGAAAAGGCAGGTAACTAAAAATGTCAGAAGTAGCAAAAAGTGCTCGTACAGCCACCGGTAAAGTGGTCAGTGACAAGATGGATAAAACCATCACGGTACTGATTGAGCGTCGGGTAAAGCACCCGATGTACGGTAAGTACATAACGCGCTCATCTAAAGTTCACGCTCATGATGAAAATAATGAGTGCAAAATTGGTGATGTAGTGACAGTTTGCGAAACGCGTCCAGTGTCCAAGTTAAAAACTTGGGCTTTGTTGAGCGTAGATGTAACGGCTACCCAGGTTTAATTTGGCCGGCGGCCTGTGTGCAATCGCTTGATGCACTGTTGACTGGTTTGGAGTAAGAAATGATTCAAACAGAAAGCTATTTGGAAGTTGCAGATAACAGTGGCGCACGTCGCGTTATGTGCATCAAGGTGCTTGGCGGCTCTCATCGTCGCTATGCACGAGTCGGTGATCTGATCAAAGTCACAGTCAAAGAGGCTATCCCTCGCGGCAAAGTGAAAAAAGGTCAGGTAATGACAGCTGTTGTAGTTCGTACTAAGAAAGGTGTTCGTCGTCCAGACGGTTCGCTGATCAAGTTTGACGATAACGCTGCAGTGTTGCTAAACAATAACAACGCACCTATTGGTACCCGTATTTTTGGGCCAGTAACGCGTGAATTGCGTGGCGAGAAGTTCATGAAGATAATCTCTTTGGCACCGGAAGTACTGTAGTTCCAGGTGTGGAGAGAAGGCTGAGGTCAGGTTATGCGTAAGATTAAGCGTGAAGACGAAGTTATCGTCTTAACCGGGAAAGACAAAGGTAAGCGCGGTGTTGTCCAGAAAGTTTTGGCCGACAACAAGTTGCTGGTCTCCGGCATCAATATGATGAAGAAACACCAGCGTCCAAACCCGCAGTTGGGAGTGGCCGGTGGTATCGTTGAGAAAGAAGCGGCGATCCAGGTTTCTAATGTTGCTATTTATAACCCGTCTACCAAGCAGGCGGATCGCGTGGGCTTTAAGGTGGCCGAAGACGGCAGCAAGACCCGTATTTTTAAATCAAGCGGCGAAGCGATCAACGCGTAGGGGTTATTGAAAAATGGCACGATTAGGTGAACTTTACCAAACTGAGTTAAAGGCAAAGCTGATTGAAGAGCTGGCTTTGGCTAACCCTATGGAAGTTCCGCGCATTACCAAGATCACCCTGAACATGGGTGTAGGTGAAGCGGCTGGAGACAAAAAGGTTCTTGAGGCAGCACTGTCCGATCTGACTAAGATTGCAGGTCAGAAGCCAGTGGTGACCAAGGCGCGCAAATCAATCGCAGGTTTTAAAATCCGTGATGGTTGGCCAATTGGCTGCAAAGTAACTCTGCGCGGCGAAAACATGTATGAATTTCTGGATCGCCTAGTCAGTATCGCTATTCCTCGCGTACGTGACTTCCGCGGTATCAGCCCGAAATCATTCGACGGTCGCGGTAACTTCGCGATGGGCGTAACGGAACAGATTATTTTTCCGGAAATTGATTACGATAAAATTGATACACTACGCGGTATGGATATTACGATCACGACTACTGCTCGTAATGACGACGAAGGTCGCGCGCTTTTAAAGGCGTTTAACTTTCCGTTTAAAGGTTAAGGGGTTCAGGGGACATGGCAAAGCAGTCAATGAAAGCGCGCGAATTGAAACGTGCCCAAACTGTCGAAAAATTCGCTGCAAAGCGCGCTGAGCTTAAAGCGATTTTCGCCAGCGTAAATTCTAGCGATGAAGAAAAGTGGGATGCGCAGGTTAAGCTGCAAAAGCTTCCGCGTGATGCAAGTCCATCACGTCAGCGTCGTCGTTGTCAGATCACGGGTCGTCCACACGGTGTATACCGCAAGTTCGGTCTTTGCCGTAACCAGCTTCGTCAAGCCGCTATGCGCGGTGATGTCCCCGGCTTAGTTAAGGCTAGCTGGTAATAGTGGGAATTTTGCTGTCGCTGGCTATGGCCGCGGCGTTTAATGGGAGCAAAACATGAGCATGCAAGATCCTTTAGCGGATATGCTTACACGTATCCGCAACGCTCAGATGGCAGGTAAAACTGCTGTTCAGATGCCTTCTTCAAAACTTAAGGTATCGGTTGCAAAGGTACTGGAAGACGAAGGTTATATCGCTAGTTCGCGCGTTGAAGCCGATGGTGGCAAAGCGCAGCTGACAGTTGAGTTGAAGTACTATCAGGGTAAGCCGGTAATCGCTGAGATTCATCGGGTAAGCCGTCCAGGTCTGCGCGCTTACGCTGGTAAAGACGAATTGCCATCAGTGCGTGCCGGTTTGGGCATCGCGATTGTATCTACCAGTAATGGTGTGATGACTGATCGTGCAGCGCGAGCGGCCGGTGTGGGCGGCGAAGTGCTTTGCACTGTTTTCTAACGCGACAGTTTAAAGAGTTCTTAACATGTCAAGAGTAGCGAAAAGTCCAGTGACTATCCCCGCAGGGGTTGAAGTCAAGCTCGACGCCAGCAGCATCGCAGTCAAAGGTAAAAAGGGTAGCTTAGTGCTGCCTTTGCACCAGTCTGTTGAAGTGAAGCAAGAAGACGGGCGTTTAGTATTCTCAGCGCGTGAAGGCGCGAAAAACGGTTGGGCGATGGCGGGTACTACTCGTTCATTGACTAACAATATGTGTGTTGGTGTTAGCGAAGGGTTTCAGCGTAAGTTGATCCTAAACGGCGTTGGTTACCGTGCTAAGGCCACTGGTAATAGCATTAATTTGGTGTTGGGTTTTTCTCACCCCATTGATTATGCGTTGCCAGAAGGCGTTACAGTCGATACCCCGACTCAGACAGAGATTGTCTTGAGTGGTACTGACAAGCAAATACTGGGTAAGGTAGCGGCCGAGATCCGCGCGTTCCGTCCACCAGAGCCTTATAAAGGTAAGGGTGTTCGCTACGCAGACGAAAACGTCCGTCGTAAAGAAGCGAAGAAAAAGTAAAGGCTAGGTTATGAGCGATAAGAAAGTATCAAGATTACGTCGTGCCCGCCGTGCTCGCTTTAAAATGCGTGAGCTCCGCGCCGTACGTCTTAGCATTCACCGCACACCGCGTCATATGTATGCTCAGCTTATAGCTGCTACAGGTGATGTCGTGTTGGCGAGTGCCTCTACACTAGATAAAGAGTTGCGTGCTGGTGCGACTGGTAATGTTGCTGCAGCCGCTAGTGTGGGCAAGTTGATCGCCGACCGCGCGAAAGCCGCAGGCGTGACAAAGGTCGCCTTTGACCGCAGTGGATTTAAATTCCACGGCCGTGTCAAGGCGCTGGCAGATGCTGCCCGTGAAGGTGGTTTGGAATTCTAAGGTTTTAGGCGATGGCGTATAACGATCAGAAAGACAAAGCGAACACTGAAGGCTTGCAAGAGAAGTTAGTGCAGGTAAACCGTGTTGCCAAGGTGGTCAAGGGTGGCCGTATTTTCAGCTTCACTGCTCTAACTGTAGTTGGTGATGGCAATGGTAAAGTCGGCTTTGGCCGCGGCAAGGCGCGTGAAGTGCCGGTCGCTATCCAAAAAGCGATGGAAGCTGCCCGCCGTAATATGGTCCAGGTAGACGTAAAGGGTGATACCATCCAATACGCTGTCAAAGGCCGTCACGGTGCCTCCAAGGTTTACATGCAGCCTGCATCTGAAGGTACTGGTGTTATTGCCGGTGGTGCAATGCGCTCGGTGCTTGAAATTGCCGGCATTCATAACGTACTGGCCAAGTGCTACGGTTCGACAAACCCGGTTAACGTGGTTCGTGCAACTGTTAAGGCATTGGTAAGCGTTTCTTCACCAGAAGAGGTCGCAACTAAACGCGGCAAGACTGTTGAAGAGATCTTGGGCTAAGAAATAGGCAGGATTTGCAATGAGCAAGATTAAAGTCACACTAGTTCGTTCTGTTACAGGACGGCTAAAGTCGCACAAGGCCTGCGTCGCTGGTCTTGGCTTGCGTCGTATTCGCCACACTGTTGAAGTGGAAGACACTCCATCAGTGCGCGGTATGATCAATAAGGTCAACTATTTAGTACGTGTTGAGGGATAAGTGATGAGCGATATGCGTTTAAACACGCTGAGCCCGGCTCCCGGTCGAGTTAAAGATAGTAAACGGGTAGGTCGTGGTATCGGTAGTGGCTTGGGTAAAACCGCAGGTCGTGGTCACAAAGGTTTAAAGTCGCGTTCAGGCGGTAGTGTACGTCCTGGTTTCGAAGGCGGTCAGATGCCTTTGCAAAAGCGTCTGCCGAAGTATGGTTTTACTTCGCGCCTGTCACGCGTGACTGCACAAATTCGCACCGCTGAGCTCGCAGCAGCTGGTGATGGCGTGATTGATCTTGATGCGTTGAAGCGTGCTGACTTAGTCGGTCGCAATATTGAGCGTGCAAAGATCTTTCTGTCCGGTGATCTGAACAAGGCAGTTACTGTAAAAGGTTTGGCAGTAACAAAAGGCGCGCGCGAAGCTATTGAAAAAGCGGGCGGCAAAGTCGAGGAATAAGGCGAGATCCCCATGGCGAAATCCAGTCCATTATCAGCTGGAAGTCAATCCGGAGTAGGCGAGCTGATGGCTCGCCTTCGTTTTCTACTGCTAGCGATAATTGTTTATCGCATCGGTACTCACATTCCGGTACCGGGCATTAACCCGGATCAACTCGCCGCGCTGTTTAATCAGAATCAGGGCACGGTACTTGGTTTATTTAATATGTTCTCGGGCGGTGCCTTGGAGCGTATGAGTATATTGGCGTTGGGTATCATGCCGTACATCTCTGCATCGATCATTATGCAGCTGATGTCGGCGGTGAGTCCTCAGCTCGAAGCGCTGAAGAAAGAAGGCGAGTCAGGCCGTCGGCAGATCAGTCAGTATACCCGCTACTTAACGGTTGTACTTGCGCTGCTTCAAGCGGTTGGTATGACGGTAGGTTTGGCTAATCAGGGCTTGGCTTACAGTGCAGATTTCAGTTTTTACTTTGTTGCCGTGGTGTCACTGGTAACAGGTGCGATTTTCATGATGTGGCTTGGTGAACAGCTTACCGAGCGCGGTGTTGGTAACGGCATCTCCATGTTGATCTTCGCAGGCATCGTCGCGGGCTTGCCTTCGGCGGTCGGGCAGTCTCTGGAGCAGGCGCGTCAGGGTGAGCTCAATGTATTAGTGCTGTTGGCGGTGTTAGTGCTGGCGGTAGCGGTGGTGTATTTGGTGGTCTTCATCGAGCGCGGTCAACGCCGTATTACGGTGAATTACGCCAAGCAGCAGCGCGGTAATAAGATGTATCAGGCGCAGTCTAGCCACTTGCCGATGAAAGTGAATATGGCGGGTGTTATACCGGCGATTTTCGCTAGCTCTATTCTATTGTTCCCTGCGTCTATTGCGCAGTGGGTCGGTCAGAGCGGTGAAGGCATGGAATGGTTGCAAGAGCTCGCTCTGGCAATCGGACCAGGTCAGCCCCTGAATATTATTATGTTTACGGCTTTGATCGTGTTTTTCTGCTTCTTTTATACGGCGTTGATGTTTAACCCTGATGAAGTCGCAGATAACTTAAAACGCTCAGGCGCATTTTTACCCGGGATTCGTCCTGGTAAGCAAACGGCTAACTACATCGATGGTGTATTAACCCGATTGACCATGTTCGGCTCGATGTATATTGCTGGCGTGTGTTTGTTACCGCAGTTCTTGGTAGTGATGTGGAATGTGCCGTTTTATCTCGGTGGTACATCATTGCTGATCGTAGTGGTGGTAGTGATGGATTTCATGGCGCAGGTTCAATCGCACCTAATGTCTCATCAGTATGACTCGGTCTTGAAAAAGGCCAATTTGAAAAATTACGGCGGTGGTGTGCGCTAAGGCGCACCAACCTGATTGCTAGTTTGGAGTGTCACAATGAAAGTACGCGCATCAGTAAAGACGATCTGTCGAAACTGTAAAATTGTTCGCCGCAAGGGTGTTGTTCGCGTTATTTGTAGCGTCGAACCTCGTCACAAGCAGCGGCAGGGCTAAGCAATACGGTTGGGGTTGATTTACAATCTCAGTACGGGTAGACTACTGCGCCTTTCGTGCGGTGGTTTCCTGTTACCGGTCATTGCTAGGCGTTGGAAGAATTAGGCTTAATTGGAGTAACCTGAATGGCTCGTATAGCAGGTGTCAACATACCAGATAACAAGCATGCTGTTATTTCGTTGACCTATATATTTGGCATTGGCCGCACTACTGCTAAAGCACTGTGTGCCAAAACCACTATCGCTGAAGATGCAAAGATCGGCGATTTATCTGAAGAGCAACTAGATGCGCTTCGCGGCGAGATTGCCAAAATGTCAGTAGAGGGCGACTTGCGTCGCGCTGTATCTATGAGCATTAAGCGTCTGCTGGATTTGGGCTGCTACCGCGGTCTGCGTCATCGTAAAGGCCTGCCGCTTCGCGGTCAGCGTACTAAGACTAATGCGCGTACGCGTAAAGGTCCACGTAAGCCGATCCGCAAGTAATTTAAAGGCAGTGATTCCTTTAGTGTAGCTACACCACTTGTGTAGTGTTGATATTAGAGATGGAAATAGAACATGGCCAAACCAGGCAAGCAACAAGCTCCACGGAAAAAGGTCAAAAAGACCGTCGTGGATGGTGTCGCACATATACATGCGTCATTTAACAATACGATTGTTACTATTACTGATCGTCAGGGTAATGCATTGAGCTGGGCTACGGCCGGTGGCAGTGGTTTCCGCGGCTCTCGTAAAAGTACACCTTTCGCTGCCCAGGTCGCTGCAGAGCGCGCTGGTAACGCTGCGAAGGATTACGGTTTAAAAAATCTTGATGTGCAAGTTAAAGGCCCAGGCCCAGGTCGCGAATCTGCGGTCCGCGCGCTTAACAATTGCGGTTACAAGATTACTAACATCACCGACGTGACGCCTATTCCGCACAATGGTTGCCGTCCTCCCAAGAAACGTCGCGTTTAATTAACAGTTGAGGAATACAGAAAATGGCTAGATATTTGGGCCCAAGCTGTAAATTATCCAGACGGGAAGGCACCGACCTGTTCCTGAAGAGTGGCGTACGTCCGCTGGATTCAAAATGTAAAGCAGAAACTGCACCCGGTATGCACGGTGCACGTCGTGGTCGTCTATCTGACTACGGTGTTCAGTTGCGTGAAAAGCAAAAAGTACGTCGTATGTACGGTGTTCTTGAAAAGCAATTCCGCGCTTATTATGCAAAAGCTGCTCGTCGTAAAGGCGCAACTGGTGAGAACCTGCTGCAACTTTTAGAAAGCCGCTTAGACAACGTGGTATACCGCATTGGTTTTGGTTCTACTCGTGCCGAATCTCGTCAGTTGGTATCGCACAAGTCAGTACTGGTTAATGGCAAAACGGTAAACGTACCGTCTTACCAAGTTCAAGCTGGTGATGTAGTAAGTGTTCGTGAGAAAGCTAAGGCGCAATTGCGGATTCAGTCTGCGATTACTCTGGCCGCACAGCGCGGTGACTGCGCATGGATCGACATTAACGCCACTAAGATGGAAGGTGTTTTTAAGAGCGTGCCAGATCGTAGCGACTTGTCTTCAGAGATCAACGAACAATTGATCGTTGAGCTTTACTCGAAGTAAGTTAACCTCCGGACAAATCACTACAGGTGAATTATGCAAAGTGCTGTCAATGAATTTTTAACCCCGCGTGTCATCCAAGTTGAAGAATTTGGCCAGACTCGCGCGAAAGTGACCTTAGAACCGCTTGAGCGGGGATTTGGTCATACCCTGGGTAATGCCTTGCGCCGTATTTTGCTGTCTTCTATGCCGGGCTGTGCAATCACCGAAGTTGAGATTGATGGTGTATTGCATGAGTACAGTGCAATGGAAGGTGTGCAGGAAGATGTTATTGAAATCCTGCTTAACCTGAAAGAAGTTGCAGTAATCATGCACGGCAAAGATCAAGCAATTTTGAGCTTGAACAAAAAAGGCCCGGGTGTTGTTACTGCAGGTGATATCCAGACTGATCACGAAATCGAAATTGTTAACACCGATCACGTTATTGCTAACCTGAACGACGACGGCGAGATTAATATGCGCCTGACGATCGCTCGCGGTCGCGGTTACGTGCCGGCCGACGCTCGTGATAATGGCGAAGAAGAAACCCGCTCAATTGGTCGTCTTCAATTGGATGCCAGCTACAGCCCAATCAGTCGCGTAAGTTATGTGGTTGAGAGTGCTCGTGTTGAGCAGCGTACTGACTTAGATAAATTGGTTCTTGATTTAGAGACCAACGGTACGATTGATCCCGAAGAGGCGATTCGCCGCGCGGCAACCATACTTCAGCAGCAGCTGGCAGTATTCGTTGACCTTGAAAGCGAAGGTGAGAACGAGCCATCACGTGAAGAGAACGAAGTAGATCCTATTCTGCTGCGTCCGGTAGATGATTTAGAGCTGACAGTGCGCTCTGCCAACTGCCTGAAAGCAGAAAATATCTACTACATCGGTGATTTGGTGCAGCGCACAGAAGTTGAACTTCTGAAGACGCCAAACCTTGGTAAGAAGTCGCTGACCGAAATTAAAGACGTATTGGCATCGCGTGGTTTGTCTTTGGGTTTGCGCCTAGACAACTGGCCGCCAGCAAGTCTTAGAAACGACGACCGAGTACTCGCTTAATTTTAAGCAAGCCACTCTCGAATATTTTTTGCTGAGATAGCAACGTTTATTAAAGGAAAAAGCCATGCGTCATCGTCATAGTGGCCGTCAATTAAACCGTAATAGCTCACATCGTAAAGCGATGTTCCGCAATATGACGGCGTCGTTGGTAGAGCACGAAATGATTAAAACCACCTTGCCAAAGGCAAAGGAACTGCGCGGTTATGCAGAGCCTTTGATTACCCTTTCAAAGGTAGACAGTGTTGCTAACCGTCGTTTGGCTTTCGCCAGACTGCGTTGTAATGCTGCTGTTGGTAAGCTGTTTACTGACCTAGGTCCTCGTTACGAAGGCCGTCCGGGCGGTTATATCCGTATCATGAAGTGCGGTCTTCGCGCTGGTGATAAGGCGCCAATGGCTTATGTAGAATTGGTTGACCGTCCAGTAGCAGAAGAAGCTGACGACGAGTAAGTCTCGACGTAGCAAAAAAGCCGACTTTTTAAGTCGGCTTTTTTTTGTCTTAAAATTGGCTTTTGGTGTGCTGGGTCAGTCAAAGACCGACCCAGTCGCTATTAGGCGCTGCGCTGCTTGGCGAGCTTGAGAACGTCCGCAAGAAAATGTCCTGTGTGGGACTGGCTCATGGTAGCGATCTCTTCTGGGGTGCCTTCGGCGATAATCATGCCGCCACCGCTGCCGCCTTCAGGGCCGAGGTCCACGATCCAGTCTGCAGTCTTGATCACGTCGAGATTATGTTCGATAACGACGACGGTATTGCCGTGGTCTCGCAAGCGATGTAATACCGTAAGCAGTAATTGAATGTCCTCAAAATGCAGTCCGGTGGTGGGTTCATCAAGGATATATAAGGTCTTGCCGGTATCGCGCTTAGACAATTCCTTGGCGAGTTTCACGCGCTGCGCTTCGCCGCCAGATAGCGTGGTGGCGGCTTGACCCAAACGAATATAGCTTAAGCCAACGTCCATTAGGGTTTGCAGCTTTTTACTGATCGACGGTACGTTTTCAAAAAAGGTGTTGGCGTCTTCTACGGTCATATCCAATACTTCGTGGATATTCTTGCCTTTGTAGACGATCTCCAGGGTTTCTCTGTTGTAGCGCTGGCTGCGGCAAACTTCACAGGCGACATAAATGTCGGGTAAGAAATGCATTTCTACCTTAGTGACCCCGTCGCCCTGACAGGCTTCACAGCGTCCGCCCTTTACGTTAAAACTAAAGCGGCCAACTTTATAGCCCCGCGAGCGCGCTTCTTGGGTGCCGGCAAAGAGTTCCCGAATTGGCGTAAATATGCCGGTATAGGTTGCCGGGTTCGAGCGAGGTGTACGACCAATCGGGCTCTGGTCAATGTCGATGCATTTATCGACTTGATCTAGGCCTGTCACGGCGCGATGGGGTGCAGGCGTTAAGGTTGTCGCGCCGTTGAGCACTGTCGCCGCCACCGGGTAGAGTGTGTGATTGATAAGTGTGGATTTGCCCGAGCCAGAAACACCAGTGACACAGGTCATTAGCCCTAGCGGGATAGTCAGGTCGACATCCCGTAAGTTATTGCCGGTTGCGCCTTCTATCCGCAGGCATTGATCTGGATTAACGGGATGGCGAATTTTTGGGATCGCGATTGCACGCTTACCGGATAAATATTGCCCGGTGAGGGATTCAGGGCTATTTAAAATATCTTCTATTTTGCCTTCCGCAATGACGCGGCCGCCGTGTACTCCGGCGCCAGGGCCGATATCGATAATGTGATCGGCGGTGCGAATGGCGTCTTCGTCGTGCTCAACCACAATGACGGTATTGCCAATATCGCGAAGGTGACGGAGGGTCTTTAAAAGTCGTTCATTGTCGCGCTGATGGAGGCCGATCGAGGGTTCGTCGAGAATATACATAACGCCGACGAGGCCCGCGCCAATCTGGCTAGCTAGGCGAATGCGCTGAGCTTCGCCGCCAGACAAGGTGTCGGCGCTGCGGTCTAGCGTAAGGTAGTTAAGACCAACGTCGACCAAAAAACGCAGGCGATCGTTAATTTCTTTCAGAATTTTTTCGGCTATCTGGCCGCGACGACCACTGAGCTCGAGCTCGGTAAAATATTCCCGCGCGGCGCCAACCGGCATGGCGGTAATTTCGGGCAGAGTATTGTCGAGAATAAAAACATTTCGCGCTTCTTTGCGTAACCGCGTGCCCGCGCAGTCTGGGCAGGATTGGGAGTTTAAAAATTTGCTCAATTCTTCGCGAACGGTTTGCGATTCGGTTTCTTTGTAGCGGCGATCCATATTGGGGATCACCCCCTCGAAGGGGTGCTTGCGCTGGAAGTTGTCGCCGCGGTCATTGATGTAAGTGAAGCTGATTTCTTCTGTGCCACTGCCGAACAGGATTTTTTGGCGGTGCTCATCGCTCAGTTCTTCAAAGGGCGCGTCTATGTCAAATCCATAATGCTCGGCAAGTGAGGTAAGCATATGGAAGTAGTAAACACTACGCCGATCCCAGCCACGAATCGCGCCGGTGGAAAGGCTGACGTCAGGGTGTTGCACTATGCGGGAAGAGTCAAAAAATTGCTTAACGCCTAAACCATCGCAACTGCTGCAGGCACCTAGCGGGCTATTAAAGGAGAAGAGTCGGGGCTCGAGTTCGGATAGGCTGTAGCCGCAGTGGGGGCAGGCGAACTTTGACGAGAACGTTAATTCAGCTGCTTTGTCATTGTCCATGTCGGCAATGCTGGCGATACCGTCGGTGAGCTCTAGTGCGGTTTCAAAAGATTCGGCTAGGCGTTGGGTGAGGTCCTCGCGTACTTTAAAGCGGTCTACCACCACTTCGATGGTGTGCTTTTTGTTTTTGTCCAGCGTGGGTAAATCGTCTAAATCGGTGACTAAGCCATTGATGCGTGCGCGTACAAAACCCTGGCTGCGCAATTTTTCAAAGGTGTGAATATGTTCGCCTTTGCGATTTTGCACAATCGGCGCCAACATCATCAGCTTGCTGCCCTCGGGTAACGCTAATACTGTGTCGACCATCTGGCTGACGGTTTGCGCTGAAAGTGCCACATTATGGTCAGGGCAGCGGGGTTCGCCAGCGCGGGCAAAGAGCAGGCGCAAATAATCATAAATTTCGGTGATGGTGCCGACGGTTGAGCGTGGATTATGGGACGTCGATTTTTGCTCAATCGAGATGGCCGGTGACAGGCCTTCAATGTGGTCAACATCGGGCTTTTCCATCATTGACAAAAACTGTCGTGCGTAAGTCGACAAGGACTCAACGTAGCGGCGCTGACCTTCGGCGTAGAGCGTGTCAAAGGCGAGCGATGACTTGCCGGAACCGGACAGCCCGGTAATCACGACAAGTTTGTCGCGGGGTATATCAAGATCGATATTCTTTAGATTGTGGGTGCGGGCACCGCGGACGATAATCCGATCCATATATTTTCCCGGCCTAATAAACCGGACATTATACGACGTCGACACCATGCGGCGCAAAACAAGCTCGTTGCTAATATGTATGGTTTTTTGGCGGCAGCATAGCTGTTAGAATGGCGGCCAAACCCCTTAATTTTGTAGGATTTCCTCGCCCTTGAATCATCATTCGATGAGTGCAACTGAACTGCGCGCGATTGTATCCTTAGCAAGCCTGTATGCCTTTCGCATGCTTGGCTTGTTTATGCTGCTGCCGGTATTAAGTTTGTACGCGGCTGAATATGACTATAGCACGCCGGTACTGGTTGGCTTGGCCTTGGGTATTTACGGTCTGGGGCAGGCTGCTCTCCAGGTGCCGCTCGGCATGTTGTCGGACCGTATCGGTCGCAAACCGGTCATCATTAGCGGCTTATTATTGTTCATTGCTGGTGGTGTGGTGGCTGCCGGAGCCGATACTATTTTTGGTGTTATTGTCGGCCGTTTATTACAGGGCACTGGCGCTATAGCAAGTACCTTGACCGCGTTGCTCGCTGATCTTACTAGGGAGCAGCATCGAACAAAAGCCATGGCGGTGATTGGTATGAGCATTGGCGTGTCCTTCGCGGCTGCTATGGTGATAGGGCCGTTAATGGCTTCATGGCTTGGTGTTTCAGGCCTGTTTTTATGCACCTCAGTCCTTGCCGGTTTGGGTATTTTCATTACCTTATTTCTTGTACCGAACCCTGATGCTCAGCGCGTGGATGCTGACAGTCAGTCGCTGAGCGGAATGCTGGCGCGTTGCCTTAACGATCGCAACCTAATGCGCCTCAATCTCGGGATATTTAGTCTGCACGCTATTTTAATGGCGATATTCATCGCCGTGCCGGGAATTTTGGAGGAGCAGGGCTTGTCCCGTGATGCTCACTGGCAAGTGTATTTGCCGATGATGGTGGCGGCCTTTGTTGCCATGGTGCCTTTCATTATTATTGCCGAAACCAAAAATAAAATGCGGGAGGTGTTTTTACTTGGTATTGCCACTATTGTTTTAGCCTTGCTTGCCGCAGCGTGTTGGGGACAGCTTTTTACCCCTTTGCTTATTATCATTACCTTATTTTTTGTGGCATTTAATTTAATGGAGGCGTCGTTGCCCTCGCTAGTAAGCAAAACTGTTTACGCCGGAGGCAAAGGCACCGCCATGGGGGTGTATTCAACCTTTCAGTTTTTTGGCGCGTTCTGCGGCGGCGCGATTGGCGGCGGTTTATTTGGTCGCTGGGGTGCGAGTGCGGTTTTTGCCGGGGCCGCGATACTCGCCGGAGCGTGGTTGATTGCTGCTTGGGGAATGTCGGTTCCCCTCAAATCTGAGAGTATCGTTTTAAGCTGGCAGTTTGGGGCATGGGATGTAGCGGATATACGCCGTGAGGTTCTTGCCTTACCCGGCGCCTTGGATATTACGGTGCTGGAAGGCGAGCGTATTGCTTATTTGCAGGTAGGCAGTGATTTTGATTTGGCCAACTTGCCTGAAGGTCTGCAGCTGGGTAGCTAATGGCCGCTTTCGGCGGAATCCGGTATAGTGCAGTATCTGTTGCGGGCGTTGGTTCGCATCCATAGAAAAACAGGAGAGAACGCATGGCGCGTGGTATAAATAAAGTTATTTTGGTCGGAAATCTGGGCCAAGATCCCGAAACCCGTTACATGCCTTCTGGCGGCGCCGTGACCAATGTCACCATCGCAACAAGCGAAACGTGGAAAGACAAGCAGAGCGGCCAACCTCAGGAGCGCACCGAGTGGCACCGAGTCGTGTTTTTCAATCGCCTCGCCGAAATCGCTGGTGAGTATTTGAAAAAAGGCTCCAAAGTTTATGTGGAAGGGTCGCTGCGTACTCGCAAATGGCAGAATAAAGAAGGGGTGGATCAGTACACCACTGAAATAGTTGCAGCAGAAATGCAGATGCTCGATGGTCGCGGTGGCGCCGGCGGTGGTGCTTCTGGTGGCGCTAGCAATTACGATGATGGCGGCTATGGTCAGCAGCAAGCGCCTCAGGCCCAAGCTGCAGCGCCCGCGCCGCGTCGTGCGCCGCCTCCGCAGCAAAATCGTGCACCAGCAGCAGCGCCAGCGCAAAACCCGCCAGCAGGCTTTGACGACTTTGATGATGATATCCCGTTCTAGGATATACAATAGAGGTTTATGTAAAGTATCCACAAAAAAGCCCCACGTATTGGGGCTTTTTTGTGAGCTAAAGAGCGGTTGTAAGTGTGGTGTTAGGCTGATAATTTCTTGCGCATCAATGGCGCATTGAGTAATGTTGATGACTTTTCTGGCATTCTGAATCCTGTCATCTTTGCCATTCCCGCGGGTTTAGACGCCTGCTTTAACTGCTGAATTCTGTGATTTTTCTGTGAATGTAATTGTGATTTCTCGACCGGGCGCCTTGGTTACTGCACTGCTTAGTCAGTTTGCAGCGCGGGGGCGTGCGAGTATCAATGTGTCTTTTGATGAGGTGGCCGGACTCGGTGATGAATTGCTGCGCGGTGCGCTGGTGATTGATGCTGATGCGCTGAGCTTTTTGCAGCGTAATGTGGCATTTGCTAATGCTGAACATCAACGCTTGCTCGATCTGCGGCAGGCATTTTTGTCGCGCTGTCGAGTATTAGCTGTTCCGTATTTGTTGCTGAGTGATGGCAGGGTATTTGGTGCGCGTGGTGATGAGGGCATCACATTTTATGAGGCCGATAAACCAGATGCCAAGTGCATCGCTGGGGAGCAGTTCGCGACGGTGGAATGCGCGCTGGTTGCCAGCGAAGCGTCTGGCTTGGTGTTGCGCACCGGACCGTTGATTGCGGTACAAGAGGGCAATTTTCTCCGTGATTGTTTGCTAACTATGCGCGATGGCGAAACGCTGCGCTTAAACGATGCGCAGGTTTCCTATCCGACGCCGGTTGCTGATTTAGCGCGGGTAGTGTCGGGCCTGGTTGACCAAATTAGTTGTGGGGCGGTATGTGGTGGCGTGTATCACTATTGCAGTAGCGGCGGAGCCAGTGCCTATGAGTTTGCAGAAGTGGTGTGTGCTTTTGCGTCGCAATTTGTTGCGCCAATGGCGGGTTTAGAGGTCGACGAAGAGGGCGCAACATGGTGTCCTGAGGTGCCAGAGCTAAGCTGCGAGCGCATCTTGCAAGATTTTGGTATTAAGCGCTTGCCGTGGCGGGCGTATTTGCCGCGCATGATAAAAACCGTTTGTGAGGAGACGTCGAAATGAGTGCTAGTGCAGATTTGATCCCGTTGGGGATGGCGGTGCTGACGATTTCAGATACCCGCGACGAGAGTACGGACAGTTCGGGGCAATATTTAGTCGCTGCCCTCGGTGCTGCGGGTCACCATTTAATTGATAAGCAAATAGTTAAAGATGACGTCTATCAGATCCGCGCAACGGTGTCAGCCTGGATTGCAAACCCAAGCATTGAAGCGGTATTGCTCACCGGAGGGACGGGCTTCTCTGGTCGCGATTCAACGCCCGAGGCAGTGGCAGTGCTATTCGACAAGGTTATAGAGGGGTTTGGTGAGGTTTTTCGCTCGGTCTCTCTGCAAGAGATAGGTTCGTCAACCATCCAGTCGCGCGCTATTGCAGGGCTGGCGAATAATACGGTTATTTTTTGTATGCCGGGATCGACGGGTGCCTGTAAAACGGCGTGGCAATCCATTATTTGTGAGCAGCTTGATAGCCGTCATAGCCCTTGTAATTTTGTTGGGGTGTTAAAGACCCGTAAGGACGGAGGTCTTTAATCATGGCCTTGCGCTCTGTGGCTGAGACACTGCACCAATTGTTGGCGGATGTGCCATCGTGGGGCGCTGAGTCGCGAAATTTAGCACAGGCGCAGGGCGCCATCCTAGCTGCTGATGTTTGTGCGCAAATTGATGTGCCGCCGTTGGATAATAGTGCCATGGATGGCTATGCACTGCGTCTGAGCGACCTAGGCGCGGGCGCATCGCTGCGAATCAGCCAGCGGATACCGGCAGGTGCCAATCCCCGCGCTCTGCAAGCGGACACGGCTGCGCGAATATTCACTGGGGCGTCAATTCCTGCGGGCGCTGATACAGTTGTCGCGCAGGAAGACTGCGAGCTTGTTGGCGATATGCTTCAAGTGAATACCGTGCCACGCTTAGGGCAGCATATTCGACCCCGAGGCCAAGATATTGCCGCTGGGCAGCGAATACTGCTTAAAGGGCATCGATTATTGGCTGCGGATCTTGGTTTGTTGGCCTCGCTGGGAATTGCATCTGTTCGGGTCGGGCGTCGGCTGCGAGTAGCCTTAATGTCCACCGGTGATGAGTTGCGCGAGCCTGGTGAGGTGCTTGCCGCCGGGCAAATTTATAATTCTAATCGGCCAATGTTAGCCGCGCTGATTGCGTCGCTTGGTGCTGAGGTGGTTGATCTTGGAATTGTTGCCGATACGCCGGAGGCGACCAGAGATGCCTTGGTACGGGCAGCGGCAACCGCTGATGTGGTGATTTCCAGTGGTGGCGTGTCAGTTGGTGAAGAGGATCACGTCAAAAGCCAGGTTGAGGCTTTAGGGTCTTTGAGCTTATGGAAGCTGGCGATTAAACCGGGCAAGCCGCTAGCCTATGGTCGAGTAGCTGATGTGCCATTTTTTGGTCTACCGGGTAATCCGGTGTCGGGCTTTGTGACTTTCTGCCTGCTGGTGCGGCCCTATCTGCTAAAAATGCTGGGTGCGACCCAATTGCAGCCGCCGCAGTGGTCGGCACAGGCCCTATTTGACTGGCCGCGAGCAGGGTCTAGACAAGAATATTTGCGCGCTAGAGTGACACCGGGCGAAGTGGGTATGGAGGTTGAAATTCATCCGCAGCAAAGCTCTGGGGCGCTGTCATCGGTATCGTGGTGCAACGCCCTGGCGATTATCCCTATTGGTAAAACCTTGGGGCGTGGTGACCGTGTTGACGTGATTTTTTTGCGGGATATTTGCTAAGAGAATAATGCTGATGCATGCCGGTGAGGAGATGCTTACAGCGCATTGCGCTGCAAGCATCACTAGGCAGTTTTACGCCTGATAGCGCTGAAATACCAAGCTGGCGTTGGTGCCGCCAAAGCCAAAGCTATTCGACATAACCGTATTCAGCGTGACGTTGTCCTGGCGGGTCAGTGCGATCGGCACGCCAGCTGCTTCGTCGTCAACCGTCTCAATATTGGCTGATGCAGCAATAAAATTATGCTTCATCATCAGTAGTGAGAAAATGGCTTCTTGTACGCCGGTTGCGCCTAATGAATGGCCAGCTAGGGATTTGGTGGAGCCTATTGTTGGAATGGTTTTACCTTCATAGGCCTGTTTAACCGCCTTCAATTCCTGCATGTCACCCGCTGGCGTCGATGTGCCGTGAGAGTTGATGTAGTCAACATCGCCATCAACGCCCTGGAGTGCTTGGGCCATGCAGCGTGCCGCGCCTTCACCGCTTGGTGCGACCATGTCGTAGCCGTCAGAAGTAGCGCCGTAGCCGACGATCTCGCCGTATATCTTCGCGCCGCGAGCCTTGGCGTGCTCTAACTCTTCAAGCACGATCATACCTGCGCCGCCGGCAATAACAAAACCGTCGCGATTGGCGTCGTAGGGGCGAGATGCTTTCTCAGGAGTGTCGTTATATTTGGTTGATAGTGCGCCCATGGCGTCAAACAAGCAGCTTAAAGACCAGTGTTCTTCTTCGCCGCCACCAGCAAAAACCACATCTTGTTTGCCGAGCTGGATCAGCTCCATGGCATTGCCAATGCAGTGGGCACTGGTCGCGCAAGCCGAGGAAATTGAGTAGTTAACGCCTTTGATTTTAAATGGTGTGGCCAGGCAAGCCGAAACCGTGCTGCCCATGGTTTGGGTAACGCGGTAGGGCCCAATGCGTTTTACACCGCGCTCGCGCAGCGTGTCGGCAGACTCAATGAGGTTGGCGGAAGACGCGCCGCCAGAGCCAGCAATAATACCGGTGCGGACATTGCTAACCTGATCTTCTGTTAGGCCTGAGTCAGTAACCGCTTCCTGCATGGCGATATAGGCGTAGGCGGCGGCATCGCCCATAAAGCGCAGCTGCTTGCGGTCAATGCGTTCTTTAAGGTCGAGGTTTTTGATGGAGCCAGAAACTTGGCTGCGAAATCCTTTTTCCTTGTACTCTTCGTTGAACGCGATTCCCGACTTACCCTCTTGCAATGATGTGAGTACTTCTGCCAAATCATTGCCGATGCTGGAAACAATCCCCATACCGGTTACGACAACACGTTTCATCGGATACCTCATTATCTTATCTGTAGTATTAATTGGGTTTTCAGGAAATATTAGAAACTGGCGTCGTCTTTAAATAGGCCAACGCGCAAATCTTTTGCGGTGTAGATTACCTTGCCGTCAACTGCGACTTCGCCATCGGCTATGCCTAATATAAGCTTGCGTTCAATAAGGCGCTTATAGTTCAGGGTGTAGGTGACAAGCTTGGAGTCGGGCAGTATTTGGCCGGTGAATTTTACTTCGCCCGCGCCGAGTGCACGGCCTTTGCCGCTATTGCCGCGCCAACCAAGGTAAAAACCAACCAGCTGCCACATTGCGTCAAGGCCCAAGCAGCCGGGCATTACAGGGTCGCCTTTAAAGTGGCAGTCAAAGAACCAGAGGTCTGGATTGATATCGAGTTCGGCCACTAACACGCCTTTGTCGTAGCTGCCGCCTTCCGTGCTAATGTGGGTAATCCGGTCTACCATTAGCATATTATCTACGGGGAGCTTGGGATTACCGGGACCAAATAATTTGCCGTGTCCGCAGTCGATGAGTTCTTCTTTGGTAAAGCTATTTTGATGGATTAGAGACATGAGGCCATAGTTTCAGTTTGAAAATGTAGCGCTTATCTTAGCACGAAGGTTTTGGCTGGCACATTAAAATGTCAACATTGGCGTGATGCTTGCTGTCATTGAGTTGTCATACAAAGGCGATAAAAGAGCGGTGCTTGCCAAGCGTCGCAGCTGTTGGGAGAATACCGCAGCGTTAACATTCGTTAAAAGGATTCGGGATGGCTCCCGACAGCACTTCAGGAAATATTATGATTCGAAAATGTCTATTCCCCGTCGCCGGTTACGGCACGCGCTTTCTTCCCGCAACCAAATCCATGCCCAAGGAAATGCTGCCCATCGTCAACAAGCCTCTCGTGCAGTATGGCGTAGAGGAGGCGATTCAGGCGGGTTTAAAAGAAATCGCCCTGGTCACCGGTCGCGGGAAGCGCGCAATTGCGGATCATTTTGATATTAGTTACGAGTTAGAAAACCAAATAGCGGGAACGAGCAAGGAGCGCTATCTCGACTGTATTCGCAATGTGCTTAATGAAGGCACGTTTATGATGACCCGTCAGCGCGAAATGAAAGGTCTGGGTCACGCAATTTTGACCGGCGAATGCTTGATTGGTGATGAGGCTTTTGGCGTGATTTTGTCAGATGATTTATGCCTCAACCAAGAAGATGATGGCGTTATGGCGCAAATGGTGGCGCTGTATAAGCAGTTTCGCTGCAGCATTGTTGCGATTCAAGAAGTGCCAATGGAAGAGATTGAAAAATATGGGGTCATTGCGGGTGAGGAAATGGGCGATGGCTTGTACCGCGTTAGTTCCATGGTAGAAAAGCCCAAGCCAGAAGACGCACCAACCAATATGGCGGTTATTGGTCGCTATATTTTAACGCCGGATATTTTCGATATTTTGCGTAACACTCCGCCAGGTAAAAACGGCGAAGTTCAGTTGACTGATGCGCTAATGACACAGGCGCAAAATGGCTGTGTACTCGCTTATAAGTTCCGCGGCAAGCGTTTTGACTGTGGTAGCGTGCCGGGCTTTATTGAGGCGACCAACTACGTTTACGAGAATGTTTATAGCGAGGCCTCGTCGTGAGCAGTAGTGAGATAACGTGCTTTAAAGCTTATGACGTGCGCGGTCGTATTCCCGATCAGCTAAATGAAGATATTGCCTATCGAATTGGCCGCGCTTTTGCCGAGGTGATACAGCCGAAGAAAGTTGTGGTTGGTCATGATATTCGCTTAAGCAGTGAGTCGATTAAAGGTGCCCTGACCGAAGGCCTGCGCGACGCGGGTGTGGATGTTTACGATATTGGTTTGTGCGGAACGGAAGAAATTTATTTCGCCACCTCCCATGCCGAAATGGATGGTGGTATTGCCGTTACTGCAAGCCATAATCCTAAAGACTATAACGGCATGAAGTTTGTGCGTGAAGGCTCCAAGCCCATCAGTGGAGACACTGGTCTTTTCGACATTAAAGCGCTGGCCGAGAAAAACGAGTTTGCGCCAGTCGCAACACGCGGCAGCCTTCAGGCCTTAGATACGTCGTCCGCCTATGTTGAACATCTACTGAGCTATGTTGATGTCGAATCGTTAAAGCCGCTAAAAATTGTGGTTAACGCTGGCAATGGCGGGGCTGGTCGCGTTGTTGATTTGCTGGAAGCGTATCTCCCCTTTGAATTTATTCGGGTTCATCATGAGGCTGACGGCAACTTCCCAAACGGGGTGCCTAATCCACTATTGATTGAAAACCGTCAGCCCAGTATTGATGCAATAAAAGAGCATGGCGCTGATTTGGGTGTGGCATGGGATGGCGATTTTGACCGCTGTTTTTTCTTCGATGAAACCGGTGATTTTATCGAGGGATATTACGTGGTTGGCTTATTGGCCGAGGCATTTTTGCTGAAAAATCCCGGCGAAAAAATCGTCCACGATCCACGCTTAACCTGGAATACCATTGCCATTGTTGAGGAGACTGGCGGTAGCGCTGTGCAGTGCAAGACCGGCCATGCATTTATTAAAGAGCGGATGCGCATCGAGAACGCGGTATACGGTGGCGAGATGAGTGCCCACCACTATTTTCGCGACTTCGCTTTTTGTGACAGCGGCATGATTCCCTGGTTGTTGGTAACGCAGCTGATGTCGGTGAAGTCCGCGAGCTTGTCGTCATTGGTTGAACAGCGAGTCGCTTTATTCCCTTGCAGCGGAGAAATAAATCGCGAAGTAGCCGACGCTAAAGCGGTGATTGCGGCGATTCAGGCGCATTACACTCCTTTGGCGGCGGCAGTAGATTTTACCGACGGCTTAAGTATGAGCTTTGACGGCTGGCGTTTTAATGTGCGGATGTCCAATACCGAACCGGTGGTGCGCCTCAACGTTGAGAGTGATGGTGACATACCATTAATGGAAGCGAAAACCGCTGAGTTATTGGCAATGCTGTAAATCAATTCTTGATGATTGAGTATGCAATAAAGGCGCCTCCCGGCGCCTTTATTGCATCTGCTACTTGCTTAAAATTTACGCGTCTTGAGCTTGTCGAAAAAGGGCAATGAGTTGGCTAGTCGACGAATCTAGAGTGGCCGTATCGTCACCACTTAAGCTAGCCATAAGCGTTTGGCTTATCTGTTTCCCCAGCTCAACTCCCCATTGATCGAAAGGGTTAATGCCCCACATAAAACTTGTGGCAAATAGGCGGTATTCATAGAGGGCGATGAGCGCGCCGAGGCTTTCGGCGTCAAGCTTGTTCATTAAAATAGTGGTGCTAGGGCGGTTGCCGGGCATGGCTTTGTGCTGTGCGAGCTGCTGGGCGGCGCTGGCATCCATGCCGCTGGCGATTAAATCTTTTTCGATGTCGGCGGCGGCTTGGCCTTGCATTAACACTAGGCTCTGACTGAAGCAGTTGGCGATTAATGCTTGATGTTGCTCGCCAATCGGGTTGTGCGAGCTTAGGCTGGCAATAAAATCACAGGGAATCGCGTCGCTGCCTTGATGGAGGAGTTGATGAAAGGAGTGCTGGCCATTGGTGCCCTCGGTGCCCCAGATAACGCCGCCGGTTGCGCCAGCGGTTGGGCTGCCATCTGCCTTGACGGATTTTCCCGCGCTCTCCATAAATAATTGCTGCAAATAAATAGGCAGCAATTTTAGATGATGTTCATAGGGCAGTACCGCGTGTGACGTCATGCCCCAGGCGTTGCGGTACCATACATCTAGCATGCCTAAGATGAGTGGGATATTGCCTTCTAGGGGCTGGCTGGCAACGTGCTGATCTACCGCGTAGCCACCTTTGAGTAGGGCGCGGAAGCTGTCCATGCCAGCGCATAAGGCAATGGCGAGACCAAAGCCTGACCATACCGAAAATCGGCCACCAACCCACTCGGGAACGGGAATGATTAATTCTTCGCTAATGCCAAACGCCTTGGCGGCTTCGGGCTTAGAGCTTACTGCCATAAAGTGGGCGTCGACGTCGCGGGTGCCGAGCGCGGATTGTAGCCAGGCTCGTGCGGTCTGAGCATTACAACGGGACTCCTGAGTGCCGAAGGATTTTGAGGCGACAATGAATAAGGTGGTTTCGGCGGGTACGCGAGCCAGTATCTCGGTCATCACGCTAGGGTCGATATTGGCGGCGAAGTGGGGCCGCAAGGTGTTGGGGTGCTGGTTGCTTAGGGCGTCGCATACTAAGCGCGGGCCGAAGTCTGAGCCGCCAATGCCAATATTGACAACATCGGTAAAGGTTTGCCCGGTGCTGCTGCGGTGGGTGCCCGCGTGGATTGCGGTGACCAGCGCTTCCATTTTGCGATACATGGCGTCAATCGCGGGGTCATGCGCCGCGCCTGTGTCACTGCTGGCCCAGCGCCGCAGGCACGGGTAGTTTGCCGAGCGATCCTCGGTGTTATTGAGTTTGGCGCCAGCGCGTAAGGCATCGAGTTGTTGTGGCACGCCGCGTTGGTGGGCGAGCGTGCACAAGGTGGAGAGAATGCCGTTATCCAGGTGGTGCTTGGCGAAATCGACAAATAAGGGGCCGACGTGCCCGCTAAAGGTGCTGGCGCGTAGAGGGTCGAGTTTAAATCGGTTTTTAAGTGGGGTGTTGGCGGCGTTGCGAGCGAGTTCGGTCAGCTGTGTCTGTAAATCAAGATCACTTAGTTTGGCTGATGCCTGGTCTACAGCTGTGCTCAAAATAACTCCTCGGATATCCGTTTCGGTGCGCGCCAGTTTTTCCATCTCGGCGATAAGTACTGAAATTGTAACGGCTTATTGGGGAGATTGTAATCCGCCGGAGCGTCGCTTTGGTGAGAAACTTAGCTGCGGCGAGAAAGGGCGATTTCAGTCAGTTCTTCAAGCGCGGTGCGGTAGGGGCTGGGCTGCAGGCTATTGAGTGCGGCGAGTGCCGCGTCGGTGTAGCGCTTCGCTGCCGCATGGCAATAGTCGAGTGCCCCGCAGTGCTTAACGGCATCGACAATGGCCTCGAGCTGCTCGGCAGATTTGCGGCTAATGGCGTCTCGCACTAGCTGCTTGTGCTTGTCGCTGCCATTTTCGAGTAAATAAATTAGCGGCAGTGTCGGCTTGCCTTCGGCGAGATCGTCGCCGACGTTTTTGCCGGTTTCGGCTGGATCGCCTTCGTAGTCGAGAATGTCGTCAATGAGTTGAAAGGCGATGCCAAGATTTATGCCGTAGTCGTGCAGCGCATCTTGCTGCTCCGGTTTGTCGCTGAGAATGGCGGCGCCACTGCAGGCCGCACCAAATAAGACGGCGGTTTTACTGCGAATGACCTCGAAGTAGGTGGCTTCACTGGTGTCGGGGTTACCCGCGCGGGTCAGTTGCAGTACTTCGCCTTCCGCGACGGTATTGGTGGTGTCAGAAAGTAGGCCCATTAAGGGGAAGCTGCCAATCAGCACTAAAATTTGAAAGGCGCGGGAATAAAGAAAGTCACCAACGAGGACACTGGGCGCGTTGCCCCAATTGGCGTTGGCAGTTGGGCGGCCGCGGCGCAGGGCGGAGATGTCAACAACATCATCGTGAAGCAGGGTGGCGGTGTGGATAAACTCAATAACCGCGGCCAATTGCAGGTGCTTTTCGCTAATTTGGCCAATGGCGCCAGCACTGAGCAAGCTCAGTAATGGGCGCAGGCGTTTGCCTCCAGCATCGACGATATAGTGGCCGATGTTTTCCACGAGGGGCACATTAGAATGCAGTTGTTCGATGATGAAGTCATTGACGGCGACGAATTCGCTGTCCACGACCTGTCTAATCTGTTGCATGGTGGCAAGGAGTCGTCTGGCGGAGTCGGCTGGCATCGTATGAGCGCAGCCGCGAGCTGTCAAGGTCTAGGCGTCACTTGTGATTGCGGGTATTGTGTATTTTTTTAAAACTGCGTACAATTCGCGCCCCTGAAGCAAAACCGTGCGGCCCCTTAATGGTTAAGTGGTGGTGACGGTGCCTGGACTTGTCCCGGCGTGTTGTAGCTAGGCCCTATTTCGATATTGGTCTCGGTACGAACGCTCGGCCGAAACAAACTATTGCAAGCAGGCTCTTGGAGATATAAACATGTACGCAGTGATTGAAAGCGGTGGTAAGCAGCACCGTGTTATTGAGGGCGAAACCCTCAAGCTAGAAAAAATTGAAGTTGCCACTGGCGAAAGTTTGACCTTCGATAAAGTGTTGATGGTTAAGACCGGTGACGATCTAAAGATTGGCGCGCCATATGTTGAGGGCGGTAAAGTGACTGCGGAAGTAATTGCGCAAGGTCGTCACGCCAAGGTGAAAATTGTTAAGTTTCGCCGTCGGAAGCACAGCATGAAGCAAGCTGGTCACCGTCAGTGGTTCACCGAAGTGAAAATCACTGGTATCAGTGCTTAAGGAATTAGGAGAGACTCATGGCTCACAAGAAAGCTGGTGGTAGTACTCGTAACGGACGCGACTCGCAGAGTAAGCGTCTGGGCGTAAAACGTTTTGGTGGTCAGGTAGTTAGTGCAGGTAGCATTATTATTCGTCAGCGCGGAACTCGTTTCCACGCCGGTGAAAATGTTGGTTGTGGTACTGATCACACTCTGTTTGCTAAGGCAGACGGCGTAGTGAAGTTTGAGGTTAAAGGTCCCAAGAGCCGCAAGTATATTAGTATAGTTGCAGCGTAAACCTCGCGGTGATCTTGAAGGCCTCGTCTATTGACGGGGCTTTTTTGTTTCTGTAGACAGGTTTTTCGGTATATTCATTTTATTTGGTTGGCGCGGTAATGAAATTTGTAGATGAGGCAGTAATTCGAGTTGAAGCAGGTCGCGGTGGCAACGGCTGTCTCAGTTTTCGGCGGGAAAAATTTATCCCTTGGGGCGGCCCTGATGGCGGCGACGGTGGCGATGGCGGCAGCGTGATTTTGCGTGCCAATCCCTCTATGAATACCTTGGTCGATTTCCGTTTTGTAAAATCCTATACCGCGCGCCCTGGCGAAGGTGGTCGCGGCGCTAATTGCCGCGGTCGCAGCGCTGAAGATTTGGTGCTAGATGTGCCGGTCGGCACCACGATTGTTGACGAGGACACCCTTGAGGTGTTGGGCGACTTGGTCTCGGCTGGCGATGAGCTTAAGGTCGTGCAGGGTGGTTTTCACGGTCTGGGTAATACCCGTTTTAAATCCAGTACTAACCGCGCGCCGCGCCAATTTACACGGGGTAGCGATGGCGAAATTCGCAACCTGCGCCTGGAGCTAAAAGTGCTCGCCGATGTCGGTCTGTTGGGTATGCCCAATGCCGGTAAGTCGACATTTATTCGCGCAGTGTCTTCGGCTAAGCCTAAGGTTGCCGATTATCCGTTCACCACCTTGGTGCCGAACTTGGGTGTGGTGCGGGTGCAGCAGCACCAGAGTTTTGTTATTGCCGATATTCCTGGTCTGGTTGAGGGCGCAGCTGAAGGCGCTGGCTTGGGCATTCGCTTTCTCAAGCATTTAACCCGTACCCGCCTGTTGTTGCATTTGGTGGATATGGCGCCTTACGACGAGACCTTGCCCCAAGACGCGGTGGCGATTATTGCAAAAGAGTTGGGTCGCTTTAGTCCGACGCTGGCGAATCGTGAGCGTTGGTTGGTGCTGAATAAGTTGGATTTGATCCCTGAGGATGAGCGCGAGGCGCGTTGTCAGGAAGTGGTTGATGCCTTGGCTTGGACTGGGCCAGTTTATAAAGTCTCTGCCATAACGGGCACGAACACCAAGTCGCTGTGCCAAGATATTCTGCAGTTTGTTGAGGCGCAGGCGGAGTTGTTGGCGACCGACAGTGAGGCTGCTGAGCGTGAGCGCGATATTCAGGATGCCATGCAGTCTGAAGCGCGGGAGCGTATTCAGGCGCTGGCAGATAAGCGCCGCTCGGAGCGTCGCGCCGCTGGCGATACCGATGATTACGACGACGATGAAGATGACGACCACGATGTTGAAGTGGTTTACCGGCCCTGAGGTGAAGAAGCTTGTCTGATAAGCGGCAAAGTTTACGCGCCTGTAAGCGCGTCGTGGTCAAGATTGGCTCGGCCCTGCTGACTAATGACGGTCGCGGGCTCTGTGTCGGAGGCTTGGATGCTTGGGTGGCGCAAATCGCTGCGCTGCGCGCTGACGGCCGCGAGGTGGTGTTGGTGTCCTCTGGTGCGGTGGCAGAGGGCATGACCCGCCTTGGTTGGAAAGAGCGGCCTGACGATCTTCATAAATTGCAGGCGGCGGCTGCGGTGGGGCAAATGGGTTTGATTCAAGCCTATGAGCAGCGCTTTCGCACCCATAATCTGCAAACTGCGCAAATTCTTTTAGGTCACGACGATATTTCTGCTCGCGATCGCTATCTCAATGCCCGTGGCACCTTGCTGACCCTGCTTGAGTTGGGCGTGGTGCCGGTGGTTAATGAAAACGACACCGTGGTCACTGACGAAGTTCGCTTTGGTGATAACGATACCCTTGCCGCGCTAGTGGCCAATTTAATTGATGCCGATACCTTGGTGATCTTAACCGACCAGCGTGGCTTGTTTGCTGAGGATCCTCGCAAAAATCCCGCAGCTGAATTAATTTCAGTAGCTGATGTGGCCGATAGCAGTCTCGACGTCATGGTTGGCGGTAGCGCTGGTGCGCTGGGGCGTGGCGGGATGTTGACCAAGTTGCGGGCGGCGCGCCTTGCCTCGCGCTCGGGTGCGAATACGGTCATTGTTGGTGGTCGTGAATCGCAGGTGCTGGATAGGGTATTTGCCGGCGAAGATTTGGGCACCTTGTTATTGTCTGGTCAGCGACCTATTGCTGCGCGCAAAAAATGGTTGGCGGGTCAATTGCAATTGCGTGGCAAGCTTCAGCTCGATGACGGCGCAGTGCGCGTACTGCGTCAGCAGGGGCGTAGCTTGTTGCCTGTGGGGGTGGTGGCGGTGAGCGGTCTGTTTGCCCGTGGTGATCTTGTTATGTGTGTTGACGCGCAAGGCAATGAGGTTGCGCGGGGTTTGGTTAATTATAATATTGAAGATGCCCGTAAAGTGCTGGGTTTATCCAGTGCGCGAATTGCTGAGGCGTTGGGGTATATTGCTGAACCTGAGTTGATACATCGGGATAATTTGTTGATTAGCTGAAGTGCAAGATGCTTGATGGGAGATGGTAGACGCTAAAATGTGGTTGGACATTTAGCGCGCCACGTCACTGAGGGGGCTGAATGTTTGTGGCTGGAATCACAGTCAATAAAAAACCCGCACTTGGCGGGTTTTTTATTGGCTAAATCAAAAGCGAATTAAGCGGCTGCGCTCATTGCTTTGATTTTACTGTTCAAGCGGCTCTTATGGCGAGCAGCTTTGTTCTTGTGCAGAATGCCTTTGTCCGCCATGCGGTCAATAACAGAAACTGCAGATACGTAAGCAGTCTTGGCAGCATCTTGATCGCCAGAAGCGATTGCGACCAGCACTTTCTTTAAGTATGTGCGTACCATTGAGCGCAGGCTGGCGTTATGCGTACGACTTTTTTCCGCCTGACGTGCGCGCTTTTTAGCTTGTGGAGAATTCGCCACCCTTATAACTCCTTGAAACCTAGTACTGAAAATTTAGGCCGGGAATTATTCCTGTTTACCACTGTGTTGTCAATAGGGTGTGGGCCTAAAGGCAGAATAATTCATTGTGTGCCGGTAGCCTATAAAAACCGCTGGACGGCAATCATTACCCAGCAGCTCAAGCACAGCAGCATACTTAGCATCACCGCGGCCGAGCCGAGATCTTTGGCTTGGCCGGACAGTGGGTGTAGTTCGGTACTGATTCGGTCGACAATGGCCTCGATCGCTGAGTTGAGTAGTTCAACAACGATAACAATGACCACGCTGCCAATCAGTAGCGCTCTTTCGCTAGCATTGGTGCCAAGCCATAGTGCAAGAGGTAGCAAAAGTGCGGCGAGGGCAATTTCCTGTCGGAATGCCACCTCGTGCCGCCAGGCCGCGCGCAGCCCCTTCAACGAGTATCTGTAGGCATCGAGGACGTGGGCCACTCCGGTACGGCTCGGTTTGTTCATCATGAAGTATGTCGATCTCTATTGTGGCGCAGTGGCAATTGGCGTGACTAATCAGTGTACAATGCAGCACGTTAAATTAAATGATCTATCGCCGCTGCGTAGCTGCGCGAGCTTGTAATACTTGTTGTAACAATAGTGTAAATTCTAACGATGACAATTGAGCGTAAATTAATTTACCCCAAATATTGGCCGGTTTGGCTGGGTGTTGGCGTGCTGTGGCTGTTGGCGCACCTGCCTCGGCGTATGAGTTATGCCTTGGGTGCGGGTATTGGTAATTTATTCTATCGCTTTGCTGGCGATCGACGCCACACCTGCGAAACAAATTTTCGCTTGTGTTTCCCGGCATTAAACGACGCTGATCGAGATGACCTTATTCGCAGGACCATGCGCAATCAAGGGGTTGGTTTAATGGAGACCCTGCGAGTTTGGTTTTTGGCGCCAGACAAGCTCGATGTTGGTTTTGAGTTGGTGGGCGGGGAGCATCTGGAGATTGGTGAAGATGGTCTGGGCATCATTGTATTGGGCACCCATTTTACGTCGCTTGATGTGTGCGGTACCTTGATAGGCTATCGCTACCCTGCTGATTCCTTTTATCGCAAACATAAAAACCCAGTGTTCGAATATATTTTGAGCCGCTCACGTGGGCGTTACGGTGAACCTATACATCGCCGAGATATTAAGCGCGCCTTGCGGCGCTTGCGTGAAGGGCGGCGGTTATACTACCTGCCGGATCAAGACTACGGTCGTAAGTCCGCCGAGTTTGTGCCGTTTTTTGGCGTTATGGCGGCCACGACTATTGGTACTAGTACTCTGGCCAAGGGCGGTCGGGCGCGGGTGGTGTTTGCCCAGCAGCAGCGCTTGCCAGACGGGCGAGGTTATCGGGTGGAGATAATCCCGATGAGTAACTTTCCCAGTGGTGATCCCGCAGCGGATGCGCGGGCCATAAATGCGCTGCTGGAAGACAATATTCGTATGGTGCCAGACCAATATATGTGGGTGCATCGCCGCTTTAAGACTCGCCCAGAAGGCGAGGCGGGGGTTTACTGATGGCGGCATTGCAGGTGTGGGTGCTCACCGACGGCAGGCTTGGTCATCTCAATCAGCTCAAGGGTTTAGTGGCACGCTTGCAAGCGAAGGCGGCGCTTGCTGTGTCTTGGCTGAATATTGCAGAGCAGGGGTTCTCCTACACTGGTCGCACTGGTTTGCAGGCGCAGTTTGGCTGCGAGCAATCGCCAGACTGGATCATTGGTGCAGGCAGTCGCACGCACCTGCCTCTGTTATGGCTTAAATGGTTTGTTGGTGGTAAAACGCTGGTGTTAATGCGACCGAGCTGGCCGCTATTTTTGTTTGACGCAGTTTGCATGCCTCGTCACGACGCGCCGCCAAAACGCCAAAATGTACTGGCAACCGAGGGTGTGATGAATCACATTGTGCCGGTTAGCGAGGGGCGAAATTCTGCCCAGGGTTTGATCTTGCTCGGCGGTATTAATAAGCATTTTGCTTGGGATAACGACGCTGTTTTGGCGCAAGTGCAGCAAATTGCTGCTGCGTCGCCGGGGGTGGCGTGGCTGGTGTCTGATTCGCCGCGCACTCCTGCCGATTTGTTGGCGAAAGTGGCGGAACTCGATGTGGCAAATATTGAGACCATTCCCTATCAGCAAACCGCGGCCGGTTGGCTGCAGGCTAATTTGGCGGCGGTAGGTCAGGCGTGGGTGAGCTGTGACAGCGTATCCATGGTCTACGAAAGCATTAGTTCTGGCGCGCCTACAGGCTTGCTGAGCCTGCCGCCGCTGCGGGAGTCTCGTGTCACTAAGAGTATGGGGCAGGTCTTGGCTGCCCGCTTGGCCTCGGATTTTGAAACTGCAAATTTACATCAAGTCTTGCCAGAAGCGGCCTACCCGTTATGGGAGGCTGACCGCGCGGCGGATTGGTTATTGACATTACACGGGAGCGTTTGAGCGCATGGCTGATCAAAGTCCGCCCTTAAAAATTGTGCAAGTTTTGCCGGCGCTAAACTCCGGTGGCGTAGAGCGCGGCACCGTGGAGTTGGCCAGAGAGCTGGTGCGCGGTGGCCATCAGTCGGTGGTGATATCTGCGGGAGGGCGAATGGTTGAAGGGCTGGTTGCCGAAGGTAGCGAGCATATAACAATGCCCGTGCATCGCAAGTCACTCATGTCGTTATTGCAGGTGCGGCCAATGCGTCGCTTATTAGCCGAGCTGCAAGCCGATATTGTGCATGTCCGTTCGCGCGCCCCAGCGTGGATTGTGTGGCTCGCTTGGCGGCGTATGAACCCCGCTACCCGACCGAAGTTGGTCAGTACTTTTCATGGTATGTACTCGGTTAACTTCTATAGTGCAGTGATGGCCCGCGCCGAGCATATGATTGCTATTTCTGATTGCGTTAAAAAATACATGCGCAGCAATTACCATGTGCCAGAGGAAAGAATCACCTTGATACCGCGAGGGCTGGACCCGGCCGCGTTTAATCGCGACGCTTGCAGTGCGCAGTGGAGAGCGGAGTTGTATGCGGCTTATCCTGAGCTGCAAGGTAAACATATTGTTCTGATGCCGGGGCGGCTGAGCCGCTGGAAAGGCCAAGAGGCTTTTTTAGATATGATGGCGCGTCTGGTGAGTCTGCGGCAGGACTGTCACGGCGTGGTGGTGGGTGATGCCGAGCCGGGTAAGCAGCATTACTTTGAAGAGTTGTTGGCTAAGCGCGACGAGTTAGGCTTAAGCGATAAGGTCACTTTTGTTGGGCACCGCAGCGATATTCCGGCATTTTACGCACTGGCAGCGGTGACTTGCCATATGTCTAATAAAGAAGAACCCTTTGGACGAACCGTACCGGAGTCTTTGGCTACCGGTACGCCGGTGGTGGCCTTTGATCGCGGTGGCGCAAGTGAATCTTTAAATGCGGGCTTTCCTCAGGGTTTGGTGCCGGCAGATGATATTGTGGCCTTTGCGGTTCGGGTTGACGATTTAATCGACGCCGATGCGGAAATTAAGCTGCCAGAAAGTTATTATTTGAGTAGTCAGTTGGCCAGTACCCTTGGTGTGTATCGGCGTTTAATAGCGCAGCGTTAAGACGAGGTTTGAGAATGAAAGTGCTTCACGTGGATTACGAGCGCCTGCGCAGCTATGGCGCTAACCGGATTAGCTGGGCCGAGAAGATGAAATACGGCTTAATCCGCAATAATCACTATGTGCGCAGTTTTTCCGATCGCGATGTCGCGGCGTTTGAGTCGCCTCTAGGTATTCGCGAGCTGGGCAAAAAGGCTGCTAATAGGCGGTTTCTTGAGGTTGTAGAGCACAATGATCCCGACCTTATTATTATTGGTCACAGCGATATTATCACTGTAGACAGTCTTAAATTGGTGCGCCAGCGTCGCCCCGAGTGCGTATTGATTCACTGCAATTGCGATCCCTTATTTGTGCCCAATAACAGTAAGCGCATTGCTGCTTTTGCGGGGGTGGTGGACGCGGTATTTGTCACTACTGGCCTGCGTGATTTGCGACGTTACGCTGGCTTGGGTGCACGGCTTTACTATATTCCCAATCCGGTAGAACCCACGGTTGAGGTTTTAGATAACTCCGTTAAAACCGATTTGCCCATCGATCTGTTGTTTTGCAGTAATGCCACTAAATTCACTAAGCGTTTGGAAATGGTTAAAGCTATTAAAGACGCTGTAGACGGTGAAATGAATTTTAAAACCTACGGTAGTTTTGGTGAGGCTCCAGTGTGGGGGCGGGATTACGATCTTGCTTTGTCAAAGACAAAAATGGCGCTTAATTTAAATCGTCAGGAAGGCGATCACTGGTATACCTCAGACCGTATGTCTCAGCTTGGTGGCAACGGGGTGCTGCAATTCGCTCACAGCAGCGGCAATTTTTCGGAATACGTGCCGCCGGAAACCTTGGTGTATTTTGATGACCAAGAAGATTTAATCGCTAAGATTCGGGAATTTCATCACGACGATGCTAAGCGCCAAGATTGGGCCGCGCGGGCGCGCGCTTTTTTCCAGCAGGAATTAAATTCGACCTTGTACTCACGCTATATTGTTGAGGCAACGATGGTACAGCCTTTTAGCCACGACTATGTTTGGGCGCGGAACATCAACCCCGACGGTAGCGACAAGGCATGATTGCACTCAAGGCCTTAAAGCCGTTTGCCGCGGGTGGTAATCGCTGGTGCTATGTTGATCCGAGTGATTCCGCGCGGTGTATTAAAGTGCGACGCCCCGATTTTAGTATCGCGGAGCGGCGCCGTAGTAAGGGCTTCCCGAAAAACTTAAAGCCCCTGTCGAGCTTCGACGATAATCTCGATGAATTTAAGGTTATGGCGAGCCTCGAGCGCCACTATGATGACAAGATTTTTGCGCATATCAGTCGCTGCTTTGGTTTTGTCGACACCGATATGGGCAGGGGGCTGTGTTCGGAGTTGATTCGTGATAGCGGCGGAGAGGTCTCGCTATCGCTAAAGCAATACCTTTGGGAAAATGACTATAATGATGATTGTCGCAATGCGGTGAATGCCTTGTGCGAGCATTGGTTGGCATACCGCGTGCCTTCGCGAGATTTGATTTTGCACAATGTTGTGGTGCAGCGTGATGTTAGCGTGCCTGATGCGCCACAAATACAGCGTTTAGTGGTGATTGACGGCGTTGGTAGTGCCGGTATCATTCCAGGTCATGCAATGCCTGGGTTTATGCAAATAAAGAAAGCACAGCGTAAAGTGGCCAATATCCACCAGCGTATTGACGATCTGCTCAGCGATAAAGCCCAGGGCAAAGGCCCAGGAATGCACGGCTTTTTATTTCATAGCGGGCAAGAGTAGCTGGTGTGGCTAGGTTTAGTTTGCTACCTGTTGCTCAGCTACATATCCCAGTAATTTTTTTGCTATCTGGGGCCACTGTAATTCAGTTTGCGCACGCTGCAACGCTCTTTGTCCCATGTTTGCCAAGGCTTGCTGGTCGCCAAGCATTTTGTTGATGTTCAGATAAATATCGTCCTCGCTGTCGCCATCACACAGTAATCCGGTTTGACCGTCGATCACGGCGTCGCCAGCACCGCCGACACGCCCGGCCAAGCTGGGTAGGCCGAGCATGGCGGCTTCTATATAGACAATTCCAAAACCTTCAACCGAATCGCCAACCGCGCGGCAGGGCATGGCAAAAACATCGGCTTTTTGTAGTAGCGCTGATCGCTCGCCGTCGCTCACTCTTCCGCAGAATTTAACGTTAGCGCCGAGGCCGAGTTCTTTAACGCGGGCAACGAGACTATCTTGCAGGGGGCCGCTGCCCGCGATCAGATATAGCGCATTGGGGTACTCCGCAAGCAGCTTGGGCATGATCTCAATGATTTTGTCCTGCCCTTTTCGGGCTTCTATGCGGCCCACGGTGATTAAAATAGGGGTGTGTTCGCCAAGCCAGCTTTTGGCTTTTGCCTGCTCATGACTATTGGCTTGAATTGGCGGATTTACGCCCGGATGCAATGTGTGAAGTCGCGTAAAATCAGGGGTGTAGGGCTTTGCTCTTTGGGCGGTAAACGCTGAATTAGCTAAAATTAAATCTGCTCTCGCCAAGGTTTTGGTGATGCGTTGCTGCTTTTTGGCTTCGAGCTGAGCAGGAAACTCCATGCCATGAGCAATACAAATACAGTAGGTATTGGTTAATTTCTCGGTATTGAGGAGTTCCAAGCTCTTCCAGCTATCGCAAATTAATATGGGTTGATTCAGCTTTTTGAGCTGAGAAGAGACTTTATGGGCTTTGCGGTAGCGGCGCAGGATCTTGGGGCCGCTTAGTCGTTTCACTGAAAATGCTAGTTCATTGTCAAAAAGGTCTTGGCCATCTACTGTTGGTGCGTCGCAAATAACGTGCACGGTATTGCCGAGCTGGTGCAGCGCTAGGGCAAGTTCATGCATGTAATTTTGAATGCCACCAGCGGCGGGGGGGTAGTTTTGGGTGCTAATAATAATATTGTGGCTTGGCATTGCGCTGAAATCCAGTTCGGGGTGCTGGTGTATATGGTTAAGCCATTGTATTCAGTTTGGCTGGCTTGCTGCGTTCTATTCTATTTTAAATGTTACAATAGCCGCCAAATTGAGGTCGAGATGATGGCCAATTAAGCGCTGGGTGAATATAAACGGCCGCTTGGAATCATACAAGGCGTTGCTGTCCCTTTGAAATTTTACTTAATGGGCGTGACTAGCCGCTTGTCGAGGGTGGATTGCGCTCGGCTTGGGGCTGATGAAAGGCGAAGAAAGAGGGTTACATGCAAAAAAAATGCATATGCTGGGTGATAAGCCTTAATCCCACGTCGGAAAATTCCCAAAAGCTGCTTGCCGACTTGCAGTCTCAGGGGGTTAATGCGGATATTTTTCCGGCGATCGATGGCCGAGTGGGTATGCCTGCTTTAGAAGGTGACGAGCAAATTCTTGGCAATTTGGCGATGGTGCGTCATGGTAAGTGCTTAACGGCGAGTGAGTTAGGGTGTTATTTGTCGCATTTGCGGGCGATAAAATCGGCTTATCGTGACGGTCATGACTACGTCTGCGTCATCGAGGACGATGTTGTTATTGAAGATCGTTTTGGCGATGTGTATCGCTCGGTGCTTGATAAAGGCCTGGACATGGTTCGATTGATGTCGCTGCGAATTCGTAAACGAACCGTACTTGAACACCTTATTGGCGAGCACCGCTTGGTTCGCCCCGAGCGCGGTGGGCTGGGAACGCAGGCCTATGTTTTGAATCGCACTGGCATGAAAAAATTTATTGATTATGCTCAGAACATATATGAGCCCGTTGATAAAGTTTTTGACCACTTTTTCCTGTTTGATCTAAATGTTTTCGCTGTTGAGCCTCATGTTGCCTACGAGTTAGTTCACGAAACCAGTGTGGCTAAGTCGTCAAATACCGCTACCGAGAAGCCTCTGCTATGGCATCGCGTGGTATTTCATCCGGTGAAACTGTGGTTTAGCCTGCGTCGGCATTTCTATCGATTTCGCCATTGGCAAGACTTTCGTGATGCGGTAATGCCAGAGCATAAGGTCGGTAGAACAGAGCGCGCGCGTTAATTTTAAAGTGCTGCCTTAATAAACTGAATTATCTTCTGGGCACTGATATTTTTTGGGTTTTTTTAAATATGAAATGTTTAGTCACCGGCGGTGCCGGTTTTATCGGCAGCGCCGTAGTTCGCCATATTTTGTCCGACACCGATGCCGCCGTCGTTAATGTGGATGTGCTTACTTATGCGGGTAATCTAGAGTCACTGCCCGGCG
>ERZ1027231.82-NODE-82-length-61883-cov-50.516061_pt1 | contig 61883 bp, 55 predicted proteins | sample MGYA00520866_ERZ1027231 | MGnify/ENA primary metagenome ERZ1027231 (study PRJEB33311, sample SAMEA4378411) | marine metagenome | biome: Marine biome; feature: Fjord; material: Water | collected 2014-07-20T08:00:00Z/2014-07-... | depth 75 m ...
GATGGACTGTTAATCCATGTGTCACTGGTTCGAGCCCAGTTTGGGGAGCCACATTAAATGATGATGACTTCAAGTCGCTAAAGCGATGGACTGTACTCTCTTTAAATAAGCATGTGTCACTGACTGGCTTATCGAGACCAGTTTGGGGAGCCACATTTACTTCATTAATAAACAGAAGTTAAAAAAGTTTATTCCCCAATAGCTCAGTTGGTAGAGCGATGGACTGTTAATCCATGTGTCACTGGTTCGAGCCCAGTTTGGGGAGCCACATTCAAATGTGAAACGAAACCTGCTTTATGCAGGTTTTTTTTCGCCTGAAGAATGATGATTACAATAACATTGATATGCAACACCCCAAAATATAAGCCATTGAGCGATGGACTGTACTCTTTCAACACAGCATGTGTCACTTGTTCGAGCCATTATTTATAAAGAGTTGGGAGCCACATTAAAACGTGAAACGAAACCTGCTTTATGCAGGTTTTTTTTCGTCTGCAGAATGATACTTTCAATAACATTGTAATTTAGTACTTAATAGTTTGAGTTATTGAACGATTGAACCAGTGTTTCCTTCAGTGATCTTATCAACTTATCTCTCGGTTCTTATTTATCAAATAACAGATAAAAAAAAACCTTACGAGCATGGCCAGTAAGGTTTCATTAAATAACTTGATATAGTTACTTCACGGTAGCTAATTCTTGCTTATTTTCAAAGTTAATCACTAATTTATCTTTTTTAACATCAACTTTAGCGGTACCACCATGGGTTAATTCTCCAAAGAGTAACTCATTAGCCAGTGCTTTCTTCAAATGCTCTTGAATTAAGCGAGACATAGGTCTTGCTCCCATCGCTTTATCATAACCATTTTCTGCTAGCCACTGTTTAGCTTGTTCAGTTAACTCAAGTGAAACGCCCTTATCATCAAGCTGTGCTTGCAACTCGACAATAAATTTATCTACAACTTGATGAATAACAATATTGTCTAAATGATTAAACCAAACAATATTATCTAACCGGTTTCTAAACTCAGGTGAAAAGACTTTATTTATTTCACTTAATGCATCAAGGCTGTGGTCTTGCTGTTTAAAACCGATAGATTGACGTACCGTTTCTTGCACCCCGGCATTAGTGGTTAATACTAGAATAATATTTCTAAAGTCAGCTTTGCGACCATTATTATCCGTTAATGTACCGTGATCCATGACTTGCAATAAAATGTTATAAACATCTTCATGAGCTTTTTCTATTTCGTCTAATAAGACAACCGCATGAGGGTGCTTTATAACTGCGTCAGTTAATAAGCCACCTTGCTCATAACCTACATAACCAGGAGGCGCACCAATAAGACGACTTACAGCATGTTTTTCCATATACTCTGACATATCAAAACGTAACAACTCTATGCCTAATATTTTAGCCAGTTGCTGTGTTATTTCTGTCTTACCAACACCTGTAGGTCCAGCAAATAAGAAAGAGCCTACTGGCTTTTCTTCATTCCCTAGTCCAGCACGAGATAGTCGAATGACGGATGATAACTCATCAATAGCTTGATCTTGACCAAACACAACAAGTTTCAAGTTGCGATCAAGATTCTTAAGACCATCCTTTTCAGTTAGTGATACTGACTTTTCGGGAATTCTCGCCATTTTTGCGACAATGTTCTCAATATCAGTATTATTGATAACTTTTTTACGCTTACTCGCTGCTACAAGTTGTTGTTTTGCACCTGCTTCATCAATGACATCGATCGCCTTATCAGGAAGAAACCTCTCATTAATATACTTAGCTGACAGTTGAGCTGCTGCATGTAAAGCTTTATTAGTGTAACGAATGCCATGATGGCTTTCATATTTCTCTTTTAAGCCTTGCAGTATTTTAGTTGTGTCGGCAACACTTGGCTCTGCAATATCAATTTTTTGGAAACGACGTGCTAATGCTCGGTCTTTTTCAAAAACACTTTGATACTCTTGGAATGTTGTAGAGCCTAAACAACGAATTTTACCTGCAGACAGTAACGGCTTAAGTAAGTTAGAAGCATCCATCATACCGCCAGAGGCCGCACCCGCACCTATGATAGTATGAATTTCGTCAATGAAAAGCACTGCATTTTTATCTGCTTCAAGTTCTTTTAATAGTGATTTAAAACGTTTTTCAAAATCCCCACGGTATTTAGTGCCTGCGAGTAATGCTCCCATATCTAGAGAATAAATTGTTGCATCGGCTAAAAACTCTGGCACTTGTTCGTTAACAATTAAATTAGCTAGACCTTCAGCAATAGCAGTTTTCCCTACCCCCGCCTCACCAACAAAGAGAGGATTGTTTTTTCTGCGTCGACTCAATACCTGTAAAGTACGCTCTAGTTCATCATCACGGCCGATTAAGGGATCAATATTGCCTTTAATCGCTTCTTCATTAAGGTTTACTGAAAAATTTTCAATAGTACGGGGCTCTTCCTCACTTTGCTGCTCACCATCTAGAGTATGCGGTGCGTTTTCATCGTCAATTTTTGCAATTCCATGAGAAATATAATTAACAATATCTAAACGACTAATATCTGATTTTTTTAAGATATAAGCTGCTTGTGATTCTTGTTCGCTAAAAATAGCCACCAGTACATTTGAGCCACTGACTTCGTTTTTACCTGATGACTGCACGTGAAATACAGCTCGTTGTAATACTCGTTGAAAGCCTAACGTTGGCTGGGTTTCACGTTCATTTTCACTAACAGGAATCGTTGGTGTTGTTTCGCTGATAAAGTCTATTAAACTTTTGCGAAGTTTTGTTAAATCAGCTCCACAAGCACCAAGTGCTTCTATTGCGGAAGGATTATCTAATAGCGCCAATAATAAATGTTCAACAGTCATAAATTCATGGCGAGATTCTTTAGCTTGGCGAAAGGCTAAATTAAGTGATACTTCTAAGTCTTTGTTTAGCATAGCTACTCCAATTTATAACTTTAGGCTTTTTCCATCACACACTTAAGAGGGTGTTGATTTTCAAAAGCGTACTGGACAACCTGTTCTACTTTTGTTTCTGCTATTTCAGCAGTATACGTCCCACAAAGGGCTTTTCCTTTATAATGAATGGTTAACATAATATCCGTTGCTTGCTCTTCGCTTTTATTAAAAAAGTTACACAATACGTCTACAACAAAGTCCATCGGGGTGTAGTCATCATTAAGTAAAAAGACATAGTATTTAGCCGGCTCTTCTATTTGCTCTCTAACCGCGTCTTCAACAATGTCTTGGGTGTCAAATAACTCTTTCCAGTTGCTCATATATTTATCTTAGTCTCTACTTTTTACTTTTGCTGTAACTTTTCGTGCAATTATGCTTAAAAAGATTAAAAAAAAACGCCCAATCCAACTTGACAAATAGATTAAATTACCTACGATACAATAGGTGGCTAATATTTAGTCAGCTATTGTTGTCAATGCAGTTACTTGTTATTTGCACATGCATATTTACTCTTTGGAAAGTATGCATGCAAAGATAAGTAAAACACAATTAAATACTAAAGGATATAGAAGGAAGTTGAAGTATGGCACACGGTACAGTTAAATGGTTCAATAACGCAAAAGGTTTTGGCTTTATTCGCCCAGATAGTGGTGGAGAAGATATTTTCGCGCACTATTCAACTATTGAGATGGATGGATATCGAACATTAAAAGCCGGACAAGATGTCGATTACGAACTTAATGATGGCCCTAAAGGTCACCATGCAGCAAGTATCAAATTAGCTAATGACGAATTAGAATAAATAAAAAATATTGCGCTAATATGATAAATAAAAAAACACAGCTATTTAGCTGTGTTTTTTATTAGAGGATTTTCGTTAACTGTACATGACCAATAATTACATATGATCGATTATACAATCTCCAAATGCTGAACATGAAACTAATGTTGCATCATCCATCAATCTTTCAAAATCATACGTAACTGTTTTAGCTTTAATTGCTCCTGACATGCCTTTAAGCAATAAATCAGCCGCTTCAAACCAGCCCATATGTCTCAACATCATTTCTGCAGAAAGAATTACAGAACCAGGGTTTACTTTATTTTTACCGGCATACTTAGGTGCCGTTCCATGCGTCGCTTCAAATACAGCAACTTCATCACCTAAATTTGCTCCTGGAGCAATACCAATACCACCAACTTGAGCAGCAAGTGCATCAGAAAGGTAATCACCATTTAAGTTTAAAGTAGCGATAACACTATATTCTGCTGGTCGTAATAAGACTTGTTGCAACATAGCATCTGCAATTACATCTTTGATAATGATTTCGTTGCCTGTATTAGGGTTTGTTAGCGTGCACCAAGGCCCACCATCAATCAAACTTGCACCGAATTCTTCTCGAGCTAGCTCATAACCCCAATCTTTAAAAGCACCCTCTGTGAATTTCATAATATTACCTTTATGAACCAGAGTAACCGAGTCTTTATCGTTATCAATTGCGTATTGAATCGCTTGTCTAACTAAACGTTGGCTGCCTTCTTTTGAAACAGGCTTAATACCGATACCACAATTATCAGTAAAACGGATATTACTAGCACCCATTTCTTCTGTAAGGAATTCGATAACTGCTTTCGCTTTATCACTACCTGCTTGATACTCTATGCCAGCATAAATATCTTCTGTGTTTTCTCTAAAGATAACCATATCAACTTCAGAAGGTCTTTTTACCGGGCTTGGAACACCAGTAAACCATTGAACAGGACGCTGACATACATAAAGATCAAGCATTTGTCTTATGGCAACATTTAAAGAACTCATACCACCACCTACTGGCGTAGTTAGAGGTCCTTTTATAGAAACTTTGTATTCTTGTAACATGGCAAGAGTTTCTTCAGGTAGCCAAGTTTCACTATCATATACAGTTGTCGCTTTTTCACCCGCGTAAACTTCCATCCACGCTATTTCTCTTTCGCCAGCATACGCTTTAGCAACAGCTGCATTCACAACTTTTAGCATTGGAGGTGTTACATCAACACCGATGCCATCACCTTCAATAAAAGGAATTATTGGATTATTTGGTACTGATAATTTACCGTCAACAAAGGTGATTTTATCGCCAGTAGTGGGGATGATGATTTGATTAGTCATAGGACGAACTCCACATTAAACAAGTATAAGAAGATTATTTTACTAAAGTAATTCAAAAAAGGAAAAGGCACTAATCACTATTTAGTGATAACGACTATCATTAAAATGAATAAATATAATTTTGACTAAATTTAATAATAATAGAAACAATCAAAAGCTAAAGATTACACCTTAGCTTTTGATTAATATGCTGCTATTGACTAGCACCTTAACTATAAATTTATCTTAAAGCAATGCTGATAAAATAGTATTCAATGTTTCACTTGGACGCATTGCTTTTTCTGTAAGTTGAACATCTGCAAAATAATAACCATCTATGTCAGTAGCTGGTCCTTGAGCTGCATTTAATTCAGTTACAATTTTTTCTTCTTGCTTAGTTAGTGCTTGCGCAACACCTGCAAAACTTTCTTTAAGATCAGTATCTTTAGCTTGTTCTGCAATAGCTTGTGCCCAGTACATAGCAAGGTAAAAGTGGCTACCACGGTTATCTAACTCGCCAACTCTACGAGATGGTGATTTATTGGTATCTAAGAACTTTCCTGTTGCTGAGTCTAATGTATCAGCCAATACTTGTGCTTTAGCATTACCTGTCGTAATTGCAACATGCTCAAGTGATGCAGCTAGTGCTAAAAACTCACCTAAAGAATCCCAACGTAAGTGGTTTTCTTTTTCAAACTGCTGAACGTGCTTAGGTGCAGAGCCACCAGCGCCAGTTTCGAATAAACCACCACCATTCATTAATGGCACAATAGAGAGCATTTTAGCACTAGTACCAAGCTCTAAAATTGGGAATAAGTCAGTTAAATAGTCACGTAAAACGTTGCCGGTAACTGAAATAGCATCTTCACCTTTCGCAACACGTGCGAGCGTGTATTCACAAGCTTTAACAGGAGATAGGATTTGAATGTCCAGTCCAGTAGTATCATGGTCAGCTAAATAGGTATTCACTTTTTTGATCATTTCAGCATCATGACCACGATTTTCATCTAACCAAAATACCGTTGGCGTTGCGGTAGCTTTAGCACGAGTTACCGCTAATTTAACCCAATCTTGAATCGGTGCGTCTTTAACTTGACACATTCTGAAAATATCACCTTCGGCAACATTCTGTTCGATTAATGTCTCACCCTTGTCATTTACTACACGAACAACACCTGTCCCAGACATGGTAAAGGTTTTATCGTGTGAACCATATTCTTCCGCTTTTTGTGCCATTAAGCCAACATTTGGTACCGTACCCATTGTTGTTGGATTAAAAGCGCCATTTTCACGACAAAAATCAACTACAGCAGAGAAAACACCTGCATAGTTACGATCTGGGATCATAAACTTAGTGTCTTTTTGACCGCCATCCGGTCCCCACATCATACCAGAGGCACGAAGAGCGGCTGGCATTGACGCATCGATAATGACATCACTTGGTACGTGCAAGTTAGTAATACCCTTGTCAGAATCAACCATTGCCATTTCAGGACGTGTTTCGTAAACAGCTTGTAAATCTGCTTCGATCTCTGCTTTTTGCTCCGCAGGTAAACGCGCAATTTTTGCGTAAACATCACCGATACCATTATCAGCGTCAACACCTAGTTGCTCAAAAGTAGCCGCGTGTTTAGCAAAGACATCTTTATAATAAACTTTAACCGCGTGGCCAAACATAATCGGATCTGATACTTTCATCATGGTTGCTTTTAAATGCAATGAAAGGAGAACATCTTCTTCTTTGGCTTTATTAATTTCAGTTTCAAAGAATTCGATTAATGCTGATTTACTCATTACTGAAGCATCAATAATTTCTTTATCAAGTAATGGTAATTTTGATTTTAATAATGTCACGTCACCGTTTTGTGCAACAAACTCAATATTAATATTGGTTGCGCCATCAATTGTTACTGACTTTTCACTACCATAAAAGTCACCTGAATCCATGTGAGCAACATGAGATTTTGATTCAGAAGACCAAGCGCCCATTGAATGCGGGTTATTACGTGCGTATTGCTTAACAGAACCAGGCGCACGGCGATCTGAATTACCTTCACGCAATACTGGATTTACCGCAGAACCTAATACTTTTGCATAGGTTAATTTAATTGATTCTTCTGCTTCGTTTTGTGGCTCAGCAGGGTAAGGAGGTAAGTCATAGCCCTTTGCGCGTAACTCTTTAATAGCAGACTCTAATTGTGGAATAGACGCTGAAATATTTGGCAATTTGATGATATTAGCTTCTGGAGTTTTAGCTAGTTTACCTAACTCAGATAATGCATCTTCAACGCGTTGCTCTTCAGTCAAGTACTTTGGAAAATTCGCTAAAATACGAGCAGCTAGAGAAATGTCACGTGTTTCAACGTTAATACCTGAAGAAGCCGTATAAGCTTGAATAATTGGTAATAAAGAATACGTCGCTAAGGCAGGCGCTTCATCGGTAATAGTATAAATGATTTTTGAGTTATCGGTGCTCATTGAGATTCCTACTTTAATTAGCCAAAAGCTCCAGTGTTAACATAAATATCTATTATCAATTTATGCATAATCACCCAAGCTAAGATTTATTTTTTGCGCGCACATAGTATAGTAATTCAAAGAGTATTAATATAGCCATACGAGAAGGCATCACATATTTTAAAGGAAATTTAGTCAACAAATGATCCAGAACAAGGGCTATTCAAGACATAAGGTCAGAAACCAAAAAAAGGTACGACCACTTAGCGAAAAGCAAAAGATAGTGCTTTTTAACAAACCTTTTGACGTGCTATGTCAATTTACCGATGAGAACAATCGTAGGACATTAAAAGATTTTATCGACGTTCCTGGGGTATATGCTGCAGGAAGATTAGACAGAGATAGTGAAGGTTTATTAGTCCTTACTAATGATGGACAATTGCAACATCAGATTGCCAACCCCGTTAAAAAAACAGAAAAAACTTACTGGGTGCAAGTTGAAGGTGCACCTTCCGATGAAGATTTAGGTAAATTACGTCGAGGAGTTGAATTAAAGGATGGTATGACTAAACCGGCTAAAGTGAATATTATGCTTGAACCACAAGTATGGCCACGTAATCCGCCCATAAGAGAACGTGCTAGTATCCCAACTACTTGGTTAGAAATTACCATAACAGAAGGTCGTAATAGACAGGTTAGACGTATGACAGCTAACATTGGCTACCCTACTCTTCGACTCATTAGATATAGAATTGGTAGTTGGACATTAGATAACATTGAAAATGGGAAATATAAAATTGACTAGTAAAAGCGAGCTCACATCGGGTCATGATTCATTCAGTGGAAATGATCATGGTCTTAGCCAATTTAAGCCCAATACTACCGTTGCTGCTGTTATCCATCACAAGGGTAAATTTTTACTCGTTGAAGAAAAAGAAAACGATCGGTTGGTTTTCAACCAACCCGCTGGGCACTTAGAGGAAAATGAAAGCCTTATTTCAGCGATACAACGAGAGGTATTAGAAGAGACTGGATTGACATTAGCGCCAGACTTTCTGTGTGGAATATATTATTTTCATCGACCCGACCTTAAACTCTATTTTTTACGTTTTTGTTTTGTCTTCGAATTAACACAGCTCTTACAGGGCCAACCACAAGATGATGAGATAATAAATACTCATTGGTTTACCTTAGCGCAAATAAAAGAAAAATGCGCGCAATTACGTAGCTCTATGGTATTGGAATGCGTTGAAGACTACCTAGCGGGCAATAAAATTCCGTTATCGCAGTTAAAATCTAATCTTTAATATATACCCATGTTACTTCAGAATGCATGATTCAGCCGGAATTAGAAACGCCTTTAGGTAAGGCATTAATTGAAGAGAATAGTTATTCTATTGTCGAAATCAATAACGTAGCATAAAGAGTTTCTAAACCAGCCCTGCGGGGATGCCAGAGAAAATCATGTTCATCGTTGCCGCTCTTTTTAAGGGAATAACCCTTAATAAAAAGAGCCGCCTTGAACATGAATCACTCTGGCATCCTGAAATACGCATTTTGATGTATCATGGGTATATATCCTGCACGTTGTGCATGATATAATTTTTCGCCTCATATTTCAGTACACTTACTTTTAGTTATAGTTAGTACGCTTTTTTTATAAATCTATTGGTCAAAACACATGTTAACAGCCTCAAATACTAAAGCCCCAGAGCAAACCAAAGTTATTGTTGGTATGTCTGGTGGTGTCGATTCTTCTGTCTCTGCTTATTTGCTTAAAGAGCAAGGTTATCAGGTAGAAGGTTTGTTTATGAAAAATTGGGAAGAGGATGATACTGATGAGTATTGTGCTGCAGCTCAAGATTTAGACGATGCGCAGGCTATTTGTGACAAACTAGACATTAAATTACATACAATCAACTTTGCTACTGAATATTGGGACAATGTTTTTGAGTACTTTCTTGCTGAGTATAAAGCAGGCCGTACCCCTAATCCTGATATCATGTGTAATAAAGAAATAAAATTTAAAGCCTTTTTAGAGTTCGCCTGCGAAGATTTAGGCGCAGACTACATTGCCACTGGGCATTATGTACAGCGTGAATTACGTGATAATTCGTGGAAAATGATACGTGGGCTTGATAATAATAAAGACCAAAGTTACTTTCTATATACCCTAAATGAAGATCAGTTAGCACATACTTTGTTTCCGGTAGGACACATTGAAAAACCAGAAGTACGTGCTATTGCTGAAAAAGCAGGATTAGTCACACATAACAAAAAAGACAGCACTGGCATTTGCTTTATCGGTGAGCGTAAATTTAAAGACTTTTTAGGTCAATACTTACCTGCTCAGCCCGGTATTATTGAATCAGCAGAAGGTGTCGCTGTCGGCCATCATGATGGCCTAATGTATCATACACTAGGGCAACGCAAGGGTTTACGTATTGGCGGTTTAGCAGATGCAGGTGAAGAGCCTTGGTATGTTGTTGAAAAAGATTTACTACGTAATGTTCTTATTGTTGGACAAGGGCATAACCACCCTCGCCTATTTTCCAAAGGTCTCATTGCCAACCAATTGCACTGGGTCGATAGAAAAGCACTAACTACAAGCATTCAATGCACAGTAAAAACGCGTTATCGACAAGAAGATGTTTCATGTACTGTCACGCCTATAACTGGCTCTGCTACAGAAGAATATCAAATCGACTTTGCTGAGCAGCAAAGTTCAGTAACTCCTGGACAATCAGTCGTATTTTATCAAGATGATGTATGTTTAGGTGGCGGTATCATTGATACCCTAATCCGCTAACGTTTAAATATTACTTTAACCAAGATCATCTAAGCCAAGATAAACTAAAAACTAGAGAAAAAATGAAAGAACAAACAATTACCTTTGCTGCTATTTGCCAAATAGCCTATCAAGTGCAGCAAGTATCACGCACAGGTCAAATCACTGATGAAGAATTCGGTGTTTTATTGCAAAGTATCATTGAAACCTCACCCGTAAATACCTTAGCGGTTTATGGTGGTGATATCATTAATATCAAAAAGGGTCTTGAGATATTGATCGACCACTTAGGCAATGATAATGGTTCAAGTAGCTCGAAAAAGCATAAAGACCCCGAACTCACTCGGTATATCATTAGTTTAATCAATTTAGAAAGACGTCTTGCTAAACAACCTAAACAGCTTAGTGCACTTGGTGAACGTATAGATTCAACTGAGAGACAACTTGAACATTATGCATTAACCAGTGATACATTAACGGCAAGCTTCGCCAGTATTTATAGCGATATAATCAGCCCACTTGGTCATAAAATTCAGGTTACTGGCGAACCAAGTATTTTAAAGCAAAGCGTCAATCAATATAAAATTAGAGCCCTACTCTTAGCAGGTATTCGTGCGGCTGTTTTGTGGCGACAAGTCGGTGGCAAAAGACGTCAAATATTATTCAGCCGTAAAAAAATAGTTAATACCGCCAAAGAATTACTAAGAACTATTCAATAAAATTTACACACTATTTAACTCTTAAATTAATAAGATTAATTAAAGAGAATATTAATATAACCTAGGAAACATTATGGAACTTTCAGCATTAAGTGCAATATCACCCGTAGATGGTCGTTATGGTAGCAAAGTAAAATCATTGCGCCCAATTTTCAGTGAATTTGGCCTAATTAAATACCGTGTTACCGTTGAAGTACGTTGGTTACAAAAACTTGCAGCAACGAACGCAATCGCAGAAGTTCCTGCATTCTCAGCACAAGCTAATGACCTGTTAGAAGGCATTGTTGCTAACTTTAGTGAAGAAGATGCTTTATCGATTAAAAATATCGAAGCAACAACTAATCACGATGTAAAAGCTGTTGAATACTTCTTAAAAGAAAAGATTGCTGAAAATGAAGAGTTACACGCTGTTACTGAATTTATTCACTTTGCATGTACTTCTGAAGATATCAACAACTTATCTCATGGTTTAATGTTAAATGACTGTCGTGAAGAAGTTTTATTACCAGAAATAGATAAAGTTTTAGCGGCTATTAAAGCGCTTGCCGTTGAATACAAAACGATTCCAATGATGTGTCGTACTCATGGTCAACCTGCTTCTCCTAGTACCTTAGGTAAAGAAATGGCTAACGTTTATGTGCGTTTACAACGTCAACGCGACCAAATTGCTAGCGTTGAAATGTTAGGTAAAATTAACGGTGCTGTTGGTAACTACAATGCTCACCTAAGCGCTTACCCTGAAGTTGATTGGCATGAATACGCTAATGAATTTGTGACTTCATTAGGTTTATCTTTTAACCCGTTTACTACACAAATTGAACCACATGATTACATTGCTGAGTTATTTGATGCTGTTGCACGCTTTAACACTATTTTAATCGATTTCGATCGTGATATTTGGGGTTACATTGCTATGGGTCACTTCAAGCAAAAAACAATTGCAGGGGAAATTGGCTCTTCAACAATGCCACATAAAGTTAACCCTATTGATTTTGAGAACTCAGAAGGTAACTTAGGTATTGCCAACGCATTACTTACTCACTTAGCACAGAAATTACCTATTTCTCGCTGGCAACGTGACTTAACGGATTCTACCGTTTTACGTAATTTAGGTGTTGGTTTTGCTCATACAATGATCGCTTACGGTGCAACCTTAAAAGGTATCAGCAAGTTAGAAGTGAATGAAGCCAACTTAGCCGCTGAATTAGATAGTAACTGGGAAGTACTAGCAGAGCCTATTCAAACAGTTATGCGTCGTTACGGAATTGAAAAGCCGTACGAAAAATTAAAAGATCTTACTCGCGGTAAACGTGTAGATGGTGACTCTATGCGTGAATTTATCATGAATTTAGAATTACCTGAATCAGCTAAAGCACAGCTATGTGAGATGACTCCAGCTAGTTACATTGGCCGCGCAGTTGCTTTCATTGACGAACTAAAATAATCTTTTCTTTGATTTAGTAACTCTTTAAAAAGAAGGCTACGCCTTCTTTTTTTATGCCTGTTTTCTGAGTTATTAGATAATGAATGCATGGCATATCAGGCTATGGTATAGAGACAACATAAGCCATACACTACATCACTTAAACTAACTTACAGTGATTTAACTCGCTTGCCATAATGACTCATCATTAAACAATTTATATAAACCATCAGCACGGCCAATTAATAGGTGAGCAAACTCATTTTGCTCTTCATTCTTCGCTTGTAATAAGTTTTCTGCTTGCATTTGCCACTTTAAAGAAAAGTGTCTTAATGCTTCACGGGCATTAGGAGCAACATCGACACCACTATGGTCGCTAGGCAAATCACCACATAAAACCCAAAACTTGTTGCCATCTATTGATGTTAATTTCCACAACGCCAATATTGGTACCAAATAGCGACTCTCTTCAACTTGAACACTCTGTGTGACAACACCTTTTTCGGCTAAATATTTGGTGGCTACCTGATACTGATTTTTTATCCACTGTTGTTGTTGCTCTTCTGTCATCGATACGGCTTCAGTCATTTTATTTCTCAATTATACGAATGTGTTTGGGTTAGTTAGTTATACCCAAACCATTTGGAAATGCTCTATTTCAGCAAGACGAGAAGCGTGCCAAATACTAGGCTTAAAATGTGTGGTGTGGTTATTCCCCACCTTCATTTTATAACGACGTAGTTGGTCGCTTATCGCCTTGCCCTATGGGAGCTCAGGTAGAAAACAACTACGGCGTTACAATTCATCATTAGGGAATAACCATTAATGACAAATCATGCCTTGTATTCGTCTCCTACCTGAGCTCTGAAACTTGCATTTTCAAGTAGCTTGGGTATATAGCAGTGCTAAGTCTGTCACGTTTAATTTGCATCTTGTAGCTTTTCGCTTACAGCTTGCATCCTAAGTTTGAATTGTTAATTTTATCAGTGACTAGCTTGGCTATTTTCTAGGTGCTATCGTTCGTTAACAATATTACAACACATTTAAATTGCCTTTTCTAGCAAGAAAGAATGGAGAAAAAAATGGCTTTATTTGATTTACCCGATTTTGACGACCACGAACAAGTAGTTTATTGCAGTGATGAGGCAAGTGGACTTAAAGCTATAATCGCCGTACATAGTACCAAACTTGGTGCAGCTGTTGGTGGCTGTAGAATGTGGGATTATGCGAACGATGATGAAGCACTCATAGATGTTTTGCGGTTATCTAAAGGTATGACCTATAAGAATGCAATGGCTGGTCTTAGTATGGGCGGCGGTAAATCTGTCATCATTGGCGATGCTAAAAAGCTAAAATCAAAAGCGTTATTCCATGCCTTTGGTGAAGCGTTAAATAGGCTAAACGGACGCTATTTAAGTGCAGAGGATGTCAATATTACTACCGGTGATATTGAGATTGCCAACAGTGTAACTCCATTCGTAACAGGCACAGAAAATAAAAGTGGTAACCCTGCGCCTTTTACAGCACTTGGCACATTCCTCGGTATCAAAGCATCAGTAAAACATAAACTCAATCGTGATGATTTAACTGGTCTCAAAGTGGCTATTCAAGGTCTAGGTAGCGTTGGTTATCAGCTATGTGAACATCTACACAAAGCTGGCGCAGAACTTATTATCACAGATATCAATCAAACAGCTTTAGATAAGGCTGCTACTGAGTTTAATGCGACTATTGTTGGCTTAGATGAAATATATGACCAAGATGTAGATATCTATGCGCCCTGCGCTCTTGGTGCCACTATCAATGATGAAACGCTTAATCGCTTAAAAGCAGGTATTATTGCAGGTTGTGCGAATAACCAATTAGCAGAACCTCGCCATGATCAAGCGCTATTAGAGCGTGGTATATTATACGCACCCGATTATGTGATTAATGCTGGTGGTATCATCAATATTTCGTTTGAAAATGATTATGATCATGAAAAAGCGACGGAAAAAGTTGGCGATATTTATCACACTTTATTAGATATTTACGCTAAAGCGGATGCTCAAGCACGACCAACCGGCATCATTGCTGATGAAATGGCGCGTGAAATAATTAAAAATGGCGGCAAAACTTAGCCCTAATATTAAATGACTAAATAGTGTTCATAAAAAAACCAGCAATAAGCTGGTTTTTTTATGAACTATTTTAGCTGAAGACTAATCAACTAACTGATACTGTTCACGCAAAATGGTAATGATTTCGGCTTTAGGGTTATCAGATAACACTATTTTTTCGCCGGTAATTTTCTCAGCAATATCGGTATAGGTTTTTGAAACATCCATCAGTACTGACAATGGCAGTTCATTATCACGCGCTAATGCTTCACGCTCATCCATGCGGTCTTTATTCAATAAGATATCAGGATCTGGGAAATGCGCTAATAATAATTGGCGGAAACCTTCTTTTGAATTCTCAACAACCTTACCTGCTCGGTACTCCTCACCATCCCATATACGAGAAGAATCAGGTGTCCCTACTTCATCCATATAAATCAGTTTATCATCACCATTAATATCTTTGACGTAGCCAAATTCAAACTTAGTATCCACAAAAACTTGGTCTATTTTTGATAAAGCAGTTGAAATAACGTCGAAGCCTTCGGTAAGTAATTTTTCATACAGTGCAATATCGTCTACTGATTTAAAATTAAAGGCTTCAAAATTGTCTTCTATATTTTTACGCGTAATATTAACATCATCAACAGCAGGTACACCGGGAATACCTTCTAATATACCTTTGGTTGAAGGTGTTTGCAGTAGCGCTGTTAATTTACTATCCTTTGCTAGTCCTTCAGGCAATTCAATACCACAAAAGTCTCTTTCACCCTTTGTGTAAGAACGCCACATTGAACCGGTAATATATTGACGACAAATGGCTTCAATCATTACGGGCTTAGCTTTTTGAACAATCCATACAAAAGGATGTGGAATATCTAAAATATGGCTATCAGCAAGTCCTTGCTCTTTAAATAATTTAAACCAATGGTTTGAAATTGCATTTAATGCTGCACCTTTACCAGGTACACCGCGCATATCATTTTCACCTGACCAAATACAATCGAAAGCAGAGATTCGGTCACTTATTACCATAATAGCTAACGAAGTATCACTGGGTACATCATAACCCTTCTCTTCGATAAGGCGCTTGCTATCTGCTTCAGTTAACCAATAAACAGAACGAACTTTACCACTGTGTACTGGCGCATCAGTACGGATAGGAAGATCGTTATTAACGGCTAACACTTTATCAGCTAGGTTCATAATTAATTCTCTTGATTGTTTATTTTGGTGAAGTATCAAATATTTCAGCGAGTATAAAATTACTGCTTAACTAAAATTACTAATTCCAAGTAATAACTTTAGCTAAACACTATCTTTTAAAAATAAAAAGGACGCTATAAAGCGTCCTTTTTTTAAGCTTAACTAAATTTAGCTAAGCTTACATTGCTTTACTTAAGCAGCTAAAGAAGCTTGCGCTTTTTCAACTAAGAAAGTGAATGCTGCTTTATCGTATACTGCGATGTCAGCTAGGATCTTACGATCAATTTCAATAGAAGCCTTTTTAAGACCATTAATGAATTTGCTGTAAGATAAACCATTTTGACGAGCTGCTGCGTTAATACGAGCGATCCAAAGCTGACGGAATTGACGTTTACGTTGACGACGATCGCGGTAAGCGTATTGACCTGCTTTAGTTACTGCTTGGAAAGCAACACGATAAACACGACTACGTGCACCGTAATAACCTTTAGCTTGCTTTAGAACCTTTTTGTGACGTGCACGAGCTTGTACACCACGTTTTACTCTAGCCATTTTCTATATCTCCTAATTAACCGTGACGTAAAAGTTTTTTAACTGACTTGATGTCAGATGCGGCGATCATGCATTTAGCACGAAGATGACGCTTAACTTTAGTACGACGCTTAGTCAAGATATGACGAAGGCCAGCTTGTTTGAACTTGTAGCCAGAGGCTGTTTTTTTAAAGCGCTTTGCAGCACCTTTATTGGTTTTCATTTTAGGCATGTGAATAATTCTCAAATTTATACCCAACTATTACTAGAAAAGGTATATGCCAAATATTAAGTAGCGAGGGCGAAAACAATCAAGTTAACTATAACTAAGTCAACTCAGGCATTTTACTTGCAAGCCTTTACTACCAGCGTAAAGATAAAGTTGGTGAATAAGTAATTCGAGAATTACTTATTACTTGTCAAACCAAGGATTATCTATTTTTAGGGGCTAAGACCATCACCATTTGACGTCCTTCCGCACGACGCGGGAAGAACTCAAGTACAGTTAACTCTTCTAAATCGTTTTTAACACGCGTTAAAAGTTGTAAACCTAACTCTTGGTGGGCCATTTCACGGCCACGGAAACGTAATGTTACCTTGACCTTATCGCCGCCTTCTAAAAAGCGTTTCAGGTTACGTAATTTCACCTGATAATCGCCTTCATCTGTACCAGGACGGAATTTAATTTCCTTAACCTGTATTTGTTTCTGGTTTTTACGTTGTTCTTTCTGCTCTTTCGCTTTTTCGTAGATAAATTTACCATAATCCATCACACGACAAACCGGAGGCTTAGCAGTAGGGCTAATTTCAACCAGATCAACACCAGCGTCATCCGCTTGGTCCATTGCTTCATCTAACGTGACGATGCCACCAGGCTCTCCGTCAAACTTAATTAAACGAATTTGGTTGTCTAGAATATCTGTAATTAACTCATTTAAACGATGAGCTGGCTCTTTACGCCCGCCTCGTTGTCCACCTTTAATAGCCATGTTCCTCCAAAGAACTCTTTTTAGCTTATTTAAACTCTGCCTTGATTCCATACAATTATAGAAAAGGCAGACTATATTACTTTTATAATGTTATCCGTTGTCAACTATGCTGTTATCTATGTGTTACTGACGGTTTTTAACTTCGTCAGATAACTTAGCAATAAAGTCATCAACAGACATTTTTCCTAAATCTTCACCACTTCGAGTTCGAACGGCAATTTCACCCGCTTCCATTTCTTTATCACCAACAACTAATAAATATGGAACTCGCTTCAAAGTGTGCTCGCGGATTTTAAAGCCTATCTTCTCATTTCTCAAGTCTATTTTTGCTCTAAAGCCATTTTCTTTTAGTTTTTTAACAACTTTCTCACAATATGGCGCTTGTTTATCAGTAATATTCATAATTGTCGTCTGAATAGGCGATAACCATGTTGGGAATTTGCCAGAGAACTCTTCAATTAAAATACCAATAAAACGCTCTAATGAACCCAAAATTGCTCGGTGAATCATTACCGGAATATATCTTTCGTTATCTTCACCAACATAAGTTGCACCTAAACGCTCTGGTAATGCAAAATCAAGTTGCACTGTGCCACATTGCCATGCACGACCTAAACAATCCATTAAGGTAAACTCAATTTTTGGACCGTAAAATGCGCCTTCACCTGGTAAGTATTCAAATTTGATATCACTATCGGTTAATGCTTGGGCAAGACCTGCTTCAGCTTTATCCCAAATTTCATCACTACCAATACGGTTTTCAGGACGGGTTGAAAGTTTAACAACAATATCTTCAAAGCCAAATGAACCATAAACGTCATAGACCATTTCGATACATTTAGTCACTTCAGCTTGAACTTGCGATTCCATACAGAAAATATGTGCATCATCTTGTGTAAAACCACGAACACGCATTAAGCCATGTAAAGACCCTGACGGTTCATTACGGTGACAACAACCAAACTCAGCAATACGAAGTGGTAAATCACGATAAGACTTTAACCCTTGATTAAATATCTGTACGTGACCAGGACAGTTCATTGGTTTAATAGCGTATTCACGCTTTTCAGATTCAGTAGTAAACATACCATCGGCATATTTATCCCAGTGACCTGATTTTTCCCAAAGACTTCTGTCCATCATCATTGGTGCTTTAACTTCGTCGTAATCATATTCGCGTAATTTTTCACGAACAAATTTTTCTAATTCAGTGTAAATCGTCCAACCATCATTATGCCAAAACACCATGCCTGGCGCTTCTTCTTGCCAATGGAATAAATCTAATGTTTTACCAATTTTACGATGGTCACGTTTTTCAGCTTCAGCCAATCGCACTATATAAGCTTTAAGTTGCTTTTTATCAGCCCATGCTGTGCCATAGATACGTTGCAACATTTTGTTGTCTGAATCACCACGCCAGTATGCACCAGCAACTTTCATTAATTTAAAATGGTGGCAATGACGCATGCTTGGTACATGAGGACCACGACACATATCAATGTATTCTTGATGATGATATAAAGCCGGAGTATCAGTTTTATCAATGTTCTCATCAAGAATGGCTAATTTGTAAGTTTCACCACGTTCAGTGAAGGCATCATAAGCATCTTGCCAAGAGCCTGTTTTTTTAACAACTTCATAACCAGTACGTGCTAATTCAGTCATACGCTTTTCCAGCTTAACTAAATCATCTTCAGTAATTGATTCATCAAGGTCAATGTCATAATAAAAGCCATTTTCAATCGTTGGACCGATAGCCATTTTAACATTTGGGTATAATTGCTTAATTGCATGCCCTAATAAATGCGCACATGAGTGGCGAATGATCTCAAGACCTTCACTATCTTTACTGGTAATAAGTTGCAAAGAAGCATCTTGAGTAATTAGTTCACAAGCATCTACAAGATTTCCATCGATACGGCCAGCAATCGTTGCTTTAGCAAGACCAGGACCTATATCAAGGGCTACATCCATTATAGATACAGCATTGTCAAAAGTGCGTTGTGAACCGTCAGGGAGAGTAATTACAGGCATGTTTTTCCTTATCAGTGGCGGCGCACACGAAGCGTCGCTTGAATTAAATAGTTAAAAAGTTATAGTATCAGCATCTGCTTCCTGCAATTGCTCAATCACGTTCATCCTGAACTAAAAAAAGAGCATAGCGCTCTTAATGATAATAATTTGATTTTCAATTGTTGATTGTAAAAGCCTTGTCCTTATTAAACAAGGGTTTTCAGCAAGCTTTGAATAATTAACACTGTTTCTCCCTGCTATAATTTCGGTTACAGTTAATATTTTCCATTCTCAAGCTTATATAAGAGTAATAAACAACAACATTATCAGGACAAAATCTGCATAGAACTTTGACCAAAATCAGTGATACTATCGAGATATATTTAAATAACTAGCTGAATATAGTGAATAAATCATCCATTTTTATAGCACTACTACTTTTTAGTTGTTCACACTTCTCGTATGCAGAACAAGTGCCATGGAAGTTATGGAAAAAAAATAGCTCGCAAAGCGTTAGTTATCGCCCCGCTTTAATAAATAAGCAAAGTGATAAAAAATTAATCGAAATTAAAGCAAGCGCGACAGTAAATTCGACCATGTCGGGATTTTTACTCTTTTTACAAGATGTCAACAACACACAACACTGGTTAGTTAATGCTAGCGAAAGCAAAATAATTAAACAATATTCAGCGAAAGAAAGCAGTTTCTATATCAAGCTCTCTCAAATCTGGCCATTAAAACCCCGAATAGTAATACTCAATTCCAGCTATTGGCAAAATGACGACCTTAGCATTGAAATCAAACTAACAGATGCAGAGCCAATTTTACTTAAAAGGAAAACGCCCTTAGCTATTGATCATTTAGACGATTTTTTGAAGATAAAAACGCATAGTGCACAGTGGAAAATAATTCCCAAGTTGTCTGAGGATGAAGATAGTGAGATTTTTATTGAATATATATTTATCGCTGATGGCCGAGGAGACACACCGAAATGGTTGGCTGATCATTTAGCACTTAAATCTATTTGGAAAAGTATGCAAAATATTAGGCGACAATTACCCAAAGAAAAGTGGCAGCATAAAACAATAAAAGGTATTACTGAATTATCAGTAATACCTTTAACTAACCGACCTTAACGATTCTATTCTGGTACAGCAGAAAATAATTAAGATTGTTGCTCTGCTGTAATAGCTAATGCTATTGCTTCAGCAATTTTAATCCCATCGATTCCTGCTGATAAAATTCCACCGGCATAACCTGCACCCTCGCCAGCAGGATATAATCCTTGCGTATTCAGGCTTTGCAACGTTTCTTTATCGCGTGTAATTTGTATCGGCGATGACGTTCTCGTTTCTACGGCTGTTAATGTTGCTTCTGACATTGAAAAACCGTTAATTTTTTTATCAAAAGCAGGTAATGCTTCTCTAATAGCGGCTATCGCATAATCCGGCAACGTTTCACTTAAATCACAATAAGTTACACCGGGTTTATATGAAGGAGTAACACTGCCATGTTCGCCACTTTTACGCCCTGCAAGGAAATCCCCGACAAGTTGTACAGGTGCGTCATAATTTTCTCCGCCAAGTTTAAAAGCTTTTTCTTCTAATTTACGCTGAAAATCAATACCTGCAAGTACATAATCTCGATTCGAAGCAAATTCACTTGTGACAAAGTCTTCAGGCTCTATACCAACTACAATTGCACTATTGGCATTACGTTCATGGCGTGAGTATTGGCTCATACCATTAGTGACTAAACGCCCTTCTTCCGAGGCCGCGGCTACAACCGTTCCACCTGGACACATACAAAAACTATAAACTGAACGACCATTTTTACAATGGTGCACTAATTTATAATCAGCAGCGCCTAAAATTTCATTACCCGCATTATTACCAAAGCGTGCTTCATCAATCACCGACTGCTCGTGCTCTATACGAAAGCCAACAGAAAATGGCTTTGCTTTAATGTAAACCCCTTCATCAAATAACATTTTAAAAGTATCACGAGCACTATGGCCAATAGCCAGAGCAATATGGTTAGTTTCAATATGCTCGCCATTTGACAGCGTTAAACCTGTTACTTTTTTATTTTGGTAACCGTCAATGCCCTGTGTAGTACATTCATTACCATCAACATCGGTAAAATGAATATTATCAACTCGTTGGTTAAATCGAACTTCACCACCAAGTTCAAAAATTTTGGCTCGCATTTGTTCAACCATGGTCACTAATTTAAAGGTACCAATATGGGGCTTGCTTACATACAAAATTTCTTCCGGTGCACCGGCATCAACAAACTCATGAAGCACTTTACGACTGTAATGCTTCGGGTCTTTTACTTGGCTATAGAGCTTACCATCAGAAAACGTTCCAGCGCCTCCCTCACCAAATTGTACATTAGACTCAGTATTTAATATTTTTTTACGCCAAAAACCAAAGGTGTCTTTTGTACGCTGTCTTACCTCTTGGCCTCGCTCTAATATAATCGGTTTAAAGCCCATTTGAGCTAACACTAAACCAACGAATAAGCCACAAGGCCCCATGCCAATAACAACTGGACGATTCTTAAGTTCACTTGGTGCTTGGCTGACAAATTTGTAAGCCATATCGGGGGTTTCTTTTACTTGAGTATCATCACTAAATGTTGCGAGAAGCTCTTCATTTACATTCGTTTCAACATCAAGGGTATAAATCAGGAAAATGTTGCTTTTCTTGCGTGCATCATAACCACGTTTAAACACAGTAAAGTTAATTAACTGCTCTGCGTCAATTGATAACTTAGTTAAAATAGCTTGTTCAAGTTCGTGCGCTTGATGGTCAAGTGCAAGTTTGATATTGGTTAAACGAATCATTCTTTGAGATCCAGCATAGGAAGAGTAATATTTTTCACTATTTTACCTGTACGCTATCATTTTAGAAACAAGAGATTGAAATTGCTCTCAACAAAGGTATGATCCACACCACTATTAAGACAAATATTAACGATTTTAGATAACCTTATGGCATTTGTAGTAACCGATAACTGTATATTATGTAAATACACTGACTGTGTCGCAGTGTGCCCTGCTGATGCTTTTTATGAAGGCCCTAATTTTCTTGTGATTAGCCCTGATGATTGTATCGATTGTGATCTCTGCCCTGTTGAGTGCCCAGCTGATGCTATCTATCAAGAAGATGAGGTCCCTGCAGACCAGCAAGAGTTCATTGAGCTTAATGCTGAATTATCAAAACATTGGCCGAGGATAACCGAAGTAAAACCACCTTTAAACCAAGCAAAAAAATGGGATGGTGTTACCAATAAAATCCAATATTTAGACACTCAATCAGACGAGTAATCCTAAGTAAATAAATTATCTATTACCAAGACAACACTCTGTAGGAAAGCAGCTATACTAAAGAACATATAATTACCCTTGGAGATAACTATGTGGCATTGCATTGAACAGGCCATTAGCGATGAAACCGGGAATCCATTTTATATTTCAGAAAAACAAGAAATATCAACAAGAGGTGCTACAACCTCTTCATTCACTGGTTTATATGACAATAAAGAGCCACCGCCCAATTTATCATTCAAGATTAGTGATGGCTATCGTAGCTATTTCCTAAAAATCAACAGCAAAGACTACCTAGAAAACTTCCAAGCTGAAGCCTACTCACTAAAACAACTTAATAGTTTAGCTAATATTGCCAGTCCAAAAGTAACGGCTATAGGTACTAGCTTAAATAAGAGCTTTTTAATACTCGATTATATTGACTTTAGTAGAGCAAAACCTATGCTTTGGTACCAACTTGGCCAACAGCTTGCTCAAATGCACTACGAAACTCGCCATGGTCAATTCGGTTGGCAACATGATAATTTCATTGGTAGTACTATTCAGCCTAACCATTGGAGCAGTAATTGGACAACCTTTTTTTCTGACCAGCGCATTGCATGGCAGTTACAATTACTGTCTGAGCGTTCCATAATGCTGGGTAATATTGAGCATATTACCCAAGTTTGTCACGACGCATTACTTCACCACCACGCAACACCTTGTTTAGTACATGGTGATTTGTGGCAAGGTAATACTGGTTTTTCTGGTGAACAAGCTATGATATTTGATCCCGCTTGCTATTACGGCGATCGAGAAGTGGATATTGCTATGACCGAACTCTTTGGCCACTTTCCTGATGATTTTTATCATGGCTACCAAGCAGAATACCCTTTAGATGATGGTTACGGGCAAAGAAAGTTGGTCTATAATTTTTATCATATTTTAAATCACGCTAATATTTTTGGTGGCATATATATCGACCAAGCCAGAGCAATATTATCGAGAATAATGTCACTCCCATTGCATTAATAAATTACAACATGATGTGTGGGTAAACGGATATGTACGTTTATAAAAGGCAGTATGTTTAGCCCTTTAACTAAAAATAGTTATACTAAATAGATATCACTATATGAAATCATTTACTTATTTATGGAGGCTATATGTCTAATAAACTCAGTGAAAAACGCATTACTTGCCCTCATTGTGGTCATCACTTACACGCCACCGTAGATGCTTCTGCTGGTGACCAAGATTATTACGATGAATGCCCCTCTTGCTGTATGGAAATTCACTACAACTTACATGTTGATGAATATAGAAAAAAAATTCAATTAACCGTAGACAGTGATGATGAGCAAGTCTTCTAAACTTCATCACTCACAACTCAGTAAATTGTACTAGCAAAAGCTAGCTAACATTACTTCCTAAGACATTTTTTGCCTTGTCTGCTTGGCCTATCTCATCTATGATGCTTGAAAATTAACGCTGCACAAAATTCGTTATCTCCCCTATTTATTAAAGTACCCGACGACATGAACTTAGCTGACTTCTTCACCCATAGTAAAAGCTTATTAAAGCTCACTTACCCAATTTTAATTGCACAATTGATTCAAAACTTAATGGGATTCGTCGATATAGTTATGGCTGGCCGTGTCAGTGCAACTGATTTAGCCGCTGTTGCGGTGGCAAATAGTATTTGGCTACCCTTAATATTAACTGTTTATGGTTTGATAATGGCACTTTCCGCTATTGTTTCTCAGCTTGCTGGAGCCAAAAAATATGCCGATATAGTTGAGCAGACGTATCAGACTGCATGGATTTCTTTGCTGTTAGGTCTATCATTGATAGCGCTATATTACCTACTCACTCCCATAATCTCGCCATTGGTTACTTTAGAGGGCAACCTTGAAGCATTAATGTTCGATTATTTAGGCTTTATCGTTTGGGGAGCACCAGGGTATTGTTTATACCTTGTACTAAGAAATTATTCCGAAGGACTTTCATATACTAAACCAACAATGCTTATTAGCATCATTGGCTTGCTGGTCAACATCCCTGCTAATTACATTTTTATCTATGGAAAATTTGGCATGCCTGCTCTGGGCGGCGCTGGTTGTGGAATAGCAACCGCTTTAGTTTATTGGTCAATGTTTATCAGTATGCTTATTTACTGTTTTTACTCAAAGGTACTTAAACAAGCAAACTTATTTAGCGCGTTTTATTGGCCTGTATTTATTGAAATAAAGGCAATACTCGGCTTAGGGATTCCGATTGCATTGTCACTTCTTTTTGAAGTAAGCCTGTTTGCCATTGTTGCTATCATTCTAGTGCCCTTTGGCGCACAAGTAGTCGCAAGTCATCAAGTCGCATTAAACTTTACTGGTTTAGTGTTCATGGTGCCTTTGAGTATAGCAATGGCTACTACCATTAAAGTCGGTTTTGCTGTTGGTAATAAAAATTTCAAGCAAGCAAGGGACTATACCTTGTATTCGATAATTCTAGGTTTATCACTTGCATGTATTACAGCATTGATAACCGTGATTTTCAGAACTCAAATCGCTGAGATATACAGTACCGAAGCTCCTGTCATTGAATTAGCAGCTAGCTTAATGTTACTTGCCACCATTTATCAATTTTCAGATACTATTCAGGTTGTCTCTGCTGGTGCTTTACGCGGTTATAAAGATACTAAATCTATATTGTATATAACCTTTATTTCATATTGGCTAGTAGGGTTATCTGTTGGCTTGATCTTAGGCATCACAGATTGGATTGTCCCGGAAATGGGGCCTTATGGCTTTTGGATTGGCTTCATAGTTGGCTTGACCACAGCAGCAATATTACTAGCTTGGCGCTTAAAAGTAATTCAGCAACGCATTAGAACTGACAGTCTAGTTCAGGAAAAAGTGTCCGCTTAATAGAAGTTTCATCTGGCAAAATGGATGACACGCACGACTTTTGGTCACTTTGTTGAATTAACCAGCAAACAAACTTATTTTCAAATGAATTGCACAAAACTACTTGCAAGGCGATTAACCAAAAGCTAACATAGCGCTCGTTGAGTTATCAACATGTGCTCGCTTAGCTCAGTTGGTTAGAGTACTTGCATGACATGCAAGGTGTCACAGGTTCGAGTCCCGTAGCGAGCACCATATATTAAAACCCCAGCTTTTTAGCTGGGGTTTTTTCGTTTAAAGCAGTAAGTTATGGTAATCTAAGCCTAAATTTAACTGTAAAACGACTTTTTTGTACCTACCCTATTCCAACAAGTGGTACAAAAAGGTGGTACAAAGTGGTCACAATGGCAAAACCAATACAGGATAAAAATGGCACTTACAAAATACGTAAAGTTGTCCCTGCTCACCTGCGATACATTACCAACAAATCAGAACTTAAACGCTCACTGAAAACTAAATCAGCTAGCGAAGCCAAACTCAAAACGCCAGCAGTATTAGCTGAATTAGACGCCATTATCGAAAATGCCAGAATACAGCATGACTCAGAGTCAAAGATGACTGACGGGGTGATGCAGGCGCTTATTTTTAATTGGCAGGCTAAAAAGTCTGCTGAACTCAAATCAGGCTCTTCAAACCCTTACCTACACTGTATTGGTGACCGCATCGAGATGAATAGTGATGCGATTACGTTACCGCTTGAGTCTATTGAGAATGTTTTTAAGCGTTGTGAAGCAAAACGTGACGATTACAATCAGAAAAAAGCAACTTGCTGCAGTACACCAGAGCAATGCAGGAATGACTTAAAATGCAAAGCAGGTAAAGGCACTAAAACGATAGATAAGGCATTAGAGCAACTCGGACAGTCTTTCAGTAGTGAGTTAGAGTCTGAGTTACTCGGCCAAGAATTAATACTAAAGAGTGATAGCTTTAACTACCGTAAGTTACTTGTCGAGTTTGCAACAAGCTATATAAAAACTTCTCATGTGGCTTTTTTTCAGAAGTCTGTTGACCTAAGATACAAGCATTTAGGTGCAGATAGTGTGACTGCCACAACAGATAACGTAGAACATACAGTTGAAAGTTTGTTTATTGAGTTCAGCAGCACTAAAGAACGATTGAATCCTGATAAAGCAGATGCGCTAATCAAAGATTACTCGACAGCCATAAATAAATTGACAAAACACTATCCTAACCGCTTAATTACCGACTTTACAAAGCGTAACCTTGCTGGCTTCAGGGCTGTTTTAGAGCAGTTACCTAGCACACAAAAGAAAGCCATAAAATCACTCCCTTTATCGAAGCAAATCGAGCTAGCCGATAAAGAAAACTTACCTCGACTATCGATAGCAACTGTTAAGAATCAAATGATGGGAATATCCGCTTTATTCACATTCGCTAAAGAAAAAGGTTTGATTGATGTTAACCCTGTTGAAGGCACAACTAAAAGCTTGGTAAGAAATGTTAGTAGTACCTCCAGTACCCAGAAAGAATATACTCGCGAAGAAGTAATCACTATATTTAGCTCAAAGCTATTCACACAGCAATATGGTCCCAAAAAAGCCGATTATGGGCTGGCGCAATATTGGATACCGTTATTCCTTTATTATACTGGCGCAAGAGCCGAAGAAATAGCGCAACTTTACGTTGCTGATATTTTTATAGGTGACGAATATCCGCATATTAAGTTGACAGATGAAGGTGATGACCAGTCAATAAAAACAGGCATTAGTCGCTTAGTGCCAATTCACCCCCACCTTCTAGAACTTGGCCTTGCTGAATATATTTCTTCATTAAACGGACAAACGCGATTATTCCCAGCGCTTAACCTTAACAACGAAGGTAAATATAACGTACAGGTTAGTAAGTGGTTTGGAAAATACCTAAAACAAGAACTCGGTATCAACCGAAAAGGCATAAAACCATTTCACTCGTTTAGGCATCATTTTATTGCTAATTTACGCCAAGCTAATGTCAGGTTAGATATTCAAAACCACATAACAGGCCATAGCCAAAGACTTGCAGGTACAGGTGCTGCCTACGGTGGGTTTAGTATTGAGCTAATGAGGGAAATTATAAATAAATTACCAAGATGCTCATAAAATTAATGATAAACCAATACCAATGAAGAACCAAAAGTAAAAACTAGACTTAGAACTAACTAGTTAAAACCCTAAATTACAACGATAGTAAAAGCTTTAGATATAAAGGCTCCTGACATGAATAATTTAGAGTTTGAACTTCTCAATGGGTATTTAGAACAATTATCATTTAAAACACAAAGCACTATCAATGAATTGCAGTTAGTTAAGCGACACATCGACGGGTTTAAATCCCAACTTACAAAACGAGATATATCAGAACAAACCAGAGCAAACATTCCTGAACAAAAATTGAGTATTGAACAAACTCAAATACGTGAAAAACAAGCAAGCGATTTAATCAGAATCAAAGAAGTTATGAGCATGACGGGGCTATCGAAATCTTCGATATACACTTATAAAAGCAAAGGTGAATTTCCAAACCCGATACAGTTATCTTCTCGTTCTGTAGCATGGATTAGAGTTGATGTTGAACAATGGATTTCAGATAAAATAAACAATAGGTAACTTATTTTCACTTCAATACTTGATAGTGAAATTATAAACCCACTACCAAGGTGTTTATAAAATATATAACCTCTCATTTAATAGTAGACAGCCCTTCTCAATAGGGTCTACTTTGTGAGAAATCATTGCCAGAATACAAAAACAACCCTAATGACATGGGCATTAGGGCTATTTTGTTTTGTCACTAGGTTATAGCCTATAGATTAGTTAAAATAGATACTTTTCAGTAATTGCCTTAGAGTCATAATTGAACTCCAGAGGACGAATATCCCTATGGATTGCCTTAGCTAAAGAATCAACCTCATGACTTAGTATATTTAATGCTTCAACTTTTTCATCATTATCAAACACCTTACGACTACCATCAGGTACATCAACAAACGCACGTAAAACTTCAGAATATGCTAGTAAGCTTAAGTTACTTCTTGTTTTCTCTACAAGAGAAAGAGTCTGATAGTAAGGAGCATTAAGGTCAGAATCCATATGATACCCAATAGCAGTTAAATCATAACTAGATAGTTTTTTCGCTTTACGCTTTTTATCATCAGGCATATCGGCAACAATATTTTTCATCAATCTAATAACTCGCCTCAAATTACCAGAATACTTAGCATCCCTATCACTCACCTTTTTAAGATGCAAAAAAGGTTGATTACTTATTAGCTTATGCTCTTTCTTGTCATAAACTTGTACAGCCCTATCATGCTTTAAACCTGATTTTTGATAGTCATCAGTATTGTACCAACAGCTAGGTACAATATCGATTTTACGCTGAAGGCTCCCACCTTCCATGGCAATTGATTTACTACCAGCACAATTGACATCAACTTCAGGGTAACGTGAAGTTAATTTTTGTTCTGACTTAATTCTAAGGTCTTTAATAATCTCTACCATTGGCCTCTTATCTAATGCTGGTATAAACGTAGGGCAACGGGCTGCATTTTGAACTAAAATTGTATCCTCATTGAGAATCAACATATCAACATCAGAGTGACCTTCAATATGAATATCTAGAGCTACAGATCCTTGAATCTCCATGCTTGCATAGATGCCACTTGTTTTTAAAAGGCTAATCAAAGTGGTTGCGACCCGCTCACCTTCTCGAATTGATATTTTTGTAGATTCATCACTAACTGGAGCCATAGCACCAATTGCATACTTAACACCCGAACTTTCAGCAAGGTTTTCATATTCTTCAGACTTTCTTAAATCAGCCGAATCATATATTGAACGATTACTAGCAAGTAAAAGGCTTTGTCTAGTACCTCTTTTAACTTCTTCAGTCGGTTATTAAAATCAATCATGCAACACCCCTTGTTAATTCCATCACACCATAACTCCTTCTGCCATTGCTATTAAAATAATGACCACTTGCTGAGGTCACACCATCTTGAAAGATAAGTTCACAAAAGCCCTTATGGCTATTAAGCTGATGAACTTCTTCTAAATTAGGTGTATTTGAGTAACTATAACTTAATTGCCACCTTTCATTTGTACCACCTAATTTTGCCAATGATGCTGTATAACTATAACTCTCACTCTGCTTAGTTTTGAGAGTTATTACTATTGTCTCCCACTTCTGCTCAATATCAATTTTTGCTAACCAGTCATATCGCGTTTTACCACCTTCATCTAACGTCTTACCAACAACGCTCCAAACTCCTGATAGGTTTGGAATCCCAAAGATACTAAACTTCCAAATCCAGCGATTAAATATATAATGTAGCCCCCCATAAACAGCACCAGTTGCAACTGTAGTTTGAAATATTTGTAAACCAGTGCGCTCACCGGCCAGTGCAAATAGACTAGATATTGCACCAGCACTAAGTACCGAAATCACGCCTAACCACCTTCCGATTGTTGAGCGGTTATGGTCGAACACAGCGTAATCATGTAAAGCTTTCATTATAAGTCCGTCAATTAAAATCAATACTTACAATGACATTGGGGTTAACGAACAAATATCAACCAATAAGTAGAAATAAATACATTAATTTTATTGCTTCAAAATCCTATACACACTTGATTTGCTAATCTTCAACTGAGTTGAAATTTCCACCACAGAATCTCCATTACTAGCCAGAAGAATAACATCACTCGCCTTAGCTCTAGCTGTAGCTTTACGGCCTAAGTATTTACCTTTTTGCTTAGCTAGAGCAATCCCCTCAGCCTGCCTCTCAAGCAAGAGCTGGCGTTCAAAACTGGCAACTGCACCTATCATCGTTAACATTAATCGCCCTGTCGGTGATGAAGTATCAATGCCGAGGTTTAATACTTGAAGTGATACTTTTTTATCATCAAGGTATTCTACTATTTCAAGTAAGTGCTTGGTATTCCTCGCCAGACGACATAGTTTAGTCACTTTGACGATATCGCCATCACGAACATAATCAAGCATTCTATCAAGCTCAACACGCTCAGTTTTAGCACCTGACTCTTTTTCTTTAAATACCTTGTCACAAGTATCTAGGGCGATCATTTGAGCTTCTAGCGACTGTCCTGCTGTACTTACTCTTGCGTAGCCTACAACTGTCATATTATCCCCTTAAACCAGCACAACACTGGCTAATAGTCCGTTTGATATCAATTACCTTGGTAATATTACTGGCTGTTATTGCCCCTGAAAATTAACAAGTATTTCTATTGCGATAGCCAATGCTGATATTGCCGCCGCCACTACCATTTTGATTAACATTTCTTTCATTTTAATTACCTTATTTTCTTTATGAGTTAGCCTGAGATAGATAACTCTTCTTACTAATCTTATGCCAGCTTAGTTCCTGAATATTGAATTACTATCAACCACTTACACTGAACACATGAAAACATAGTGCAAACATACGGCTAGTAGTTGCTTATAAACCTTAAACTATAAAGGTAAGCAATAATTAAGGAGCAAACATGCTGAAAATGAGTAAACGCTGCATACCAGAAGGTAAGCGTAAAGAATTAATACGGCTAGCAGATGCAGGTTACACCTACATATCGATAGCAGAGCATTTAAAGGTAAATCGCAATACAGTTTCAAGGGTAGTCAGGCGAGAGCGAAATCAAGAACACGACAATCAACAGCAACTACTCAATTCAATTCTAAAACGTTCCAGTAACAAAACGCATTAGGCCATTGTCATGTATTTGAAGTTAAAAAAAGAAACATACGCAAGATTAATCGATAGTGCTAACCATGCTGACATGGCTCTAGCCGCTTATATTAATCAAATACTAGAGCAGAAAACAATCCAACAAGGAAGTAAAAATGAGCAATACGGAGATAGAAGTTCAGCAACAGAATGCTAATGAATGGGCAGATGACATCAAAGCACAGGGCTGGAGTTGGTTCACTGGTAATGAAAACAGAGTTTACCTATGGAATCATCATACCGATGCGAAAAACTCAGTTGAGGCAATGATGTTAAAGGCTAGAAAAGCGAACGTTGACGCTAGTCATAGTAAAGTTGCGCTAGAAATGAGGTTACCAACTGTTGAGGGCAAGATATTTGCACCTTCACAACCTAGAGTGTTAACGAAAAACGGGTGTAATTACTTTAATAGTTTTAAATCTCAGCAGGCGTTTGTTGAGGGCATAGCGACAGAAGAGTTTATAGAGGACGATGATAGCTTAACTGGGCGACTAGAGCTTTTTGATGAGTTTCTTCATCGTCTGACATCTAATACAGAAGATAAAGAGTGGTTAACTTGCTGGATGGCTCATATGGTTCAAAAGCCAGAAGAAAGGCCAAGTGTTCACCCTCTATTTCGCACTGACCATGGTGTTGGCAAAAATGTTTTAGTCGAGCAAGTACTATCTAAACTGTTAAGTGAGCAAACAGTTACGACCAGCCTTAAAGAAATTCGTAACGCTCACTCGGAAAGTGTTGCCAATAATCTGCTTGTTTTTGTAGATGAATCAAAGGCTAAGGGGATGAACGTCTATCTTGAAATGAAAAGTATGCTGGCATCACGAGAAATGGTCATAAACCCTAAGTTTATTAGGCCGTACACGCAGCAGCTATATTCGCGTTTTATGTTTGCAGATAACACAGAAGGTCGAGCATTTAATATTGAACAAGATGACCGTAGAATCTACGTTTGCGAATACGTTTTGCATGAAATTGATAAAGCTGATACTCAAGAATTTATTCAAGGCTTTCTCCAGTGGTGGACAATCTACTGGCCTGATGTTTATCGATGGTTATCGACCTTTGATATTAGTGAATGGAGCCCTCACGTGTGCCCTATGACCGATGCAAAACGAGAATACCTTGATATGTGTGTTGACCCACTTGATGAGCTTATAGAGGCGTATAGGAACCGTGGGCGAGTCACGATAACAGAGCATTGCTGGGACAAACACATATTATGCAATGGGCTAGGAGATGATTACTCTTGGCAAATTCTGCATAAAGGAACAAGCTTTAAATACAAGCTTGAAGAGGCTGGTTATCGGAGTAAGAAACTCGTTAAGCGAATTGACAACCGCCAGCACTCTTGTCGAGCTTGGGTATTAAACAACTTAACTGGTGGTGAAGGTTACGATATCCTGCAAGGTGAACTTGAAACGGCTCGGGAGAGCAGCTCTGAAAACCAAGATAGCATTTGTGCTAGTGCTAATGATTATACTGTATAGCTGCTATTTAAATAAAAGAATCTTCTTAAGGTGGTCACCATGGTCACAACTTGTTAAGAGCCATAAACCTTAAAGCTGGATTGCTTTTTTAGTGCTGTGCCTCATATCTGGTGCTGGTCACTAACATGATATCAAGGTGGTAATTTCAACTTTTACATGGTCACTACTAGCAAGAAACGATGGGTTAACGAAAAGTCAGCTATAGTTTGGTTAACATAAGCAAGTAAAGAGGCAATTATGGGAACTGAAGATGATGATGATGACAATCAATTGACTGATGAGGAAGAACAGTCTAATAAGTATGAAGATGACGTTGCTCAAGCAGTGCAAGACGCTTATAGGCTTTACCCTGAGAAAAAATGACAGTCAGTTGCCCATTTATAGCTTGTACCTAACATAGTAAGTGGGCATCATAGGGTCTCATGCTGGTACAAAATAGTACAACGTGGTGGTACAAAGTTTAAATCGAGCTTTGCTACAGCCCTTTAAATATGGCAGTTATCAAATCGAGACCCGAATCACAGGTTCGAGTCCCGTAGCGGCACCATATAAAAAGAAAAAGCGTTTTTTTGTGTCTAAAATTCAAGAGGTTAGTTACTAAATCACTGCTCTCAAATAGTTTATCCCTAATAGCCTATCACTGAATATTTAAAAATTACCTCAAAGAGATGTTAGTTTATTATGAACGTCCGTAATCGTCAGTCATAAAGGTATTTATTCGGGATTTACTCTGATTGAAAGGAATATTTTAAGGATTGCGTGGCAACCCAATCTGCCAGCACACATAAATTCGCTGTCACCCGTTATGTACTATAAGTTTTAACAATTGATACCCTGTTAATCTATTGTAGCATTCATGCAGTGATGGCAAGGCTATATGAACATTCTTCTATATATTACTCTCTCCCCATGATTGTGACACCTTTACCCACTGTTTCCCTAAACTTGATCAACACTAGTTGTAGGGCTCTACCAGAGCTAGCAAGGATATAAACTAAGATTGATATGCTTTGCATAATATTCACTAATAGCACTTTTCGGTCATTAAGAGCTAGAATTAAAACAACGTTTTGGATTAGTTCTTGTATCGATAGCGCTTGCCATAATCAGAATTTAAAGTGTGCTGTAACGAAGCGGAAATGCAATTTAAAATTTCCCTGTTTATGGTTTTATTATAAGTTTTCACTTAACTCAACCCTATCTAATTTCTACCACTTTCTGAGTATCCCATCATTATTTTTACGTCGGTAACGCTTTTTGAATGCGAATCTTCGCAATGTGCAATAAATTCATCTGCCAGTGCGTCGAAGGAGCTACGCGGCTTGTAATAGTAAAATATCCGTGCAACATTGCCACACCACAGCTTATCTAGCGTCGTTTTTTCTTCAATCGAAAGATACGGCTGGCTCTGGCTGATTACGTATTTATAGTAGCGGCCGAGCTGACGGACCAGCTGCTTTAGCTCTGGACAGCTCTTTTCTGGCGGACATTGTTGTCGATTAGCCATGACTGCATCATAACGATCGAACAGCGTCATAGTATGCAGCGACACTAAGTCTTTAGTTATAGCTACGATGTTTTGCTCAGCGCTTTGGGCAGACTGGGCGGCGGTGAGTGCCTCGTTGAGAGCATATGCGGAATCTGCCGAGGCTTTCTGAGCTTTTTCAAGAGCGACAGTGACATCTTTGCTGTCAATCGTGGTTTGGGCAGCTTGATAAGATGAGAGCATGGCGCCGAGCAGCGCGACAACGACTCCAACCAACGTGCTGACCGATGCAATCAGCCCCATTGTCCCCTGGCGTCGACCACATTCGCTGCAGACTCTCGCCCCATCCTCGATAGGTTTCTTACACCAATCACATGACATGGCTGGTTCTCCTTCTAATTGCTAAATACCAATTTACACATAACGAACTTATAGAATAGCTCATTTATTATGAATTGCTCCATAATACAGAGGTACAAAAAACATTAAACGCTTTATAATCAACAAATTAGACGGACAACAATTGAAGTGTGATTTCATTTGTAGCACATGTGTAGCAATTTGGTTGGGACTTCTATTTCATAAACGATATATCTAAAGCGAAGCTAATGCCATAAAGCAGTACTAATATTGACTCGTTCTTATCACAATAAATAGTCCGCATTACCACCACTGCAGTCATTGCCCTTTTGAAAAAATCCAGATGAAATAGAGAATTACTCCTAAAGCTCATACGCTCCCAAAAGTTAAATAGAAACTATAAATTAGTGACCAAAATTACTCAGCCACAATACTAGCTACTATTATATCATTTGAGGTTTGTGCAGGGAGTTGAAGTAATGACAGTTTAGCTCTCCAGAGTCAAATATGAACGACTATAATGATGTTGTAGCTTCCGCTATATCGGGCACAGAAAAGCTGTTTCAAGATATTTGGATAAATGTTGAAATAGAAAGTTTTTGGAACAAAAAGCTAAAGACAGTAGTTGCCGCTTAGCGGGGGGATTAATTGGTTATAATCGTGTATCATTTTTAGACTGCTTCCATATTGAAGGGAGACAACTTGATTTTCAATAATATTATTACGTACAACATTGCTAAACGCAGCGACTAGCAATTGACACTAACCGAAATCAATAACCCTGACGCCTTTGATTAGACTTTGGCAAAACAGCATTAAGTATTTTAGATAAGCTGAGGCTTTGGTCAAAATCACATCAAATATAACTGAGTATTACATTGAATTATTTGGCACACCTTTTTTTAGCACAACCCAATGCAGACTCTCATTTTGGCAACCTGCTAGGCGACTTTGGCGGTAATAAACATGTAAAACAGCAGCCAATTGCAGTTCAAAAGGCTCTAGCTAATCATTATTTAGTAGACAAGTTTACCGATAATCACCCTGTAGTGAAAAGTGCAAAACATTTCTTTTCTGCTAAACATAGACGCTTCGCAAGTATTGCAATTGACGTAGTGTTTGATCATTTTCTTATTCAGCACTGGCAACATTTTCACCGAGAGCCATTAGTCGATTTTAAGCGAAAAAGTTATCAGCTTTTAAACGAACGCATTGATAATATGCCTAGTAGAATGCGACAGGTGGTCGGTAATATGACAACAAATGATTGGTTCAAAGAATACGAAACCCTAACAGGTATCGGCTTAGCACTTGACAACATTGCCAACCGTATTCGCTTTGCTAATAGCTTTTCTGGAAGCATTGAGGATATACACAGTCACTATGATGCATTGGAAGCAGTGTTTTTAGAGTTTTTTCCACAATTAATTGAGCATGTTAATCAACAGGGACTTGAAGTCACCAACAAAGAAAATATTGTTAAACTTAATTTTTAAGTGATAAATAGTTGTCCACGAAAATGGGGAGAGACTACTTCAGCGGACGTTCCCAAATATAAAAACATGGTCTCTTGATGATGATTTTTACCAATAACCTGTTAAGCCTGAATGCGAACAAAGCCACCAAAGCCGCCGGTCACTATGCATAATTCACTAAGATGAGATTTATTGCAATTATCATCAATACAAACCCTGCTATCTTATCAACTTTTTGTTTTTGTCGATTGAAACGAGGCAATATATTTGGGTGTGATAACAGTAAAGTAACACCGCTGTACCAAATGAAATGTGCCAAAATAATGATCAATCCATAACTCGCTTGCATTATCAACGGGGTATCTACAGATACCACTTGAGTAAAGATACTTAAAAAGAAAATAGATGTTTTTGGGTTTAATATATTGCAAGTAAAGCCCATACGTAACGCTACAACTGGTGACATTTGAGTCGCTTGATTGTTTTGCTCTTTATTTACAGTTTCGCGTGTTGTTAATAACTGCCAAGCAAGGTAAATAAGATAAGCAGCACCTAAATATTTGATTGCCGAAAATAGCCACGCTGAATTTGCAATGACTACTGCTAACCCTGCAATCGAATAGCAGGCATGAATACAAACCGATAAAGACATCCCTAAGCTCATATATAAACCAGCTAAACGGCCATTGGAGATACTAGTTCGTGTAACCATCACAAAATCAGCCCCTGGTAACATCGCCATAAAAACAGCAATTGTGCTCACCGCTATAATTTCCGCCATATAAGTACTTATTAATAATTCCATATTCACCTCTTACAATTTTAAGTATGTTCACAGCAACTCATTTTTATTCTGTAACTATGTTAATCTATGAGTTATTTAAAACAATACATCTATTTGTATAAGGACTTGTGCCCCATGAACACAAATGATTTGATACCTCTATTGTCTGACATGGCCATTTTTGTCACTGTGGTTGAGCAAGGAAACTTTAGTAAAGCGGCAAAAAAACTTGGTGTCACACCTTCAGCAGTTAGCCGTCAAATTAGTCGGTTAGAAGATGCATTAGGGATCAAACTATTACAGCGTACAACACGACAACTGGCGTTAACAGAGTCAGGTATTTTAACCTTTGATTATTGTAAGCAGATGGTTGAGTCTGCAGATCAAGCAGTTAATGCCAGTCGTTCTGCAACATCGACGGTGAGTGGTTTATTAAGAGTATCTGCACCAAAATCATTAGCGAATAAGGTATTACGACCACTTTTTGTTGAGTTTTTAAAACGCTACCCGGACATTCAGTTGCACTTAAAAGTAACCGATCGAATTTTAGATCCTATCCATGACGGTGTCGATTTCTTGATTCATATTAATGACACCCCCATTGAAGCCTTGGTAAATGTTAAAATTGGTCGAGTCGAACAGGTATTATGTGCCAGTCCTGATTTCATAAAAAAACATTCTATGCCAACGCACCCCGATAATTTAAAATATTTAGCATGCATTTGTTTAGGCGAAAATATGGCTGATAACCGTTGGCGATTTAGTAATAAAAATCAACAAACGACGATACAAGTTACAGGGTCATATTTACTTAACCATAGTGACATGCGTAAAGATGCGATTGAACAGGGCTTTGGTGTTGGCCCTTTGCCAGATTATATTGCGCAACAGGGTATTGAAACAGGGAAACTCATTCCATTATTGGAAGCTTGGCAGTTACAAGGTAATTATCAAGGTGATATTTGTTTGCAGTATGTGCAAAGTAAATACATGCCTAATAAAAATCGCGTGTTTATCGATTTTATGAAACAAAAACGACTTATAATTCAGCCTGATTAATAAGTGGTAGTTCGGTTCTACTTTGTGACCTCAGTTAGTGTTCTGAGATGAAACTGCCACTGGCAGTAATGAGCTTCAAGCTGACGTTATGGGTTGCTTCGGTGTAACTTACGAAATGCGCACAAAGTGACTATTTACATTACTAAATAAATATCGCCATAAAGTCTAAATATGTTGTTTGAAAAATGAATATAATCTCTTAAAAAGATCTATTTTCATAATGGCTTACAAAGATGTTTGAATTGTTGTTATCTTTTCATTATTACAGTTTGGCATCAGTACAATTTATAAACACGTCGGTATCCATCAATGAGGTAAATTTTATTAAAATTATGCTCTAATTTTAAAGCGTCATAGGCTCCCCGATATGATTCAACATCGGCCATGCAATAAGTATTAAAGAGTGCCAGCCAATATTCATCTGCATCACCGGTAGCGGTGCATTTTTGATTCTTGATAACAATCCTGTTTTCTAACAGGAATTCGGTGTTTTCTTGAATGTTCGTTGAGGCAAATTTAGTGGCTATTGACTGAACTACTTTTTTCTTTGGTGGGTGAAGACACTTATATAAATTGATTGATACCACATAACCTAAAATGTCTATCACTGCCTCATGTACCTTGCTAGCAATCATGTTAAGAATTATTCGGGTCAGTTCTTTTTTAAATTCATTGATCCTCTTAATTGGGCTAGGAATAACAAGATGAATCCATCGGTTTTTAGGAATTAGGTTGCCAATTTCTTCATTTAACTGTTCGACAATATTTGAGATTGGCACATCATCTGCCAACCTTGAGCGCCGCTTTCCATTTTCATTGATGTGTTCAACCAGCTTGGTAACTTCTACGGCAATTCTCCGATTATTTAGTAGTAAATAACCGTCTGGTGGGTCTTCGCCATCGATATATTTACCACCGAATTTAGATGCTAGGGTCGCAAGAACATATTCTTCATCTGGTCTCATGATGTATCCTTAAAATATATCCGTACATTATATAGACAGTGCTGTAATGGATATTTTAACTGTTGGTTAGTCTGTAATTCATGTGCATGTATTTCAAATCCTTAGCATCCGTGATGGCATGCTTTCGTACTTAAATTAGCTCGATAGCGGGACTAACAACTCACACATTAATATACAAAACTAATCAATTCATATTGTTAGTATAGGATATTAGGACGGTTTTTCGTGTAGAGCCTTTGTTTAGTTGGTAATAGTTAACGATGTACCTCTGGATACACCTCCCATTAATTTTTGAGTCATCAAGTGGTGTGTACCAAGTGTTCGGGGCACATTACAAATTTGATAGCGAGTGAAAGGCTAAATTTATCAAAAACCTACAAGCGAACGCAGCATAGAAACACCGATTTATAAGGGTAAGGTAATAATTGACCTATACTTACGATAATGAAGCACAATTAATTATGGTAAGTCTTTTACCAATGATGGAAATAGTAATTACTTAGATCCGATCTATTAAGGTATTCACTATGAAACATAATCACCTCCCCGACCATAAAACGCTAAGCGAATTAGCTGAAAACTCACCTGATAAACTTGAATTCATTCTTAGGGAAAATATTAATGCACTCATCGAAACAACATCAGGAAGCCATAAGCGACGTTTACAAGGATTGCAATTTCAGATAGATGTACAAAGGAAACTAGCCAAAAATCCTGTCGATTCCTGTATTCGAATATCGAGAATGATGCATGATTCTTTTCTTGAATTAAATACAGCTTTAGCAAATTTCACTAAAAACCAGCCTATTTGCGATAAAAAAAAGGACTCTAATGTTATCTACTTAACGGATAGAAAATAACATCCTACTCCTTAAAATGTGTTTAAACATATTCAAGAACAAGATACTCGATTGAGTAATAACTGAGATTGAGATTCGGAGTATGGATATTATTGGCTATAGAACATCTAAAAATGATCACTTCATTAGTGCAATTGCTATTATCAAACTGCTATAATTCTCGCCGTTAATTCCCTTCAATAAAGTAAAGAACATGACAGAAGCACAGCTAACCTTACCCACAACAGCACTATCGCCTACTGAAAAAACACAATTTGTAAAATTAGAAAAAAAACTCAGACGTAATGTTGGTCAAGCCATTGCGCAATATAATATGATTGAAGATGGCGACAAAGTAATGGTGTGCTTGTCTGGTGGTAAAGACAGCTATGCCATGCTAAGTATTTTAATGAAACTAAAAGAGTCTGCCCCTATTCATTTTGACATCGTTGCTGTTAATTTAGATCAAAAACAACCTGGCTTTCCTGAGCATATTTTACCTGAGTATCTCGATAAACTTGGTATTGAGTATCATATTGTTGAAGAAAACACTTATGGCATTGTTAAAGAAAAAGTAGCAGAAGGTAAAACGACTTGTAGTTTGTGCTCTCGATTACGTCGAGCCGTTTTATACAAAGCAGCTAAAAACATTGGTGCGACAAAAATAGCACTGGGTCATCATCGTGATGACATGATTGAAACGCTGATGCTGAATATGTTTTATGGCGGTAAAATGAAAGCTATGCCAGCAAAGCTTGTCTCAGATAATGGTGAGCATGTGGTTATTCGTCCTTTAGCTTTTTGTAAAGAAAGCGAACTTATTCAATACAGTGAATTTAAAAAGTTCCCGATTATTCCATGTAACTTGTGTGGCTCTCAGCCGAACATGCAAAGACAAAATATAAAACGTATGTTAAACGATTGGCATGACCAATTTCCGGGGCGAATTGAATCTATGTTTACTGCTATGCAAAATGTTGTTCCTTCCCACTTGTGTGACAGTAACTTATTTGATTTTAAAAGCATTAACAGTACGTCTGGTATTATTAACGGCGGTGATACGGCCTTTGATGAAGAGGTGATTGAAACACCACAAAACTTATCTGAGAAAACTCAGCCTAATGCTGATCAGCTTCTCAATGTGATTGAAGTAAAATAGTGGGTAGCTATTTGATTAACTGTCAACTGATCACTTAGTAACTGCATGATTAAAAAGGCCCTATGTTATTAAAATAGGGCCTTTTTATTTTTCTGTGTTTAATTATGCAAACGTAAAGTTGATGTGTGTATTGATAATCAAGTTATTAGTTATTAACGGCTTGTTTTACTTTATCCTTGTAACTGCGGCTCACTTTTAACTCTTTACCATTTTTCAAAACTAAAAAGTATTCACCATTTACTTGGCTACAGAATTTATCAATGATTTTTTTGTTCACTATGGTTGATCTATGATTGCGAATAAATTGTTTTGGGTCTAGGCAGGCTTCTAGTTCTTTCATGGTTTTTCTAAGGATATAAGTGTTTTCTTGAGTAGCGTTTTGCTTGTTTTCCAGAGTGTGTACACACATATAATCGCCTGCAGCATCAATCCAAAGAATATCTTTTACCGGGACACGATTGACTTCACCTGCATCTTTAATGACTAATACATCTGAATAACTCGATAACGTTAGCTCTTGATCATTGTCTAATTCCGTTAATATTTGCTGATAATCATTACCCGTAACATCACTGACCAAACGAACTAACTTTGACTTATGTGCCGTATCCGCACTACTTTTAAAATAGTGCTTTATTTTGTCAATAGTTTGTTCCAGTCGCTCTTCATCTGCTGGTTTCAATAAATAATCTAGTGCGTGCACTTCAAAAGCTTTTAACGCATATTGATCAAAAGCTGTAACGAAGACAACTACAGGCATTGCTAAGCCCTGCTCTATTATACTTTCTAATACCTGAAAGCCATTAAGACCTGGCATTTGAATATCAAGGAACATTAAGTCAACTTGATAAGCACGTATCGCTTCAAGCGCCTCTCGACCATTACAACATTGTTCAATAACGTGAATATCATCATGCGCTGTTAAGCGTATTGCTAAACCTTTACGAGCCAACGGTTCATCATCAACAATGATGGTTGATAGTGACATAAAAAATCCCTAATTAAGTGGTTCTCATAGATATTACGATACGCCCAAGCCAGAAAATACAACGTGTTTATAATGTTATTTGAGTTGAAATGGCATACGTAAATTTACTTTAACACCAGATGGCTGGTTATTGGAAACAACTAACGAAAATTTTTCATTATATAAAGCTTGCAAACGTTCACGCGTATTGACTAAACCGACACCACTTTCTCGATGTAAGTTTCCATCAATGATATCTGCACCTGGACCATTATCTGAAATTTCTATCAATAAATCATCGGCAAATCGATTTACAGAAATAGTAATACTACCACCTTGCTCTTGCACGGCAATAGCATGTTTTATCGCATTTTCAGCCAAAGGCTGCAAAATCATGCTGGGTACGAGAGCTTGTTGACAGCTATCATTTATTTGAAAATCAAGCTGTAACCTATCTTCAAAGCGGACTTGTTCGATGGCAAGATACAGCTGCAACGCTTGCATTTCAGATTCCAATGTTACTTTCTTCATCGGATCTTTATCAAGAGAATAACGTAAAAACTCACTGAGTTTGGTTACCATGGTATTTGCCGTTTTATTTTCTTCTATCAAAATAAGCGTTGAAATGGCATTAAGGGTATTAAACAAAAAGTGAGGATTAAGTTGATAGCGCAACATTTTTAGTTGAGCCTGATGAGCAACTGTATTTGCTTTCAAAACATTCTGTTTTGCTATTTGAAGCATTTGATAGTATTTACTACCAAAATAGAGACCACTCCAACTTAAAATAATATAAAAAGACCCTAACGTTGATTGAGTATACATATACCAAAACTCTGGCTCATAACCATGTTTATAAATTTCCCAATAGTTAATATTTTTGACTATTTGCCACAATACACCAGTAAAATAAGAAGAGAGGATTACGACTAACGCAATCTTAACCGGGGGGAAGTTCCACGCTTTTCTATAAATATAACGCAGCGGTACAGTAAATAACCATCCCGCGTAGGCATTTAAAAAAATAATTACCACGAAGATATCGCGAGAGTCATGTTGTAATGAGCCAAGGTAGTGCACAAAAGCAAAGCCAAACCATCCTGCGGTATGGACAAGCCAAAACAAACGACTTCTATTTTCTAGCAATTCTTTCCAATTCACAAATATAACCATTTAATGGATGCTATAACAAAGTATGCGCTAATAATTAGATGATTTCATTGTCTTTGACCTTAGTAATCTAGCGGCTTATCGCATACTTGTTATGTAAATCACCTGATTATTTCCTATAAAGACAACATAGCCCCTAATGGCTGACCGCCTAATAAATGCATGTGAATATGATAAACTTCCTGTCCCCCGTCCTTATTGCAATTGATAATTAACCGATAACCCTTTTCATCAATCCCCTCTTCTTTAGCCAGTTTTTTGGCAACAGTGATCATACGCCCTAGCGTTAACTCATCGTCACTCGTGACATCATTAATAGTTGCGATGTGTTTATTAGGCACAATTAGTATATGACTATCAACGCGGGGAGCTACATCTCTAAAGGCGGTTACTAACTCATCTTGGTATAACAAAGGTGTCGGTATTTCTTGACGAATTATTTTAGAAAAAATGGTTTCTTCACTCATAGTGGTATCTCTATTTAATTTCAATGCAAAAGTAATGATAGTTTACCGTCAAATAAATATAAATCATCTCTTTACTACAATTTATTGACCTTAATCAACACGGTAGTTGCTGCAAGTGTGACATCCTTACCATTCAGAACGGAAATGTACATCAATAAAAATTACTTAGGCAGCATCATGGATATAGATTTTAGCGAAATCAATTACTTAAAAGATCCGACATGGCAAGATTTACATGCTGATTATGAACAGTTTCTACTTTCAATGACCGGTCCAACGGTTATCGATATATCAGGGAAAGATCAAGGAAAATGTCGAGTATTTACTGCGTTACTTCACGGTAACGAACCGTCTGGCATCATTGCGATGCATCGATACTTAACTGAAATATTACCAGAAGATAATCCGACAACCAATTTACGATTTATAATCTGTTCCGTAGAGGCCGCAGCAAGTAAGCCATTATTTAGTCACCGTTTCATCAGCGGCGGTATCGACATTAATCGTTGTTTTGGTAAAGATTCTGCATCTAAATGTCAAGATGATGAACACAAAGGTTATTATCAACGAGCATCATTAATTGAACAAGCGATCAGAGAAGTTGATCCTGAAATGGTGATCGACCTTCATAACTCTTCAAGCTCTGGGCCTACGTTCGCGATTAGCTCTGTGGTGACTACTGAAACATTGTCATTGGCATCACTTTTTTGCCAAACGCTGATCTTGTCTGATTTAAGCATGGGTTCGATAATGGAGCAAAATTTTGATTGCCCTTTTATCACGATTGAATGCGGTGGTTGCAAAGATGAACAAGCGCATGAAATTGCCTTTTCTGGTATAAGTCAAGTTGCCCAATGTGGCAATATTGGTTATATACATCAAGAAAAGCCGGTAGAAGTCATTTATCGTCCTCTTAGGTTACAATTAAAACAAGACGTCGCGTTGTCTTACGCCCAACATGATGAGGGGTATAGCGGCGTTACTCTTAAAGACAATATTGAGTGTTTCAACTTCGGCAGTGCGCACCAAGATGACATGATCGGTTGGATTGATGGTAATGGCTTAGATAATTTACAGCTTATTGATAAAAGTGGTAAAAACGTGCTCGACGAATACTTTTATGCTAGAGAAAATCAATTAGTGTGTCGTCATAATTTACGTTTATTTAAGGCAACAACCAATAAAAACACGGCAATGAATGACTGCTTATTCTATGTTGTTAAGCTAACTTCGTCTGATTTATAACTTAATAAACAATATTACAGCACTGCAGGTAAAGAATCGCTCAGTTAACGTTATCATTTGCTTAGTATTATTGACGAAAGCAAACCGATAAACTCAAGCCAAATATTTATCAGTTTTATTAAAATAATGGCACATTACTTGGAAAATAATGTGCCATTTAGCTAACATTGTAAGCCGTAATGACTACTCTATGAATTGGCAAGTACTTGATTAAATCGCTCAAACCCTTTCGATAAATCCTCAATTAAATCATCAACATCTTCTAAACCGATATGAAGTCTAATTAATGGATAGTCACAATCAAATGTTGTAGCACTTCGAATAGCATTTACATTGGTAATACCTAAAATTAAGCTTTCAAAACCACCCCATGAGTAACCCATTTTAAAATGATGTAAACCATCTAAGAAAGCTGTTAGTGCTGCTTTATTACCGCAATTAAGTACAAAAGAAAATAAACCATTTGAGCCTTCAAAATCACGTTTAAAAAACTCATGACCAGGACAAGACTCAAAAGCAGGATGTAAGATTTTGGCAACTTCTTGGCGTTCTTGTAACCATTGAGCTACTTTAGTTGCACTTTGTTGATGTTGTTTTAATCTCACGCCAAGCGTACGAATACCCCGAAGCGCTAGGTACAAATCATCAGGGGAAGTACATTGACCCATTAGATAACTGTAATCCCTTAATTGAGGCCAATATTTTTCAACGGCGGTAGCTGTGCCTAACATTACATCAGAGTGACCAACAATGTATTTAGTTGCTGCTTGTACACTCACATCAACACCATAGTCGAATGGCTTAAAGTTTATGCCTGCGCCCCATGTATTATCTAGCATCACAATGCAGCCATGTTTATGTGCCACTCTACTGATTGCAGGCACGTCTTGTACTTCCATGGTAATAGAACCCGGTGACTCTAAAAATATAAGACTGGTATTGTCTTGTATTAATGACTCAATATCAGCACCCACCATAGGGTCATAATAGGTAGTACTAACCCCCATTTTAGCTAATATTTTATCGCAATAATCACGAGTAGGCTCATAAGCACTGTCTACCATTAAGATATGATCGCCCTGCTTTACAAAAGCTAAAATAGCATTGGTTATTGCTGCTGTACCTGACGGGTATAATGCACAGCCAGCGCCACCTTCTAACTCTGTCATCGCATCGCTAAAAGCAAACGATGTTGTTGTGCCTCGTCGACCATAGACCATCGTTTGGTTATGTCGGTTTGCCACCGCATTATTCATTTCTGCAACAGTATTAAATACCACAGTAGATGCGCGAGTTACTGAGGGGTTAACGACACCATTTGTCCATTTAGCACTGCGGCCAGCATTTACTATTTTAGTATCTTGTTTCATATTCACTTCCATTAAAGAGATTTAGCAACAGTGGCGCAAATAACAATTTTCAGCTATCTAGCCATCTAAAACTTTATACTGTATTTATAACCTGAATCAACTCAACTGGCTAGGATTTGTTAAATAAAATGTGAAAATAATTAATCTGATTGGGATAAATATAAACTCAGCAATATCATTTGCAGGCTTATTAGAAGAGCCCCATCTGATCACCAGCAATTGAGTCAAAATCTTTACCTATAAAAGGTAATATGTCATCTGCGATAGGTTTTAGTTGCTTCTCGACATAAAAATCATAATCAAGTTTGCTGGTATTAAACTCAAGTGGTTGAACACCATCAAGTGTTATGACATAGCGGATTAAACTTCGGTGCTTATATAGGGGTTTTTCGCCTAAACTTTTAAGCGTTTGATTAGCCAATAATGCGGCTTTAATATGCGGGGGTGTATTGACATAATCGCTGAGCTTACGTCTGATCTTTTTCTTATATATTAGCTTCTCATCATGAAGCCCTTGCTTTAGTTCATCAACTATCTTTTTAATATAATCTTCGATAGGTTTATCATCAAATATCAGACGATATAACGCTTGTTGGAAATTTTTACTTAAGTCTGTCCAGTCACTGCGAACAGTTTCCAAGCCCTTAAAGACAAGTTCACCATTTGAAAGGCCGGCATAGCGCTTTTTGGTACCAACACTTTTTTGATCTTTTAAGGTATTTATCCCGCGTATGGTAGGCATTAAAAATTTAGTAAAATGTGTTTCAAATTCAATATCTAATTGACTTTCAATGTTAAAGTCGCGTTTTAATTGAGCTTGCCATTTGTCATTTATATAGCCTCTTAGCTCTGTGCCTAGTTTCATTGCCTGTTTTTTGGATTTATCACTGCCAATTGACACAAAAATAGAGTCGGTATCGCCATAGATAACTTGATAGCCTAACTTTTCAATCCAAAATCTGGTTTGCTTCAAAATTTCATGACTTCTTTTTGTTATCGAGCCAGATAATCTCGGATCAAAAAAACGGCAACCTGTTGATCCCAAAACACCATAAAAGCTACTCATAATTATCTTGATCGCTTGAGATAAAGCAGCATCATTTTGCAATTTTGCTTTATCTCTTTCTAACCAAAGTGACTTGATAATACCGGGCAAAAAATGTTCTTTTCGAGAAAAATAAGCACCATCAAAACCACTAATAACATCATCAAGACAAGCATCAGTTAGTTTTTCAGATTTATCATGGGATAATTTTTGTTCACTGACCGCTTTAAGCCCTTCAATCAGCCCCATAGGATCTATTTTAAAAGTACGAATAATGCTTGGATACAATGACTTAAAATCAAGTACCAGTACATTTTTATATAATCCCGGCTTGGAGTCCATGACATAACCACCAGGAGAGACTAGGCCAGACTCGCCATCGCCCATATTGGGCGCAATATAACCGCTACGGTGTAATTTAGGTAAATAAAGATTGGTAAAAGCGGCAACCGAGCCACCGACTCTATCAATGGATAGCCCCGTAAGTTGCGCTCTTAACTTGGCAAAATCAAGTAATCGAGTTTTTTCGAAAATGAGCCATACTAATCGGCAGTCTTCAAGGTTATATGCTGCTAATGCGGGTTTATTATGATTAAAATTATCCGTTATTTCCTGTACTCGGTTTTCAACATCATGCACCTTTTTTCCTAAACCAAGCAAAGTATGGGAGACATTATCTAATGAGAAGCTTGAAAAGTTATAGGTGGCCGTTTTTAATAAATCGATACCATCAAGAACGACACGACCTGCAATTTCGATAAAGTTCTGATCGGGATTGTTAGTGTTTTTTCGCCAGAGAGGGCATGTACCATCACGGCCTATTGAGAAGGGAATACCATAAAGATCACATCGTTTTTGTAAAAGCATAAAATCGAAATCAATGACATTCCAACCAATGCATATATCCGCATCGAACAGTTTAACTTCTTGGATAAATTGCGCTAGCAACTGTTTTTCATCGGCCTGCCAATGAATATAGTTGTCAGCATCTAGCTGAGGATCGCCGATCATTAATACACGTTTAAATTCGTTTTGATTATTATTTGCATACAAACCAATAGAGTACAACTCACCTTGCATAGAGCACTCTATATCGATAGAAAGCATGGTTAGACTATGGTGTTGTTTTACTGTTGCTCCCTTACATTTTGCCTGTTTGGTGAGCTGATAATCACCGCATAACTGATGATTACCAAGATAATCAATGTCTGCTGTAATATGACGCTCCATCAAAAACCGATCATCTGGTCGAATATCATCTTCATAACATTTTATATTTTGTAGCTTTAAAGCATCTCGAGCGCGATAAAAGCTTCGCATATTCGAAAAATACAAAGCAGCAACATGACGTTGAGTGAAAGTTTTTAAGGATAATACTTGATGCTTCTCAAGAGATATTCGTTGGTCTACTAAAACAGATTTGGCTGCTTCAAGTTGTTCTAATTCGACAAAGAAAACAGCGAGCTCATTGGTTATTTCTAACTTAACAGCGCCGGAATCAGTCTTTAACCATAAAGTAATTTCTAGACCGCTGCGCTTATCCTGCACTTGTCTGGTCAATAAAAAACCATTTTGTATATCTGCTGTTTTAAAATTTGTCATTTTATGGTTAAATTTTTCGTGTGATACGACCAAACCTGTTAATATATACAGCAGTGTAACCGATCCCCTGTTTTTTGGAAACTAACAACAATGTTATCTGATAAGTTAAAACAAGTAATTCGTCAGGCATATAAAGCCATAGGCGAAAATTTAACGCATTTCAATCCCCGTAAGCAACAAACATTACTGATCGCTGAAATTGCTAAAACCTTGGCAGGGGAATACAGCAAAGACAGAAAAATCATTACCATTGAAGCGGGAACCGGAACAGGTAAATCACTTGCCTATAGTCTTGGCGCAATTCCACTTGCGCTTTCTCGAGATAAAAAAGTCTGTATTTCAACAGCGACTGTTGCACTGCAGGAACAGTTGGTTGATAAAGATTTACCATTTCTTAAAAAGTATGCTGGTGTTAATTTCGACTTTACCTTGGCAAAGGGTAGACAGCGTTATGTTTGTCGTCAAAAGCTAACGCAAGCTGTTACCACTGGCTCAGGTGATGAACCAGCACAGGCAGGATTTACCTTTGCCGAAAAGCCTGATGCAAAAGACATTCGAACCCTCAATAAAATGCATAAAGCATTACTCGATGGAAGCTGGTTAGGCGATATAGATTCTTGGGAATCACACTTGCCCAACCATATTTGGCACCAAGTGCAAAGTGATAAACATAGCTGTTTAAAGAATTTATCTGAACATAGCCACTGCCCTTTTCACAAAGCACGGGAAACAATGGACCAAGCCCATGTACTCGTAGTAAATCATAGTTTGCTATTAGCCGATTTAGAGCTGGGTGGCGGAAGAATACTCTCACCGCCTGAGGACACTTTTTATATTATTGATGAAGCACATCATCTCCCCAAAGTAACGCGAGATTTTTCAAGTGCAAGTATCACCTTAAAAGGCTCAATTGAATGGCTAGCTAAGCTCAGAGATACCGGCGATAAAATGGCGAAGCTCATTAAGTCAAAAAATGCTATTTCACCAGCACTAAAGCTAGGCGATGATTGCCAAGATTTATTAGTAGAAATGCAAAAAGTTCATGATTTTATTGAAGCCAATGCTTCAGTTTATTTTTTAGAATATGATTCATCTGCTCAAAATAATAAGTTTTCTAACAACTCAAAGAATGATGAACAAATCTATCGATTTGAAAATGGTGTTATTCCTCCAACATTAAAAAATTGGGCTGAAGATTTACAAAGCCTAAGTAAAAAATCTGTATCACATTTAAATAAACTCTATAACGGACTCATTGAAGCTGTAAAAGATGGCGATACACAAATGTATGTTGCTGAGCCATTACTTGCTGAAGCTGGTTTTATGCTTCAACGTTTAGAGAATTTACAAGCGCTTTGGTTTATGTATGCCAAATCAGACAGTGAAAAAGGTGCTCCAATGGCACGATGGTTAGAGAAAACTACTAACAAGCGTCGAGATTATTTATTAAGTGCTTCACCGATAGAAGTTGGTTTTACCTTAGAAAATATGTTGTGGAGCCAATGTGAGGGTGCGGTACTTTGCTCTGCTACCTTACGTGCATTAAACTCCTTCGATCACTTTCGCTTTCAAGCGGGTTTAAAAAATAACGATGGTAGTCAATATCAGCAAGTAGACTCTCCTTTTGATTATCAAAATAATTCACAACTTGTCATAGCAAATATGGATAATGAGGCCAGTGCTCCTGACTTTACTGATGAAGTAATTAGCAAATTACCAAGGTATCTTAAGCAAGGAAGTGCAAGCTTAGTGCTATTCTCTTCTTATTGGCAAATGAATAAGGTTGCCCAAACATTAAGAGAAGACTTTAAGCTTGATATCATGGTGCAAGGTGAATTATCTCGCCAACAGATAATAGCTCAACATAAAAAGCGTTGTGATAAAAATGAAGAAAGTATAATTTTTGGAACGCAGAGCTTTTCAGAGGGGCTTGATTTACCGGGAGATTACCTTAATAACTTAATTATTACTAAGCTTCCCTTTTCGGTGCCTACCTCACCTGTTGAGCAAGCACAGGCAGAATATGTCACGGCAAAAGGTGGTAATCCTTTCATGACATTATCGGTACCGGACACTTCGAAAAAGTTAGTACAAGCTTGTGGCAGATTGTTACGAAATGAAATGGACGAAGGGGTTATTACCTTATTGGATAAACGCGTAGTGACAAAGCGTTATGGCAAACAGTTACTCGATTCACTACCTCCCTTTAGCCGAGTATTTGAAAAATAATCTCATTAATACACTATTAATTTTTCTTTATAAAAAAGGCTTAAAATACATTTTAGCCTTTTGTATAATGTGTACTCAAGGTTAGCGCACTAGGTTTTAACTTTAGCGTCTTCTAATGCTTGTTCGAACGCCTTTGTTGTCGCTCTAACTTCGGCTTGCTTGGTAAACTCAATATTGACACCTGTTTGAACAAGTTCTTGGTAAAACTCTGTGATGTTACAACTATTAACTTGCTGACAAACAATCGCATATTTCAAAATTGCAGGTTCATAAGCTTGTAAAGCACCTTTCTTAAACCATTCAAGTGATTTCTGTAAATCTTTATCAACAGCAATGCCGTTAAGGTACATTTGAGCAAGACTTACTTGTCCCTGAGCAAAGCCTAATTCAGCAGATTCTTGAAATTTAGCCAGTGCTAACGCCGCTTTATCACCGCTTTTAGCAAACTTTAAATATTCTAATCCAGCAAAATTTTCTTTTTTACCCGGAATAAAGACAGAACTTGATTCAAAATGTGAATCTGGAACAACAACATTACCATCTAGCATATTACCTTCAGGTCTGCGCGCTAACACAATTGCACCAGATGCAACTAAAGATTGCAGTTCGTCCAATGTATAGTTATGACGTTTTTCTTGGAAAAACTTTTCAAACCTAAGCTGTGCATATCGAATGGCTTCATTCAATTCATGCTCTTGAAGATAAAAATAACTACTAAAGTTAATTGTTACTATATTACCTGTAATATCTGATACTTTCGCCATACGGAATTTTTCAGTTGGACGCAGGTTGTCTTTAATAACACGGAAATCAACGTAATAAAGATCATTTAACTGTGGTTCAGCAACAATTGCTTTTGTTTGTTCACTTAATTGAAGCTCTTTATAAAAGAGACTACCTGCCACCGCTGCTGCCACCAAAATAACAAAAATAATTATTTTAGTTTTATGCATGATCAACCAAGGATCAGGGTCCTTGGTATCTACCGTGTAATGGTAATAAGGTTCTTTTTGTGTTTCTTCATGGCTTGGAGAATTCACACTTGCTATAGCTTCTTCAGCACCCTGTGGAGAAATAGCTTGTTGCTGTGCTGTTGCCTCAGACAAATATTCTTCGTCCTCATCTTGGCGCATTGCAGCTTGTGGCATAACCGATCCTTTTTATTTTTATTTTTATTTTTATTTTTCTTTTTGAAAATTACCATTCGAACAAAATTTATACAAGCGTTAATTTTATGTTACTGGGTGTTAACATATCGCTTTTACGTTAGAATTTTGTCTAGCTATCAGCTAAGAACCCCAATAATAATCACTTTCATTCAAATCATAACTAACTAATTTTGTTTTAAATAATCAATAGATTTAATAATTTTTATTTTATCAATTCGAGTATACATGTTTTATTATAATTAAAACAATCGTTTGATTACTTACCAATTTAACAACTACAACCCTATAAAATCTTACTATAAAGCGACAGTTAGTCTGTTTTAGGATAAGATGTTTTGCACTGCATCAGTCATATTTGCGATTAATATATGAAACAAAGCACTAAAGTTGCCTTATTATCCTTACTAGTGTTTCCAGGAGTTGGCCATTTAGTTTTAAAAAAATATGCGATAGCCGTTGCTTTTAGTGCTAGTTTTGCTTATTTACTATTAGGCCTAGTTAAAGATATACATGATAAAACTCAGCAAGTGATCGAAAGTATTATCCGGGGTGAAATTCCTATTGAGATTTCAGCAATCCAACAAGCATTAATTGCTCAAGGTGCGCTAGAAAACCCTAACCTTTCAAATATTGGCTACATGTTATTATTAATCTGGGCACTTGCAGCGTTCGATGCTTATCGAATTGCGAACAAAGACGTTTCCAATGCTAAAATTACTGACCAATCATCATAAATAAGTCTACCATTGAGTTATCCACGGCCATTTAACCAGCTAAATACAGTTATCTTATGTAGCACTTCTTTATTTCGCTATTGCTGGGTATAATTACGCTGTTTCCCTTTTTGAGCAATATTAATGAATTACCTCCCACTAGACAGTTTAAAAAATGCTTGGATTTTCAAGCACAAAAGTTTACCTATTGCAGAAAGTGACTTAACTAAAATAAAACCCATGAGTATAGAGCGCGCCAACATTTTATGGGACACCTTTATTTCTCGCCAAGTAGATCACCCTGATTTTTTTAAAAAAGGTGATTGGCCATCAGACAATAATAATTGGTCAGAGCAAGGCAAATGGGAAGGTATTTGGGACAGCAATGAAGAAGCACTTCCAGAGCTAATCGCAAGTCACTTGGACTGGGATCAAAATACCGTTGTTTACTACTGTAGCTCTCGAGATAATGTCATTGAAACGAATTGGCTTACCTTCAATCGCTGTTGGAAAAACTTTTTGTTTATGGATGATGGACCTATTTTATTAGGTAAAAAACGTCAGCAAGCAGTGCAATTTACCAGTAATGGCTATTTTAAAATTGGCCTAAAACCAAGTACTATTTAAACACGCTTTTATTTTAACCTTCTCTTTATTACAACGGTCCTACTTTGCACAAAAATAATCGCCACACACAGGGTTATAATTTTACCGCTTTAGTGAAAGCTCACCCAGATTTGTTGAAGTTTATTATAAAAAATAAATACAATAATCAAGATACAATAAACTTTGCCGATCCATTAGCGGTAAAAGCACTTAACTCATCGTTATTAAAAAGCGAGTACCGTGTAAATTTTTGGAATATACCTGATGGTTATCTTTGTCCTGCTATTCCAGGAAGAGCCGACTATATCCACCACCTCCACGATTTGTTAGGTGAAACCCCAAAGACCTTACTACCGAATAAAACACCTATCAATGTATTAGACATAGGCACTGGTGCCAGTTGTATATACCCTATTTTAGGTCAAAGAGAATATAATTGGCACTTTGTTGCCTCAGATGTTGATCCTGTTTCAATAAAAGTAGCAAAACAAATCATATCCTCAGATAAGTCATTAGCTAAAAGCATTAACTGCCGACTGCAAACTGATAGCAGTCATATCTTTAATGGCATAATAGTTGAGGATGAATTTTATCACTTAACGCTCTGTAACCCGCCATTTCACAGTTCTTTAGCTGAAGCTAGTCAAGGAACAACGAGAAAACTTAAAAATTTGAACAAGAGTAGCCATTCTTCAATAAAGCAGGAAAAAACACTTAATTTTGGTGGGCAAAAAGCTGAACTTTGGTGTCCTGGTGGCGAGTTAGCTTTTATAGGTAAGATGATTAAAGAAAGTAAGGCCTATCAAACGCAGGTCCTTTGGTTTACTTGTTTAGTATCGAAGAAAGACCATTTGTCCAAACTAAAACTTAGCTTAAAGAAATCAGGTGCCAAGCAGATTAAAGTCATTAATATGGCTCAAGGACAAAAAGTTAGCCGTTTTATCGCATGGAGCTTTTATGACATAAACTAAAAGAATGCTAAACGATACGTTGTCTTGCATTCTTTTTGATTATTTAACGCCGTATAAAGTCATTGTAAACCCATCAAAGAAGCGCTCAAGCACTCTGAAACTTGCATCTTAATTGGTGGTGGGTATAGATAACACTGATTACGTGTTATCTTTTTCTTGGCAAATGAGATCACCAACAACCAACTCCCCCAAACAAAATAGTTGCCATTGCCCTGCAGGCATTTTATGCCAAGTCTCATTGTCTGTTAGCGGTTGCGTTGCAATAACAGTAACCACGTCGTTGCTGGTTGTTTCCTTTTGAAAATCCACTGCCATTTCTGCATCAATAAGACTTGCTTGTCCAAATGGAGCTCTACGAGTGAGCCAATGTAAATTATTTGAGCAATAAGCAAACAAGTATTCACCATCAGTGATAATAATATTCGCTACGCCAAGTTTGTCTATTTTGGCCGCTAAGGAAGCAATAAAACCAAACAGTAATTTTGCCTCAACTTGCGTAGCGCCAAATTCAAGGTGCAACTGGTCAAGTATCCAACAAAAAGCATGTTCACTATCCGTTGTACCGATAGGCAAATGAAATTCGATGGGTAATTCATTTTCAAAGTCTTTTAATTGACCATTATGTGCATAGGTCCAGTTTCGTCCCCACATTTGTCTGACAAATGGATGAGTATTCTCAAGACACACTTCACCTGAATTGGCTTGTCGAATATGGCAAATCACCGCTTCACTTTTCATTGGGTACTTGGTCACAAGCTCGGCAATTGGAGATTGTGCACTTGGCATTGGGTCTTTAAAACTTCGACAGCCCTTGCCTTCATAAAATGTCACGCCCCATCCATCTCTGTGAGGCCCAGTATTACCACCACGCTGCATTAAGCCACTAAAGCTGAAACAAATATCAGTTGGTACATTGGCACTCATCGCTAACAATTCACACATTTTTTTACCTCTTAAAACCACCAAACACATAAAAGTAGAATGTGCTTGGCTAAACCTACAATTTATTCTATAAATAGAGTATATCATTGACTAAAAAATATTTTAAATTCAAATACTTTTTCTCTCATTTCTCTTCACATAAAAACATACACTAAAAGGAAATCCTTGTGGATATTATTATTTGGTTATTTATCGCATTATCCTTAACTTGGTTTATGAGCTATACCAGAGCGTCATTATCAAGTTATACCTTATGTTTTGCTGCTCTGATGGCAATAGGGTCTCTATTTAACATCATTGGCATTGTTTCTTGGTTGCTGTTTGCTGTCATCGCCTTACCAATAAATATAGACAATATTCGTCAGCAGTTTATCAGCATGCCTATCTTGGCGATTTTTAAAAAGATAATGCCGCAAATGTCCTCGACAGAACAAGAAGCTATTGACGCTGGTACTACTTGGTTTGATGCTGATTTATTTCGTGGTGATCCAGACTGGAAAAAACTTCACAATTATCCACGTCCAAGACTAAGCTCTCAAGAAAAAGCATTCCTAGATGGACCAGTTGAAAAACTTTGTGCCATGGTTAACGATTGGCATATTACCCATGAAATCGCTGACCTGCCACCAGAAATATGGCAATTTTTAAAAGAAAATAAATTTTTTGCTATGATCATCAAAAAGCAATATGGCGGATTAGAGTTTTCAGCTTATGCCCAATCTCGGGTATTACAAAAACTTACCGGAGTAAGCTCTGTTTTAGCCAGTACCGTCGGTGTGCCAAATTCACTAGGGCCAGGCGAACTTTTACAAGAATACGGTACTAAAGAACAACAGGACTATTATTTACCACGTCTAGCTATCGGTGAAGAAATCCCTTGTTTTGCCCTTACAAGCCCAGAGGCTGGCTCTGATGCTGGGTCTATTCCAGATTTCGGCATTATTTGTCATGGACAATTTAATGGAGCAGATGTTTTAGGAATGAAACTGACTTGGGACAAGCGTTACATTACCCTTGCTCCAATAGCAACGGTGTTAGGGTTAGCTTTTAAATTACAAGACCCTGATAACCTTTTATCTGAACAAGAAGACTTAGGCATAACTTGTGCTCTTATTCCAACAGATTTAGCTGGCATAACCATTGGCCGCAGACATTTTCCACTTAACGTTCCTTTTCAAAATGGACCCACGCAAGGCGATGAAGTATTTGTCCCGTTAGATTTTATTATCGGCGGTCCAGATATGGCAGGACAAGGTTGGCGTATGCTAGTCGAATGTTTATCTGTTGGCCGCGCGATTACCTTACCTTCTAATAGTACAGGTGGTATTAAAACTGCCGCGTTAGCCACGGGCGCATATAGTCGCATAAGGCGTCAATTTAAAATGCCTATAGGTAAAATGGAAGGGATTGAAGAGCCACTTGCTCGTATCGGTGCAAATGCCTATTTAATGGATGCCGTGACAACTCTGTCTACAGGTGCTATAGACTTAGGCGAAAAGCCTTCTGTTATCTCAGCAATAGCTAAATACCACCTTACTGAAAAAATGCGTGCTTCGATTATTGATGCCATGGATATTCATGGTGGGAAAGGCATTTGTATGGGACCTAATAATTACCTAGCACGTGGTTATCAAGGCGCCCCTATTGCAGTGACCGTTGAAGGAGCCAATATTCTAACTCGCAGTATGATTATTTACGGTCAAGGTGCCATTCGTTGTCATCCATACGTATTAGCAGAATTAGAAGCCGCAAATAACAGTGATAATGAACAAGCACTCAATGATTTTGACCATGCTCTTTTTGGTCATATAGGTTTTAGTATCAGTAATATAAGTCGTAGTTTGTGGTGTTCATTTACTGGCTCGCGTTTCTTAGGCAGCCCTTATGATGATGAGACTCGCCGGTATTATCAGTTACTCACGCGCTTTAGCGCCAATTTAGCCATGCTTTCAGATATATCTATGGTTTCGCTCGGAGCAGATTTAAAGCGAAAAGAACGAATTTCAGCAAGGCTCGGTGATGTGTTAAGTCAACTCTATTTAGCTGCAGCCACCTTGAAACGCTATAATGATGAAGGAAGAAACTCGGCTGATCTTCCTCTAGTACAATGGGCTGTGGAGGACTGTTTATATAACATACAGCATGCTATTGATGAGTTGATTAGAAATTTTCCTAACAAAATTATGGCAAAAACGTTACGTATAATAATTTTCCCTTTAGGTACTTGGTTAAATAAACCCAATGATGAAATAGCTCACAAAGTTGCGCAACTATTACAAACGCCTTGTTCAGCTCGTACTCGCTTAGGTCTAGGACAGTACTTAACTCGTGATGGCAATAATATTTTTGGGAGGTTAGAACAAGTACTTGAAGACATCATTAATTGTGAGCCCATTTATGAAAGAGTATGCCGCGAATTAAAGACAAAATTACCTTTTTATCACCTCGATAAAGTTGCAGAGCTCGGGCTTAGTCATAATATCATTTCAAAAGTGGAGGCTGAATTATTATCAACGGCAGAGGTTGGCCGTCAGTGGGTCATAGCTGTTGATGATTTTGAAAGTAAAGCAATGACGGCTTACCATAATACTAAATAAGGCAATTTTCATAAGGATATTCCTTACAAGCATTGGCATGATATTTTTGCCTTTAATGCTCATTAATTTATACCGCATTAGGGGCAAATAAATTTATTTAATTATTATCAGGAGACAAAAGATGTTAAATTAAAGTTAACAAGATGATAATATAAAGAATTACACATGCCTATAAAAGATATTAGCTCGCTAAAACTAGTTGAACAGCAGAATCAATTGCCCGTAAAAAAACGTTCGAAAGGTGAAATAACCCGTGAGAAGATTCTTATTGCGGCCATTGAAATTTTAGCGCTCAATGGTATTAAAGGTACGACACATCGTGCTATTGCCAGCCATGCTGAATTACAACTATCCCTAACAACTTATTATTTCAAAGATATTCAAGAACTTATTCATCAAGCTTTTAGGCTTAACTCCAATCGTATATTATTCCGTGCAGACACTCTTTTAAAAGAAAGCATTTACGCTATTAGTAAAATAGAAAAAAAAGAGCTTAGAAAAACAGCTGTAAAGGAAAAATTGTGTCAACATTTGAGTAAGGTAACCACTGAAAAGTTAATTGAGAATATTAAACATCAAGCAATATCAATAGCTGTGGAGCAATTAATGCTTACAGAGATTCAAATCACACCTGAGCTACGGTCACTTATTCAAGAGCACGAATCAACACAACTTGTACCTTACCAACAGCTATGCCAATTCTTTAATAAAGTTGACCCTGAGCTTGATGCTAAAATAATGTATACACAATTCTCTCAACTTCAATATGGTCAGCTTACCAAGCAAATAAACATAGATAACAAATTAATTGAACAAACAACACACAGAATTTTTACTTGGGTGATGTCGCTAAAATAAATATCAACTCGGTTAACCTGTATAGTTGGTAATATACAGCAAAGATTCTTTTAGCATCATTAATCGTAGTTTTAAAAACAAAAATGCACGGTATTAACCGTGCATTTTTATACTAGCGTTGTGCTTTCTTTAACACTAAATAAACGACATTAGCTCTTGGTCTAGTTGCATTAAGCTCTTTGGATCCGCCATCATAGTTTTTGCCAAAGATTTCGTTCTAGGGAACATGCGTTCGAAATAGAACTCAGCAGTTTTAATTTTAGCACGATAGAAGTCGCGGTTTTCAACATCACCTGCTAATTTTTCATAAGCTGATTGAGCCATTTGAGCCCAAAAATACCCCATAACGACATAACCAGAATACATTAAGAAATCTACCGACGCTGAGCCAACAACGTCTCTATCTGACTTAGCTTTAAGGCCAAGACGTACAGAATATTGTTGCCAATTTGCAATTGATTTACTTAATGGCCAAATAAAGCGATTCATTTGACGTTTATGTGGATTACTTGAAATTAAGCTGTTGTCTTTACAAAAACCAAGTACCTCTTTAGAGAAATCATTTAATGACTTACCACGTGTCATTAATATTTTTCGACCTAATAAATCGAGTGCTTGTATTCCGGTAGTACCTTCATAAAGTGTCGAGATTCTTACATCTCTAACTATTTGCTCCATGCCCCACTCTTTTATGTAACCATGGCCACCAAATATTTGTAGACCATGATTGGCACTTTCAGAGCCTAGCTCGGTTAAAAAGGCTTTTAAAATAGGCGTTATAAAGCCTAAACGATCATCTGCAGCTTCACGTTCTTTATCTGATTTAGCCATAGATATGTCGTCAACGATTTTAGCTGTGTAATAAATCATTGCCCTGCCGCCTTCAGAAATAGCTTTCTGTGTCATCAACATTTTACGCACATCGGGATGGACAATAATTGGGTCTGCAATTTGCTCAGGGTATTTTTTGCCCGTTAAAGAACGCATTGATAAACGCTCTTTAGCATAAATTAGAGAGTTTTGAAAAGCGAGCTCTGCTGCGCAAACGCCTTGCAATGCGGTACCAAGTCGTGCGGTATTCATAAAGGTGAACATGCATTCTAAACCTTTATTTTCTGGGCCTATCAACTCACCTACGGCATTATCAAAATTAAGCACCGCTGTCGCAGACGCTTTAATACCCATTTTATCTTCTATTGAACCACAGGTAACATTATTTGAATCACCTAAAGTGCCATCTTGACTAGTTTTTACTTTAGGTACGATGAATAAAGATATACCACGAGTGCCCTTTGGTGCATCTGGTAATCTTGCGAGTACGATATGGACAATATTATCAGTTAAATCATGCTCACCCGCAGAAATAAATATTTTCGTACCAGTGATATTGTAAGTGCCATCGCCATTCGGCTCTGCTTTAGTTTTAACTTGTCCTAAATCTGTACCACATTGCGGCTCAGTTAAGCACATAGTGCCTGTCCAAGTGCCTTGAATTAAGCGCGTTAAATACAGCTCTTTTTGCTTATCATTACCGTGCGCATCAATAGTGTTCATTGCACCATGGCTAAGACCTGGGTACATTGCCCAAGACCAGTTAGCAGTACCTGTCATTTCTGACTGAACTAAGCCTAATGAAGGTGGTAACCCTTGGCCGCCATGCTCTAAAGGATGTGATAACGCAGACCAGCCACCATCGACATACTGTTGGTAAGCTTCTTTAAAACCTTTTGGTGTTATGACTTTGCCATTATCAAAACGACAACCCTCTTTGTCACCACTTTGGTATAAAGGTAATAATTCATTTTCACAAAACTTTGCACACTCTTGAAGAATAGCATCGACTAAATCAGGAGTTGCTTCTTCAAATTCTTCATGTTTTTTATAATGATCGTAATAATTGAAAACATCATCAATCAAAAATTTAATATCCGCTACAGGTGCTTTATAACTTAGCATTATTTACTCCACAACTTTACTGTTCTATTTGTAATTATATGATTAGATTAAAGCACTGGTCATACCACTAATTCAAGTGTTTTTTACATTTTTATTTAAGTGATTGTATTTAATGTAGTTATATCGATATGGTTGATGGTTTTTTTATGATGAATTACGCTATAAAGGTGACAATACAGAATATATTAGTTTAATTACAATAATAGTAGTTATATCAAAGTGGCTTAATTTAATTTTATTCCACATATTTTTTAGCAATAAATAAACGTAAAAATACTAGGTAAGTGAGTTAAATTACAAAGACAGAATTGTCGATTAAACGACAAAATAATATTGCATTACGACGTAATTTAAACAGAACCTTTTAGCTGGTTATTGCTATTAGCTCTAGGTTTGAGAGTGCGGTTTTAATGTAATAAAGCGAGTAAAAGAATTAACAGATTAATTAGTTATTGTATGTGTATATACGAAGCAACAACTTTCACTTTAAAAAAGCAGTGAAGATACATATCAAGATCTAGGCGTTTGATTTACTAAAGCTGGCTATTTCGATTCAAACTAACAATGTTATAGGGTGTTGAAGCGCACTAAAAGTAATCACTTCTTTAGTATGATTGCTATTAAATCATAGTGAAATAATACATTAAGTTTATAGGAATTAAGACCGTTAAGAAATTATTGTGTTCTAAGGAGAAGATAGATAGAAAATAATGAAAGTTTGTCTGAATATCGATTGGGTATGAGGGGATGTTTAGAAAAATACTTATTGATTTGCACAAAGTTGGCGGAGTGGACGGGACTCGAACCCGCGACCCCCGGCGTGACAGGCCGGTATTCTAACCAACTGAACTACCACTCCGCGATCTTTGTTTACCATCACATTAATTAGATAATATCGAAAATACATCAATTAGTATGACCTTTTTCTATTGTAAATTTTAGCAGGATTTACAACCTACATCAGCTATGATGATTTAAACAAAATTGGCGGAGTGGACGGGACTCGAACCCGCGACCCCCGGCGTGACA
>ERZ1027231.83-NODE-83-length-60999-cov-28.950397_pt1 | contig 60999 bp, 58 predicted proteins | sample MGYA00520866_ERZ1027231 | MGnify/ENA primary metagenome ERZ1027231 (study PRJEB33311, sample SAMEA4378411) | marine metagenome | biome: Marine biome; feature: Fjord; material: Water | collected 2014-07-20T08:00:00Z/2014-07-... | depth 75 m ...
GTATGGTAACGGCTTTTAACGGCGCTGCTGGCGGGAATAACGATAACACATCTAATAGGGCTACCGAGAAGGCGACGATATCGACTTCTTTGCCACTGAGCATATTACCGATCTGATTCCAGATCACTTGTAAACTGTCTAAACCAATGAGTGAAGCGGCGATGCCCACCACGTCCATAAAGCTAACATTATAGGCATGAGCTTTAGGGAATAAGGCTTCTGACTGGAATAGTGATGCTGGGGTATTTTGTGCGATGGAAGACGTGGATGTCGGTTCTAAGGTCGCTAAGTTAAACTCTGGTGTGCCAGCAACCAGCCCTGCACTTAACGATGCCCCTGCCAATTGTTCAAAGGTGGCGATTGATAGCAGCTCAATCGTTTGGCGGGTATCATCAGCTTGAACCGCAATGCTTTGCATCGGTAGCTGGCTATTGAAGCTCAACATTTTACCTGTGCTGTTGATGGTAATTGTGGCTTGGCCTGTGCCGCCTAGCATCACAGATTGGATTTCTGAACCGTCAGCGAAGGTTGTTAATGGATCGCTCGCGAGGTTAAACCACTTTAGGCTATTCATTAACCCAGCATAGCCTTGGCCAACATTCAAGCTTGTGGTGGTATAACTCAGTTGCCCCGTGACCGCTGTTTCTATGTGTTCATTGCCGACCGCTAGGGTTAGTACGTTATTGGTAAAAGAACCTGCAACTTGATGCCACTGGTTTAAGGCCAAGGTATTTTCTTGTGTCGCCGTGTAGGTATTACCATCATCGGTTTCAGCGGTTAACTGCAATTCACCACTGGCGAGTAGTTCAAGTTTTAGGCCGCTACCTAGAGTGAATATTTCACCACCCGCTTGGGTTGGCTTTATATCAATGGTGAAGCTGTTGTCATTTGCTAGCTGTAAACGCGTAGCACTGGCGATGGTCATGCTGCTACTGTTATCACTATCACCTCCACTTTGATTAAAGGCAAAACTGCTGCCCGCAAAGCGACGCGTATCTTTTGATAAGCCAATATTTTCCAGTGTTCCATTTGAGAAGCCTACTTCGTCTTTGGCTTCTTTAAGGTCGTTCATCCAATAGGCGGCTTGCGTTAAACGGTTAGGCGCGAAGATATCACCGATGGTTACTGCCTTTTGTGTATTAGCGGTTCCATAAACATCTAACGTACCCGAAATGGCTTTGTTCACACTAAAGCTAGCATCGTCCCAACGAGTATATTCAAACGCCGATTCAACGGTAGCATCACCGACCATTTTGGTCATTTGGCTATTTATAGCGGGCTTACCCGAGTTGGGGAATTTAACCCGTACTTCGGTAACCGTTGGCGATTGCATTGCGGTCATTGCTTTAACTTTAACAATCACCTCATTAGGGGGTGCAATCAGGGACAAAACAGCACTTCCATTATCATCCGTTGTAATGGTTGACTGAGTTAGGCGCGCGTTTTCAGCCCACACGTCAAACTCATAATTTTTAACTGGCACACCACCGGCGGTGACATTAACGCTAAAATTAACTATTGATCCTGTATTTATTTCAGTAGGCAGCCCAACGAAGCTAACGTCTACGGGGTTTATCATCAGGTCTACATCTTGACTAAATTCACCAACACGCACTGATACCTGAGAAGCTTCTGAGTAATCTGTGCCTGAAATAGCAAAAGAGAAAGCACCGTCAATCGTCGCTTCAGGTGACTGCTCCAGTTTTATGGAGCCATCGGTTGTCACAGTAACGGACGTTCCATCGGCAACCCTATTGCCGAATTGGTCCCTCGCGACACCTTCAATTATGGCTTTCCCTTCACCACCGATATACATCTGGCGACTAGCGTCGCTAAGGACCGCAGAAACAGAATTCGTTCTACCAGGAACCACTCGAAATAACATATCGGAACTTGCCGCTTGCGTATTATCATCGAGATACAAAGAGGCTGAAATTTTAGCCGTAGAGCCGACTGTGTTTGGTAGAGTTAAGGTGTTTTTAAAGATAGCGTAATCACCGTCGATATCACGAATTCTTGCAAGGGATCCTGCGCCTTCATTTTCCCAGATAATATTAACGTCGTACTTACTGCCTTCTGAGCGATTAGCAAATCCTGGAATATGTGCAACAAGGTCAATTTCAGTATCATCCGCTGAGATTTCAATCGCTCCGTCGACTTCAGATGGCAGGATGTCATCATCAATTACTGGATAGAGGTTTAGATGTTCAAATGCATATTCCCATAATATATTCCCTGCATCGCCATTTAAATAAAGTCGTAAGCTGATTAAATCCACTTCTGTTAATTGAGTTAAATGCCCTGGGTTTTCAAACGTTACTTTGCCATCAGCACCAATCGTCGCAATAGCTTCTTCACCACCCAGGCTCAGTACAAATTCGCGATCATTTTCTAATGCGGGTAAGCGGTCTAATTCTGGGCCCAATAGATCGAACAACAGCTCTACGCTGTCGGTATAGTCATCAAAAATGGGGCCGAAATCTGTGCCATCTTCTTCGATTTCAATTTCAGTGATGCTTTCTTCACCCTCATCACCTATTTGATTAACGATGAGGCTTTTTGCGTCAAAGCTGTATTGGCTAAATTGCAGCTCTGGGCGGTAGTACCAGCGGTACAGTGGGTCTGGTTTATCGGTATTAGCTGCTTGACCTTGTTCAACTAAGTCGTCGTATACGTCTTGTTGTATTTGGCTATATTCTTCGTCGTATAGCGGTACTTTAAACGGTACGTAATGCGCTGGGCGATAACTTAATGGGTTGGCTTGTGTTGTTTGGTTGCCTTCTAGGTCGGTATTATCAACATCAGGTAAATCATGTTCATCTAAGATAGTAGGATCTGATACATAGTTTTTATGTAGCGGATTATAAATTAATAGATCAGCACCAAAGTCATTCTGCTGATTTTTAGGATATGGGTTTACTTGTACGTAAAAGTGATGACGACTGAGTTCTGCTCGGGTGAACTGCAGTACGCTTAGATTACGACCGGGTTTAATTGCAAATTCGTTGGTGGTGTTTTGACTAAGTGAGTCAACATCAGGCGTCGGTGCACTGGTTACTTTGGCGATACGAGCGGTATAGCCGAAGTCGCCTAATTCGGCGGGTAAAGGTAGTCCGTTATGATCAAGCCATTCGGTATGGATGGATACGGCTAGGTCGTCTTCTAGGGTGATTCCTTCGTTGCCGATTAGGTTGGTGCGCTCCTCTTCCCCGGCAACTTGTCTGCCTTGATGGATTTCATGTACGCGTTCGGCCCAGATTTTTAAGTTTGGTGGGCGCATGATGATGCTGTCTAGGGCGTTGTTGATATCGCCTCCTGCCTCGACTTGTTTGCTGAGAAATTTGACACTGCCGATATACCCGCTAGCACGGTTAATGGCAATTAATTGTAATACTTCTCCTGGGCGTATGTGGTCGGCATTTTCTTTCTGAAACGGCACGGTTACCTTAGTGACACTAGACCAAGCTACATAGTCCTGGTAAGGCGTCATCGCGGCATAAAAATCATCTGGGCCACGCATGGCGAATTGAAAGTTAAAGGCATCACGAAATGTTCCACCTTGAGAATAGTCATCTTGAGCTGTGCCTTGCTCAACCCCTTTGTGGCTTGTCATTAACTGACCGGTACTGACCCTAAATACAAATAAATCCGTCTGAGCTAGATCTACTTGATTGATTGTTTTAAGCAGGCCTTTGTCTTTATATTGCGGGGTTCTATCAACTGCTCTAAGGATGCTTGGGATGGCTAAGCCGGTATCAGGATCGGTTTCGACACCTGTGGAGAAATAGATGCCCATGTGAGTTGCTTCACTGGATGCGCTTTCATCTAACGGAGTATAGGTTTGCGCAGCTTCGTCGTATTGTAAATAAGACGCGGGATCTTCGATGTCATCACCATCAAAATCAATACGGGAAAGAAAGGTAGTTTCGTTACGATCAGTGTCTAAATGAAAACTGGTTTCTGCAGTTAGCCGAACGCTAACTCCATCTGGGTTAGATATTTTCGCACTTCCCATAATGGATTGCATGGATACAAAGATGTCGCTGGTATAAGATTCACAGCCCTGTGCATATCCATATGCATAATAAGCTCGATCCTTTGGTTCTGTTGCATTAAACCCAACAAAAGGGAGCCTTGCTGAAATGACAATACCTGGATCGTAGCGATAGCCACCTGGAGGCTGAGGATTACAATAAGTTAGATTACCCGATATCCAGCCGTCCGCTTGACTATAGCCTCTATGATTAATCGCTCCTGTAATTTCAACACCAGGAACAGGGTTGATTAGTTTCTCGCCTTTCCTGCTCCAACTAGCATTTGTACCTGTATCATATTCTGCTTGTTCCAGTATTAATTTACCATCGTCATCATGGGGATAATAATAACCATTAAGCGGCCCTATACTGCTGCCTTCAGCTTCAGATTGATACAGTATTGCGCCACTTTCATTTATTAAATAGCTGGAAAATTCTGGTTTAATCCCTTGCCCACCTTGCGACCCTATTCCACCCATTGCATTAAGATCGTAGGGTAGCCAAATGTATTCAATAACATCATTACGCTCTGTTAATATTTTATTGGCCGCAGGCAATATAACAATCCGGGCTTCTTCCGGAATTCTTGGTTTAATGAAAGGTTCCCCATTTTGGGCAATGATTTCAATAACATCAAATTCAGCCTTTGTTAAATACTGAGCATTAGGATTTCGTGCTTCATAAGCGTTCAATTGATTCTGGTAAGCAAGTAACGTTAAGCCTGCAACGGTATGTGCACCCTGTGCTCTTTGATCTGTTAACAATTCATCCAGAATAAGGTAGCCACCATCGGAATTATATTCTGCCCAAAGGGTATCTCCATTCTCTGAATTAATGACTCCCCGGCCCAATCGCTAACTCAATATGTACCACAAAAATCAGGTAATTCCCCCCTCTACCTAACTTTACCCATTAAACGATTGAAAAATCTCTCCCTAAGCCCTATAACATAACTGTAGAGTCAATTTTTTAATATTTTCATTAAGGCAGGACAATGATCAAGGTAATTATTGAGCGTAAAATCGCTCAGGACATGGAATCCACTTACGACGCAGCGATTAAAGATACTTTGCGTGCGATTCTTGAGGCACCCGGTTACATCTCTGGGGCTAACTTTAAAGACGCTAATGATGACAACCACAGAGTCATTATCACTAACTGGACTAGCTTAATCGCTTGGCAGAAATGGCAAGGATCTGAAGAACGTCGCCATGTTATTTCGTCTATTCAGGCTATCCTTACCACTTCTGAGAAGATCACCGTACTAACGGCCTGATCTTATTTATTCAAAGCCAGTACGAATTCAGCTACCTGATCTATAGCACTGTCTATATGTTCTTGGTGGCTGAATCCTGAGGCCTTTCTTGGCTTCAGGTCATGATTTCCATCCTCTAACCAATTCATCTGTATCGAAGAATTTATGCGCTCGGCTTTCAAATAGTCCTCTACATCTTCTTTTGTCCCCATCGTATCCCGTGTGCCTTGTACAATTAATAAAGGCTCAACTAGATTTTGCAGGTGATTCAATCGATCTTTTGGATCTTTGCCTGGAGCATGAAAAGGAAATCCCATACAAGCACTGCCTAAAACAGGTAACCGCTCTGCCTCTGCTCGATCAGCATTTTCTGCTAGCAGCATGGAAGACATTCGCCCTCCCATAGACTTGCCACCAATCACCACAGGACAATCCAATTGCTTTATCACTTCTTCATAAGCCGCGAGTAATTTTGGAGCACGATCCGGTGGTCGGCGCTTGCCATCTTCTGCTCGCTTGATCATATAAGGGAAATTAAAACGAATGACTCGAATGCCTTTTTCAGCAAGCCTTTCAGCCACTTGAGTCATAAATTCAGAATTCATATCAGCCCCTGCGCCATGAGCAAAGATATAAACAGGGCCATCTATGGGGCCATTTTGTTGAAGTTCCACACTATTTACTCTTAATTAGATCAATTAAGCCAATTAACAAACAAAAATTGTCTTAGATCAAGAAAACCTTGGCAAAGCCTTCTATTATTCTCTACTAGGGCAATTTATTGCACACTTTTGCATACTGGCACAGGGTCGTTCGGTAATAAAAGCATTAAAGCTGTTCATTAAGTAACCTAGAATTAGATCAATAGCGCTAAGCTGTTGTTTTAGTTATGCGTATTGTCATCCTTCGTTTGCAAAGTTGTGTCCGAAAGATCATAATTGCGCCGTTTTTTAAACCCTCAATTCTCGCTGTTAAATGGAATCTGATCATGAGCACTGCATTTGATCACCCCGAATATAACTACAAAGTAGTAAGGCAATTTGCCATTATGACTGTAGTTTGGGGCATCGTCGGAATGACCGTCGGTGTACTAATTGCTGCCCAACTTGCTTGGCCTGCACTAAACTTTGATACTCCTTGGCTGTCTTTTGGCCGCTTACGTCCACTGCATACTAATGCCGTGATTTTCGCTTTTGGTGGTTCTGCTTTATTCTCTACCTCCTACTACATTGTTCAACGTACTTGTCAGACTCGTTTGTTTTCTGACACATTAGCGTCGTTCACGTTCTGGGGTTGGAATCTCGTTATCATCTTGGCGGCTATTACCTTGCCGATGGGCTTAACGTCTTCTAAGGAATACGCTGAACTAGAATGGCCTATCGATATTTTAATCGCCGTTGTTTGGGTTGCTTATTGTGTCAACTTCATCGGCACGATTATGATCCGCAAAGAAAAGCACATCTATGTGGCCAACTGGTTCTTCGCTGCTTTCATGATTATGGTTGCTGTATTACACATCGGTAACAACATTGCGATCCCTGTGACTGCTTTCAAATCTTACTCTGCTTATGCAGGTACGGTTGATGCGATGGTTCAGTGGTGGTGGGGACATAACGCTGTTGGTTTCTTCCTAACGGCTGGTTTCTTGGGCATCATGTATTACTTCGTACCGAAGCAAGCTGAACGTCCAGTTTATTCTTATCGCTTGTCGATCGTTCACTTCTGGGCACTGATTTCGTTATACGTTTGGGCTGGTTCTCACCACCTTCACTATTCTTCACTACCAGATTGGGCGCAAACAGCCGGTATGGTTATGTCTTTGGTTCTATTGGCTCCTTCTTGGGGTGGTATGATCAACGGTATGATGACTCTATCGGGCGCATGGCACAAACTGCGTACTGATCCTATCTTACGTTTCTTGGTTGTTTCTTTGTCTTTCTACGGTATGTCTACCTTTGAAGGCCCAATGATGGCAATTAAAACAGTTAACGCGCTTTCTCATAATACTGACTGGACCATTGGTCACGTTCATTCGGGTGCGTTAGGTTGGGTTGCAATGGTTTCTATTGGTGCGATGTACCACTTAATCCCTATTTTGTTCAGCCGTAAAGCGGGCGAAATGTACTCGACTCAACTGGTCAATACTCACTTCTGGTTAGCAACAATTGGTACGGTTCTTTATATCGCATCAATGTGGGTTAACGGCATCATGCAAGGCTTGATGTGGAGAGCGGTGAATGCTGACGGTACTTTAACTTACTCGTTCATTCAGTCAGTTACTGCATCTCACCCAGGTTATGTTGTTCGTGTTATCGGTGGTGCCTTGTTCTTAGCAGGCATGTTTATTATGGCGTACAACGTTTATAAAACGGTTACTGCCGCCAACAAGTCTGCCGCTGCAGCTCAAGCTTAAGGAGTATTGCTAATATGAAACATGACATTATTGAAAAAAATATTGGCTTAATGATCGTTTTGATCGTTATTGCTATTGCTTGGGGTGGTTTGGTTGAAGTTGTTCCTCTTTTCTGGGACAAAAACACCAACGAACCGGTTGAGGGCTTAAAGCCTCTTAACGCTGTTCAGCTTGAAGGTCGCGACATTTACATCCGTGAAGGTTGTCACGTTTGCCATACGCAAATGATTCGTCCTTTCCGTGCTGAAACTGAGCGTTATGGCACCTACTCTCGCTCTGGCGAGTTCGTTTATGAGCATCCATTCCTATGGGGTTCTAAGCGTACTGGTCCTGATCTAGCCCGTGTTGGTGAACGTTATTCCGACGAATGGCATCGTGCTCACATGTACAACCCTCGTGATGTTGTACCTGAGTCGATTATGCCGTCTTATCCGTGGTTATTTGAAGATACTGTCGATGGCCGTATCACACCTAAGAAAATGACTGCATTGCGTGCTGTTGGTGTTCCTTACACTGACGCTGACATCGAAGGTGCGAAAGCAGCAGCTGATGGCGTACGTGAGATTGAAGCTTTGGTTGCGTATTTACAGCAGCTAGGCACCGTCATGAAAGATAAGCAATAATTCATGGATATTAATGACGTACGTGGTTTAGGAACTGTTTTTGCGCTGTTTTCGTTTTTATGCATTGTGGGGTGGGCTTATAGCTCACGCCGCAAGAATCGCTTTGAAGACGATGGCATGATTCCTTTTATGGACGAAGACGATAATGCTTCGGACGAAAAAGCGACTGATAGCAGCGTAGAGCAAAAGAACACGAACGACGACAAAGGTTCGGAGTAAAATTATGAGTGCTTTAAGTACATTTTGGAGTGTTTGGGTAATTGCCATTGTCTTTGGCACCCTAATCGCTTGTGGTTTGCTGATTCGTTATGCAACCAACCAACAAACTCACAGTGAAGAAACTGATGAGACTACAGGCCATGTTTATGATGGCATTACAGAATATGACAACCCTATCCCTCGCTGGTGGGTAATGATGTTCTGGGCAACAATCGTTTTCGCAGTAGGCTACATCGCTGCTTACGGTTTGGGCAACATGCAGGGCTTCTTAAAAGTCGAAGTTGACGGTAAACAAGTTCCTTGGAGCCAAACCGCTCAATGGCAAAACGAAGTTGAGAAATTTGATGAGAAGGTTGCGCCGCTATTCGCTGAATACGCAGCAACCCCTATCGCTGAATTGATTAACAACGAAGATGCAATGCAAACAGGCCAGCGTATTTTCGCGAGCAACTGCTCTGTATGTCACGGTTCTAGTGCTAAAGGCGCTCAGGGTTTCCCTAATTTAACCGATAATGATTGGTTATATGGCGGAACTCCTGCTGATATCGTTAAGACCATTACTGATGGTCGTCAAGGTATGATGCCTGCTAAAGGCTTGATGCCTGCGATGAACGACGAGCAAATTGCTCAAACTGTTCAGTACGTACGTAGCTTGTCTGACCTTAAGCATGATGCGACTCAAGCAGAAGCAGGCGCGGGCATTTTTGCTCAAGCATGTGCCGCTTGTCACGGCGCAGATGCTAAAGGCATGCACATTACTGGCGCACCTAACCTGACGGATGAAGTTTGGTTATACGGCGGTTCGACTAAGCAGATTGACTTTACAATCCGCAACGGTCGTAGTGGTAAAATGCCTGCTCAAGGTGATCGCTTCAGCACAGAACAGATCCATGTTCTATCAGCTTATGTTTATTCTCTTTCGAATAAAGAAGCAGCTAAGTAATACATCACTTAGCATTTCTTGAGCTAGCTCAAGAAACTTAAAAAAAGCGGCCCTAGGGTCGCTTTTTTTGTTTCCGCACCCCATACTGATCTTTATAATTGAACAGTTATATAGTTTATCCCCCCACTTTCAGTCTACGAGAAGGCTACGAACACGATGAATGAAATTCCGGTCAAGAATATCACTCCCGACGAAATCAAACCCGTCTATGGTCCAGGAGAAAAAATTCAAGTTCGCGAGATTCATGGTCTATTCCAAAAAATCCGCTCGTACAGTCTCTGGGGCTTAATGGCCTTGTTTTTCGCCACCTCTTGGTTGAGCTGGGGTGATCGCCAAGCCATTTTATTTGATTTACCCGCGCGTCAGTTCCACATGTTCGGCATCACTTTTTGGCCGCAAGATTTCTTCTTATTATCAGGCCTGCTCATCATCGCGGCTTATGGTTTATTTACTGTAACCAATCTCGCAGGTCGTATTTGGTGTGGCTATACCTGCCCTCAGTCCTCTTGGTCTTTTGTTTTTATGTGGATTGAAGAGAAAACTGAAGGTACGCGCAATAAGCGCATAAAAATGGACAAGGCCCCAATGAGCCTTGAGAAGTTTTTACGTCGTGGCACAAAGCATGTTTTATGGCTGCTACTCGCATTAGCAACCGGCCTAACGTTTATTGGCTACTTCTCTCCTATACGAGATCTAGTACCTAACTTATTAAGCTTAAATTTGGATAGCTGGGAAATATTCTGGATTGGTTTTTTCACGCTCGCCACGTATTTAAATGCAGGCTGGCTACGCGAGCAAGTATGTATTCACATGTGCCCTTACGCACGCTTCCAATCGGTGATGTTCGATCAAGATACTCTCATCGTTTCTTATGATACTAAGCGCGGTGAAGGCGAAAAAGGCCGCGGCCCTCGCAAGAAGACGGCGGATTATAAAGCAGAAGGCCTAGGCGACTGCATCGACTGCTCGCTATGCGTACAAGTATGCCCTACGGGTATTGATATTCGTGATGGCCTGCAATATCAGTGTATTGGCTGCGCTCTCTGTATCGATGCCTGCGATTCCATTATGGATAAAATGGGCTACGAACCAGGCCTCGTCCGCTATACCACTGAGCACGCCCTTGAAGGTGGTACAACTCACTTTATGCGCCCTCGCTTAGTCGGTTATGCAGTTATGTTATCCGTCATGATTGCTGGCTTAGTCTATGCAATGGTTTCACGTACCGCTTTTGAACTGGATATTAGTCGTGACCGTGGTTCGCTATACCAAATCACCCCGAATGATACCGTTGAGAATTCTTATACCATCAATATGATGAACATGACCCAAGGTGAAAAAACCTATCAGGTTAAAATTGAGGGTCTTGACGATTTTATTACTGATACTCCTACCCAGGTAATTTTGCACAGTAACGAATTACGTTCTTATTCGGTAACGATTGAAATGGATCCAGAAAAGTTGACTGAAAGTAAAACCAATATCAACTTTGTTATCTTCGAAGAAGGCTCAACAGAAGAAGTCACTCGTGAAGAGAGCCGCTTTATCGCTCCCATTCACTAACTGCTTTACGTATCTATACTAGCGCCATCGCCGCCAAGTGGTTAAACTTGGCGGCTTCAATCTATCGACCCGCACAAATTTTGAGAGCGCTATGAATTCTCCGTTAAATAAGTCTAATGAATCTTTCACTCCCTGGTACAAAGAGCCGTGGATGTTTTTGGTTGTTGGCGTTCCTGCTATTGCTGTTTGCTGGGGTGTGGTCATTATTACCCTAGCCGTTACCGGTAAAGACTCCCTCGTGAGTGACAGCTATTACAAAGACGGTATGGCTTATACCGAAAACAACGAATTTATTGATAGAGCCAAGCGCTTACAAGTTAAAGCGACCATGGCTTATAACGAAGGCGAAATTCACGTGACTATTTCAGGTTATCTGGATGAACAACCGACTTTCTTACAGCTGCAGTTAATTCACCCAACGCTTGAAACCAAAGACGAATCTGTCTTTCTTCAGCAGACTGCTGATGGCAGTTATTTAGGTTTGGCCAATACAGATCACTTAGGTAAGCGTAAATTATGGCTGCAAAGTCCAGAGCAAGATTGGATGCTTAAAGATGAAGCTTTAATTGAAGATGGGAAGACATTAAGCCTAATTCAATGAGCCAGAATAACTGCTTTCACTGTGGTGAAATCGCCCTTGAGGGCAATCGCTGGTCGTTAGAAATTGATGGTGAAAACCAAGTTATGTGCTGCCCTGCGTGTAAAGCGGTGGCAGAAACCATCATTGGCAGCGGCCTTAAAGATTATTACCGTCACCGCACCGCCTTACCCGAAGTATCCCCGCAGCAAAAACGCAATGCCAGTAATGACGTGCGTGAAGAACTCAAGCTGTACGACGAAATGGCAATTCAGCAGTCTTTTGTTATTCGCAATAAAAATGAACAACAACAAATTGAAGCGGAAGCAATTCTGGTTATTTCGGGGATCAGCTGCGCCGCTTGCGCTTGGCTAATCGAACATAGATTAAATCAACTTGAACATGTTATCAGTGCGAGCCTGAACCTCACCACACATAGGCTGATGGTGCGCTGGTTAGATAGTGAAGTAAAACTGTCACAAATTTTTGAAGAGATTCACCAGCTCGGTTATCAAGCCCACCCATTCTCAGCTACCGAAGCAGAACAGCAGCGTATTCAAGAAAGCAAAACCGCATTCCGCCGCTTAGCTGTGGCAGGCTTTGCTACCATGCAGGTCATGATGCTGGCAGTGCCTCTGTATGTCGGTGAGTTACAAGGCATTCTTGAGCAATACCAAATCTTTTTGCGTGGCGCGTCCATGCTGTTCGCCACTGCAGTCGTGCTCTATAGCGCTAGACCATTTTTCAGTGCCGCCCTGCGCGATTTAAGAACCCGCCATCTAACCATGGATGTACCGGTTTCTATTGCTATTTTGCTGGCCTATTTTTCCAGTGTTTGGAGTACGGTAAACCAAGGGCCCGAAATTTATTTTGATTCTGTCTGCATGTTTACTTTCTTCCTGCTTACCGGACGCTTTTTCGAAATGCGCGCTCGTCATCGCATGACCCAAGCGGGCAATAACTTGCTCGACCTCATGCCCTCCGCAGCGATAAAAATTACTTCTAGCGGTAATGCGGTAATTGCCAGTAATGACATTCAAGTTGGCGATCTCCTGCTCATCAAACCTGGACAACAAATCCCTGCCGATGGTCTCGTCGAATCAGGCACCAGCGCCGTTGATGAAGCCGCTCTTACTGGTGAATACCTTCCCATTGATAAGTCTCAAGGGGATACCTTAATCGGTGGCACGCATAATGTTGAAAGCCAACTGATAATGCGGGTTACTGCCACAGGGGCTGACGCCGAACTCAATACCATCATGCGTTTGATGGATCGCGCCCAACAAGAAAAGCCCGCCATTGCTATTTTTGCCGATAAAGTCGCTTCTCGCTTCGTCGCCGCAGTGCTTATTATCGCCAGTAGCATTGCGATCGTTTGGACCTTTATTGACCCCAGCCAAGCGTTTTGGATTACGCTTGCGGTGCTCGTGGTTACCTGCCCCTGCGCATTGTCATTAGCGACCCCGACGGCGCTAACAGCGGCAACGGCTTCCCTTAGGGAACAAGGATTTTTAATCAGTAAAGGTCATGTTTTAGAAGGTTTAAACCAAGTTGACCGTATTGTATTTGATAAAACGGGGACCCTCACTCGAGGGGAATTAAGCCTAGAGCAGGTACTTCCTGCCAGTGAAGGCTTAACACTTAACCCCGAGCAAGCCTTAAAAATTGCAGCGACCTTAGAGCAATACAGCAATCACCCTATTGCGCGCGCCTTTAATAGCGCAGCTCTCTTTGAAACCGATAATATTGAGCAGGTAACAGGACAAGGTGTAGAAGGTCAGCTAATAAATATTGAAGAGCAAGAAAACCGCATCTTCCGCATAGGTCGTGCAGACTTCGCCTTCCCTCAGCAGGTACTTACCCCTCCTGTCGATGATGATCGTCAATGGCTCTTACTAGCCGATGATACGCAGCCACTTTATTGGTTTGCCTTATCTGATACCCTGCGCCAAGGTGCTAGTACGACCATCACACAGCTTAAGAACTGGGGTATTAAGATTGCTATCTTAACGGGAGATCCAAGCGCTCAAGTTGAAGCTGTTGCCAGTGCTCTCGATATTGAAGAAGTACACAAAGGATTAAGCCCAGAACAAAAGCTCGAATTGGCATCTAATTGGCAGCAGCAAGGCGAACGCCTAATGATGGTCGGCGATGGCATTAACGACGTTCCCACGTTAGCCAGGGCTGACATTGCAGTGGCGATTGGCCAAGCCAGCGACCTAACCAAAACCAATGCTGATGCAGTGATTACCAATAACAGCTTAACCACCCTGTTACACGCGATCAGTAAGGGCAAAAAATCAACTAAGATAATTCGCCAAAACATTTATTGGGCATTATTGTATAATTTACTGGCATTACCTCTGGCGGCAACAGGATTTATTCCTCCTTGGGCAGCAGCCATTGGCATGTCAGTAAGTTCGTTAATTGTTGTCGGTAATGCATTACGTTTATTGTCTACTGACAAGCAGCTTAGTGAAAAGCAGCTTGGCCTTCACCTAACCGAATAGAAGATATTATGGATATTATTTATATACTCATTCCCCTCTCGATCTTACTGATTGGCATTGCCGTGACTGTTCTCTTCTGGGCAATTAAAAGCGGCCAGTTTGATGACATGGACTCTCCCGCGCATAAAATATTATTTGATGACGACGATAATTTGCCAAAATGATCGAGCCGCTATCATTAATCACGGCCTTACTACTGGGCCTTATGGGTGCTAGCCACTGCTTAGTTATGTGCGGTGGCATCGCTGCGGCGGCCAGTAGCAGTGGCCGCGGAAAAACCAATCTTTCGTTTCTTCTGCTATTTAACCTCGGCCGCATTCTAAGCTATACCTGCGCTGGTCTAATCGTTTCTTTATTAGGGCTTTGGCTAGCCGACAGCCACCAAGTAGCCCAGCAAGTATTAAGAACAATTTCAGGTGCGCTATTAATATTGATGGGCTTTTATATCGCGCGTTGGTGGATGGTATTAACCCGCCTAGAAACGGTGGGTCAATTATTATGGCGTTACTTACAGCCACTTACCCGCAAGCTAATCCCTATCCGCACGCGCCCTCAGGCGTTGGCTTTGGGACTTTTATGGGGTTGGCTGCCTTGTGGCCTTATCTACAGTACTCTCGCCTGGGTGGCGGCTAATGCGCAACCAGGACTTGGGGCGTTAACTATGTTTTGCTTTGGCCTCGGTACTTTGCCCGGAATCTTAGCGGCAGGATTGTTTGCCCGCCAACTCAACCGCTTTATTCAGCATAAACACTTCCGTCAGATAGCTGGCATTCTACTAATGGCCTATGGCAGCTGGACTATCTTGGTCGCTTTCTGAGAACAAACGTAAAGACCGCATAACGTTTGTTGACAATATGGCCAATGGAATCCATTATAGCGTCAAAATAATTCCCCTGTATTTCACAAGGTATTTTCCACGTTAGAGAGGATCATTATGCCAACGTCAACTCCTGCCATGAAAATCAGCCGTGGTGCCCAACCACACTGTCAAACCTGTGCACTGAACTCTCTATGCCTGCCTTTATCGCTAAATGATAATGACATGGATAAGCTGGATGATATCATTCGCCGTGGTCGCCCGATTCAAAAAGGCGCCATTCTGTTTCAGCAAGGCGAAACTTTCCAGTCCGTTTATGCTGTTCGTACCGGGGCTTTAAAGACCTATACCTTGGCATCCGGTGGCGAAGAGCAAATCACCGGATTTCACCTTGCCAGCGAACTGATCGGTTTATCAGGCTACGACAGTGGTACTTACCCACTAACGGCTAAGGCGTTAGAAACCACCACAGTCTGCGAAATTCCAATTTCTCAGCTTGATCAGTTATCTGATGACATGCCGGAATTGCGCCGTCAACTTATGCGCAATATGAGCGGTGAAATTCGTCACGATCAAAACATGATGATGCTACTAAGTAAGAAGAATGCCGAAGAACGTATCGCATCTTTCTTGGTCGATGTTTCTGAACGCTTTGTTCGTCGCGGCTTCTCTCATACTCAATTCCGTTTATCGATGTCTCGTGTCGATATCAGTAATTACTTAGGTTTAGCGGTTGAAACCGTAAGCCGTGTTTTTACTCGTTTCCAGAAAAACGAACTGATTGCGACTCAAGGTAAAGAAATTACCTTGTTAGATGCTAAAACTTTATACGCTATGGCAGGCTGCGCAGAAGAAGAGCGTCAAGATTGCAGCAAAAGCGACGCCTAGTCACTTTTATTCAAAATTGAGCGGCTAATACCGACGCATTATTGCCGCTCAACTTTATGCTGACTTTGGCCAATAGTGACCAACCTCCCCCTTAATACCTCCCTGATAACCCGCGTAAATTCGACAAAACCAAGTGTCAATATCAATATTCGCCTTTTTTCGACTATTTCTGCATAAAAATTAGACAACTAGTTCAATCATACTCTAAGGTATAAATAATACGGTGCTTTGGCTCGATTAGTGCTCCCTAAATATGGAAGACAAGATTTAAGGAAATACAGATGGGAATTTGCGCAGAAGAACTTCGCCAATGGGTGATTAAGCCAACCCTAAAACGCCTAGGCGTTTATAGTAAGTCCGCTGAAAACTTATTATTAGCCACTGCGGCACAAGAATCTGGTTTAGGCTCACATCTAAAGCCTGCGGGTCAACGCGCACTTGGCATCTATCAAATCCACAGCCTAGCTCATCGTCATATTTGGGATGATCATTTAGCCCTGCACAGCGAAATGGCCAGCCTAGTCAGAGGCCTTGCCAGCCAGCATGATTTTCTCGCCCAACCCCATGCCGAACTGGCAACCAATCTATCTTATGCAACTGCTATTGCTTGGTTTATGTATGCTCGCCATGAAGATTTTTGCTTACCTAAAGAGAATACCGAAGACAATAATGTCGATGCCTTAGCGGGTTTATGGAAGCGCTACTACCATCCTAGAAGTAAGATAAGCATTGCGGATTTCAGTGACAATTTTAGTCGTTATGTGACCGAGCAAATTATTGCAGCTTAAGTTTAATTTATGCCGTACCCCACGACATAGCACAAGACTTACTTGCAAACTGCAAATCAAAACTAGTCTACCCGTTAGCATTCTGCTATAAGTCCTCTCTTCTGCGCTATCAACGCATTTTGGAGTAGGCATGTCGCAACTTTCGTCAGATCAACCATCAGTTATCAAATCCGCTATCAAAGAGTCATTAATTGAATCTTCAGATAAAAAGCAAAGCGCTGAGTATATAAAACTCAATAAACGCCTGCACCGCAATGTCGGCAAAGCGATTGAAGATTATAAGATGATCGAAGATGGCGACAAGGTAATGGTTTGCCTGTCTGGTGGTAAAGATTCTTACGCCATGCTGGACATACTACTGAGCTTGAAAAAAAGAGCGCCGATCCATTTTGATATCGTCGCGGTTAATATGGACCAGAAGCAGCCTGGCTTTCCTGAGCACATACTTCCTGCCTATTTGGATACTCTAGGTGTTGATTACCACATTCTAGAAAAAGACACCTACAGCATTGTGAAAGAGAAAGTGCCTGAAGGTAAAACCACCTGTTCATTATGCTCGCGCCTGCGTCGTGGCAGCTTATACGGCTATGCAGAAAGTATTGGTGCTAACAAAATTGCTTTAGGCCACCACCGAGACGATATTGTCGAAACCTTATTTTTGAATATGTTCCATGGTGCAAAGCTTAAGTCTATGCCGCCTAAGTTGCTCAGTGATGATAAGAAAAACATTGTTATTCGCCCGCTGTCTTACTGCAAAGAAACCGATATCGCTGAATTCGCGCGTTTGAAAGAATTTCCGATTATTCCTTGTAACTTATGCGGCTCACAAGAAAACCTACAACGTCAGAATATTAAGAAGATGCTAACTGATTGGGAAAAAGAGCAGCCTGGTCGCAGTGAGAATATTTTCCGCGCCATTGCTAACATCGCCCCTTCTCAACTGGCAGATAATGAACTGTTTGATTTTAAGAGCTTGCAGGAACAACAGCAGAAGTCCCATTTAGGGGAACGCTTACCACTGTTCAATTTAGACTTGGCTGAATCTCAGGATGTAGCAGATGATACTATTATTGAAACTGTAGAAAGCGATATTGAAGACGCAGTTCAAAGCTTTCAACCTTAGCCAACGTTTCTGACACTACTTACCGATAGGGGGCTTCAGCCCCCCGTCTAGCAAGCGGGTGATATGGGTTTCATACTTCCCTGGCCCTGTTAGATAAACGGTTAAACGAAAGCGCCTCTCATCGATGATATCTTCCATAATGGTTTCAATTGAACAGGCTCCTGCTAGTAATCGACCTTTTGGTAAGTTAAAACGATAATAGCCCTCATCGTTAACTTCTTTAATGCCCATAGTCGACAAAGGCTCATGCGCTGTACCTGCAATGCCTTCACGCAACCACTGCACATATAACTTGTGAGCGCCCTGCTCTTCTATTTGCATTAAGCGAATGGTTCCCTTTGTGGTTGCAGAACGCCAAGGGCAAACCTGCAGGATTACTTGGATATTAGGGGACATTTTATAAAGTTCTTGCAGAGGCAGATCCTCGGCAAAACTTCGAGTCATCAAGCTGGGTATGCATAAAGGGAGCAAAAGCATCGCCATCAAAAAATAACGATAGAACATGTAAGGCCTCAAACAATCGTTACGAGTTACCTTAAGCGTAGCAGTTCTCAGGCGCTAAGTGAGGTTTTGAGAATGGTGATTCAGCTATCGAATTTTAAGACACCGGGTGGCTGATACCAAGTTTTTGTATCCCAATCAGGCTGCTGATAATGAATGCCGACAATGCAGTAATTCACTTCGCCTTTTGGCAGACGAACTTCCACTTCATCATCCAAGCGCTTTCCAAGTAGGCCGCGGGCTAGCGGAGCATCGACACTGATATAATCATTGGGCAAATCGATTTCATCCTCACCGACTATTCGATAACGGTATAATCTCTCATCATCATCTTCAAGCTCGATCCAAGCACCAAAATAGATACGCTCAACATCAATCGGCGGTCGATCAACCACCTCACAGATTTCTAACCGTTTGCGTAAATAGCGTACTCGGCGGTCGATTTCTCGTAAGCGCTTCTTGCCATAAATGTACTCAGCATTCTCACTGCGATCACCGAGCTTAGCCGCATCTGATACCTGCTGAGTAACGACCGGCCGATCTTTACGCCATAAAAAATCGAGTTCATCTTGTATTTGCTGCTCCCCTCGCGGGGTTACCAAGTGAGCTCGCCTAGGCAAAGGTTTCTTTTCTTTGTTTTCACTCATATTAAGCTTTGTCATATACTTCTAATATCAGAAATGACTATAGCAGTTTATAGTGTCTATTTATGAGACTTTATTTATAACAGAGTACGTCACTCTCTTTTGAGTGATTAATGGAGGTCATTATTTGAATTGCCAAGAGGATGAAGCTCAAATCTCCGAGCTTATTGATATTTTAGCTTTGCTATTAGATGAAAATTCAGCTGGGTTGTCTGAACACGAACTGCTTAAATTATTACAACAGCCACCTCATGAGTTTTTTGCGACGGATGCTTTACATGATCCACTCGTGCTTTTTCAAACCCACTTTTTATTATTTCATAGTCTCTATGTATTAAAACAGCGTTGGTCTAATACTCAACATGCTGAATTAGAAATATCGGCGCTGGAAATTAAGAAACGGCCTTTTAAGCAGCCGATAAAATATACACGGCAGGATAAAAATCAAGATCAGTCAATAGAACATGCCGACCCTCTGGCACAATACTATTTAGACTGGTCTCACTTTTCTGCCACCAGCAGCGCGGATGTTGAAGAACTGTTAAGCAGCTTTTGGCGTAAAGTTTTTAAGCCGCAAAATGAATTGGATATCCAACAGGCGCTATTGATAATGGAACTAGAAAATCCTATTTCCACCGTTGAATTAAAAGTACAATATCGCCGCTTAGCCCAAAGTCACCATCCCGATAAAGGCGGTGATAGTGAGCATTTCAAAAACATCTGCCAAGCCTTTCATCAACTCAAGCAATACAACGCATTATCAACTTAAATAATTTTATGACGCTAGCAACCTTATGACTTTGATTAAACGGTTTATCTTTTGTTTTACTTTCTCCATAACAGCGCTACCTGTCAATGCCTTGGTGGTATTGCAGTATCATCATGTCGATACAGGCACGCCAAGTTCAACCAGCGTAAGTCCAGATCAGTTTCTTCAGCACATGCAATTAATTGAAGAGTTGGGTTTTGAAGTGGTTGATTTAGAAACGACTACCCGAGCACTACTACAAGGCTCTCAGATAGAAGCAACAGACAAGCAAGTCGCCATCAGTTTTGATGATGCTTATGCTTCTATTTTTACTCATGCCTATCCAGAATTAAAACGTCGTAATTGGCCCTTCACGCTTTTCGTCAATACCCAGGCCGTCAATGAAAAACACGCTGGTATTATGAGCTGGCAACAAATACAAACCCTGGTTGATAATGGTGTGACCATTGCGAACCATTCACTTACCCATGCTCACCTACCATCAATACCAGAATCATTGACTCTTGAGCAGTGGTTAACGCAAGAAGTACTACAGCCACAACAAGAGTTACAACGGCGCCTTGGAAAAGTAAGCACCATGTTTGCTTATCCCTATGGGGAGTTCACTTTAGAGATGCTAGCCTGGTTAGCTAAGCACGATATTTTAGCTTTCGGCCAACAGTCAGGCCCTATCGGACCACTTAGCCACCCACAAGCATTATCGCGCTTCCCTGCTGCTGGGGTTTATGCTGATATTGAAACTTTGAAAACTAAAATCTTAAGTTTGGCGTTGCCTGTTTCCCCTGAAAGTTTACAACAGCCGCTAATTTCTACGGCAAACAATCCTCCCCAATTAATACTGAAACTTCATAAAGCCGATTATGACCCACAGCGTTTACACTGCTTTGCCAGTCAGCAAGGGGGGATTGAAAGCCGAGTTCAGCAAGACGAGAATCTGATTACCTTAACCACTCAAGCACCTTTACCATTAAGTGGAAAACGAGGCCGCTATAACTGCACAGTTCCGAGTTCACAGCCTGGGCGTTTTTATTGGTACTCTCAGCCTTGGCAATTGGACTGAATCTATTAACAAAACTGCCTACCTAGAAAGCTGGTTTTACAAATCGATTAATGACTGGGTATTTATTCCACAAAACGGCGTAAATACGTACTCGATACATCCATGTATCTCACCCTTCGGGCAGCAAGCTGTTCAAAACTTGCTCCTGCAGTTTTGTCCATGTAGCCTTAGGTTCGGCAATCCCTGCCTCTCATATTTGCTACATAAGCACCCAATAATAAATCTTTTTTGTCTAAGCATTAACAACCTGAATAGTTACGAAAGCTGCTAATAAGCGCAGCCCTTTTCAATTTGTCGCAGCTCAGTTTCTATTTCTTTATAATTCGGTAACTTTTCAGCCATTAAGCGATAGAAATTTGCACTGTGATCAAAGTAATGGCTGTGACACAGTTCATGTACCACGACCATTTCGATAATTCTAGGATCTAGCTCCAGTAATTTTAAACTGAGGTTGATATAACCCTTACTCGATAAAGACCCCCAACGGCTACGCATTTTTTTCACCCTAAGTACTGGGCGACCAATTAAAGCACCTTGGTAAAAGTGCGGCCACCATTGGTCAATTAGCTGCTGAAAGACCTGCTTGGCTTGGGCTCGCTGCCAGAGCTCAACCTTGGCAATTAAATTATCTTCTTGCCATGACTGCGGGTAATAACAAACATCGTCAATTAAGATCGGCTGCTTGCTCTTTTGCTCACTGCGCTGAAAGCGATAGTCCCGACCTAGATGCTGCATGCATTCAAAGCGAGCCTTTTTGATTTTTTCAAACTGAACCAGCCGTTGCTCTAACCAAGAGGTATGCTTAGATAAAAAAGCCATCACCTCATATTGAGGGCAGCGCAAAGGAATTTTAACTTCAATTTCTCCAGTATCTGTCACCCCTAAACGTAAGGATTTTCGCTTCATTGCTCGAATAATAACCCCAACCTCTCGACCCTGCAGTTGAATCGTGGCGTGATGCACCTTGTTATGAACAGTTGATTGACTTACTAGACTCATCTTCTTTGCTTAATCCTGATATAATTAGCGCAATTATTGGAGAGTATTGTATGTCTGACTTGTTATCGATCCCAGCTTTAGATGAAGATGAATTAGAACTTCTTGGCCAAATGCTTGAGGATGAGATGGAGCGTCAAGAGTCATTTGACTTTTTTGAAGCCCATGGCCTTCTAACAGCCCTTAAAACGGGCCCTGCACCGCTTGAATGGCCAGAAATCTACGACATCATTTTTCCCGAAAAAACAGCTTTCAGTGATAAAAAACTTGAGCAAGTTAAGCGCTTATTAAGAAAATTAAGCTATGAAATTCAAGCTTGGTTAGACTCTGGGCAAGATTTTCCTGTGCCATGCGACTTAACACTGCAAGTTGAAGACGACGATGAAGAAGGTGCAGCCATTGAAGGTTGGGCAGCAGGCTTTATGGCAGGAATACTGCAAAATGAAGCCGCCTGGTATGGTGACGATGAAGAAAAAATGGCGGAATGGATATTCCCTATTATGTATGTTTCTGGTTTGTTCTCTGAAGAGCCCGAAATGGCTGAGATCGATGAAGATGAAACCTTATCGAATCAGATGTGTGTCAACATTCCCCCTGCGATTGTTGAAATGTTTTTACATTTTCACGCCACAAAAGGCTAAAGCCAATCAGTTTTAGTTAGTCCTGCTGATAGGGGTAAATAACCTCTATACAGCGGCCGTTCTGAGTGAAGGTCATGCTTTCACTCAGCTGTTTCACCAAGGTTAATCCACGTCCGTGGGCCTCCTCCCCCGTACTGTTTACTACCTTATCAACATCAAATCCAGCGCCAGAATCTTCAACGGTTAATATAAGCTGACCTCCGCGAGAGCGTAATTTATGTGAAATATCGATCTTTACTAATCCCTTAGTATAACTGGCCAAGCGTTTTTCACGTTCATTATAATAGGTCATTAAACCATCAGCCCCCTCCTTCAGTATTGACTCTAGCTCTAATACGCCATGGTCTAGGGCGTTATTAAAAATCTCAGAAATCAATAATGAAAGAATCGGCTTATGGCTATAAAGCCCCGTTGCTTCACCAATCATATCCACTAACTGAGTTACTGGGCTGCCTAAACGTAATTCAGTAATCGATAAATTCATGTTGATAGACCAAGACACAGGGGCACGATTAATATCATAGGCCGTTTGATTTTGATGACGGCTTTCATCAATATCAAACTCAACCGCCCCCGCTGAGATGAAGACTAAACTAATATCATCATCCTGAACGCTTTTACCTTGCTGGTAACCAATAAAGCGATGAAAGCCTTTACGCACTTTTTCAATATTACACTCTGCTCGCTTCAGCGCTGTTTCAAAGCGTTCACGGCCAAACAGCTCTCCTCTGTCATTGCTCGCTTCCAGAATGCCATCGGTATAGAGAATTATTTTATCCTCAGGCTTTAGCTCAAACTCCAGACTGGCAGTATCAAATACCTCATCCTCTAAAATCCCTAACGGCATGTGTAATGACGATATGCGCTTAGTGACATCAAAGTTATGATCAACGATTAGAGTATCGTGTAAACCTCCCGACCATAATCGCAGTTGATTGCCACGAGCATTTAATTCAGCAATAACCGCAGCACAAAACATATAATCAGGTAGGAACTCAGCCAACACGCGATTCATTTCACGGGCAAGATCCCCAACCGAAAGCTGCTTTAAAACCAAAGAATGAAATAATTGCGATAACGGCAGGCTACCTAGTGCGGCGGGTAAACCATGCCCCGTGAAGTCCCCAAGCATTATGTAAATTCCACCTGCTGGGGACTTTGCGGTTAATAGTACATCACCGTTGAATTGTGATGCGCTGGATAAATACGTCTGGATATTATTGCAGTTTTGGTGATTGATTTGAGTCGCATGGTCAAAAACATGCTGCGCCATTTCTTGCTCTTGTACTAGGCGATTATGCAGATAGGTAAGCTCTTCATGTTGCTGCTGTGCTTTTTGGTGCAGGTCAATGGTTCGAACATGAGCCGCTATTTTGGCGTTAAACATGATTTGATTAAAAGGCCGAACGAGATAATCATCACCAAACTCTAAGCAGCGCACCAAAGCATCTTCATCTTGCAAGGCAGTAATGAAGATAATAGGCACAAAATAGTCGCCAATTATCTCTTTCAATTGCTTCGAGGCCGCATAACCATCCACCCCTGGCATGACCACGTCCATAAAAATAAGGTCCGCACCATGAGTATCATAGGCCTGCAACGCTTCTTCTGCGTTATTACAGGTGATCGCCACATGCCCCTGTAGCTCAACCAGGTGCGCCAGTATTATTCTATTGGCTTCTAGATCATCAACAATCAATACTCGCACAATTAATTCACCTTAAAAAAGTGATCAAGTCGTGCCGCCAGCAATGCATCCCGAATATGAGGACGACAATTAACTAGCTCGACACAACCTGCATCTAACTGCAGCTCTTTTTTTAAGGTTAATAACAATCCCATGCCTGAACTGTCCATATGCTCAGAGCTTGTAAGATCAATTAAGACACTATCGATAGGCGCATTTATATCTAAGGTATAAGCATTGCGAAAATCTTGCAGAATTGAAAAATCAAAACGCCCCGCTATCGCAATATTTAATTGGCTTCCTTGCTGACTACAAGTCACGATCGACGCCATACATTCCACTCCTAAAGCATAATCCTTCAATATGTTTCAGTGTAGATGCTATCTGAGAACTTTCATCCTGATACCCATATAATTAATCAATATGGCTTAACCAAACTTCGACCCGACGGTTTTTATATTTGCCAGCTTCTCTTTCGTTTGATGCTACCGGTAGCTGTTCGCCATAACCGTAGTTAAATTTAGGATAAATGCCTTGCTTAACCAGTTCTCGCCTAACCGCCATCGCTCGTAATTTGGACAATAATTGAGAACGCTCTTTTGATTTTTTTTGATCACCGAAGCCTATTAATATCAGCTTTTTATCCGGATTTTGATGGCTAAAATCGACCAAACGCTGAACATCTCTTAACGCACGATTATCTAACCTAGCACTGCCCTCTTTAAAGCGAAAGTTCACAGTAAGCCGCTGCCCTTCTCCTGCCAATAACTGGAAGTCCAGTGGCAGACTGACATAATCCAGGGGCTCAACCACTTCGATATTCTGGGCAATAAAACCATTAGCGGCGACAATTTTTTGCCCTGCTGGGCTTTGCACAAACTGGATAAAAGAAAGTGTATGAGGATTTTTAGGAGTATCATCAGTATAAAAGTAAAGTCTGCGCGATAATGCATAGTCTTCGGTAGAAATTGTTAGTTGATTCGGCTTTAGCGCTTTGCCCTGTCCATCTGAAATAGCCATCAATTTTGCCAGTCTGACTGAAGGTAGCCCCACAAAACCAATGCCATTGATATCACGACTGACTCTATCGGATAATTCATCATTGGCTTCAAACCGCAGCGCCGTTGCAGCTAATTCAGTTTTTCCTAATACCATGCGCTTAAAGCTATCCCAAGTACCTGATTTATCATCACGGCTGTATAAGTTAATTTCGCCGAAACGTCCGCCTAAATCAATCCAGTTAGTAATTTCACCAGAAAAAATAGCCGCGACTTGCTCAACACTTAACTGATTAATAGGATTTTGTGGGTGGGTAATGATTGCTAAACCATCAATGCCGATAATATGCTCGGAGCGCTGACTGGTTAAAGCGGTTAGCTCCGCTAATTGATCAATTTCTTTTTGCTTGGCAGGCCTTGATGCGGCGGCAATATCAGCCAATCCAGAATTGAGTGCCTTAAAGCCCGTACCACTACCATGAGCGGCAATATCCACTACGATATCTTGTTGAGCAGTTATTCGACTTTCATTTTCTGCCGTCGCGGTTAATACGAGATTACGCGCACCTAAACTGTGAAAATAGCCGCTGACTAACGATGGCGCTAGTTTCGCCCCAATCGTATTAGAACCTTGAATGGTAAGCGTATTAGCTTGAGAGAATGGCGCTATTAATAAAGCGATAGATTGAATAAAAGAGAAAAGAAAAACAAACTTCCGCATACGAAACAGCACCTTAGATATAAGTAAGGTGACTGATGATAGCGAAATAATATGACAGTTTTATGACTGTTGGTTTAATACCGACTATTCGGGGCCATTTTGAATTAAGGGTATATCCGCTTGCTGATACTTTTCTAGCTTTAGCATATCCAACATATTACTCATCGTATGGTATGGCGTATCAACGACAACGCTATTGGCCAACCACGCTGGTAAACTGCCTCCAGGTTCCACATGAGCTTGGTATATTATCTCGACCTTTCCGTCCGCTAACGGATTAAAGGCCCAAAAACCTGTCATACGCGGAATTCGAACATAATTATCATCTTCAGGAACATGTCCTTTTATCGCATCAACACCCACTCGTAAAGCCAATGTCTTTGGGTCTTGATTCATCGACGAAGAGATAACCGCATCACGATCGCTGACGGGCCAAGGCGCACCGTTGACAAAATAAATGACCGCATTCAAAGGATCAATCTGTTCAACAATTTCAAATTTCTCACATTGATGCATCCACTGAGGAGCAGCATTACTATCCAGTAATAAAGCAGCTAAAGCCGTTAGCGTTGTCTCAGCAATCATGATCCCCTTAAACTCCTTCAAACTAGAGCCAAAGACTTCACGGGTATAAATTTTAAGCTGTATATCTTCCTCTTCTTTATCTAATACCCAATCGCTGGTATCAGCATGAGCGGTGAGATTGAAAGAAAAAAACAGCAAAATGGTAGCAAGTAGACGCATTGGCTCTGGTCCGAGTTTTATTATAATACCGAGACTGTACCTGCTCTATAGGATATTTAATAGGTGTAATTTAGCCAGATAATGGCGCTTAATCACCACCATGGCAATTAGGCGATACTTCACTCACATTACCTGCTTGCTGCCACTCTTCAGGGGTGAATACATGCAATGCCAAGGCATGAACCTCTCCCGCTAGCTCATCAGCCAACAGTTTATAAACCATCTGATGGCGAGCAACTGGGCGCTTGTCTGTGAAAACATTACTTACCAAGGTTAAATTGAAGTGAGAATTAGCCGCTGGCCCGGCATGCATATGGCTTTCATTCAATATAATGAGTTTCTCGATGGTCCACTCTTGTTCGACCTTGTGACGAATTACCTGCTCAATTGTCATAACCTGTATATTTCTCATAAATAATACTGCCTCTTATTGATGGCTCGGATATACTAGCCATCGTTTAAATTAACATGAAATGGACCTTGAACTATGCCAGCCCCTGAATTGACCAATACTCAAGCCCTTATTGACCGCTATTATACCGAAGAGAAGGCAAAAAAAGCGCAAGCTTTAGCGCATGCCTCATTAAATTTGCAGTTAGATGCCAATGACTTGGCCATGTTAAGCGTCATCGCTAAGCGTTTTGGAAAATCTCGTGATGATCTTGCCAAAGATGTATTAAGCCACGCTCTAATCGATCTACTGACGCAACTAGAGCCAGGGGAACGTAAACTCATCGCCCGCGATGCTGATGAAATGGGCAGTTCAATGGCCCGTGAAATTGCCGAAGAAAATGGTTTAAAAGAAGTTAACCATAAGCCTAATGTCTGGAGCACTCACGAACGCAGCATTGCTAAAGTAGAAAAAAAGCGCGCTAAAGAATTAGAAGATGCACTAAAAGCAGAAAAACAGGCTCAAAAATCTGCCAACCTCACTGAAGAAGCACAAGCAAGTACTGAAGCAGCTGAGCAAGACGCGACTGAGTTAAAAGTTGCTGAAACTGTTGAAGCAGAGCTAGAAGTTGCTGAAACAACTGAAATAGAAGTGGACAATACCGAATCGACAGAACTAGATACTGAATCTGCACCTGTTAGCGAAGAAGAAACGACAGAATCTACTTTCGCTTAATCTGAGCCTTCGACTTACGTTACGTTAAGTCGTTGCACGACCCCAATATAGACCTCTGATTTAACTGAGGTCTACCCTCGACATCTCTGGAAGTACTTTTTATATGGCCATTAACTGGTTCCCTGGGCACATGAACAGAGCCCGTAACCAAATCGAAGAAGCAATGCCTGATATCGATTTGATTGTTGAAGTGCTGGACTCTCGCCTACCTTATTCCAGTACCAACCCCCTCGTTGACGAACTGCGTGTGGGTAAGCCTTGTATCAAAGTGCTTAACAAAGCCGACCTCTCCGACCCTAAAATTACTCAAGTGTGGATTAAACACTTTGAGCAACAAGAGAATACCCACGCACTTGCGTTAGTGGCAGAAGAGCATAAGCAAAGCCAAAAATTGATTCAGATGATTAAAACCATCGTTAATCAGAGCGCTGATAAGAAGACCAATATTCGCGTCATGATCATGGGAATTCCTAACGTTGGCAAATCGACCCTCATTAACTCATTGGCAGGTCGCTACATTGCCAATACAGGGGATGAACCTGCGGTAACGAAACGCCAACAGATGATTGATCTTAAAAACGGCGTGGTATTGAGTGATACCCCTGGAATTTTATGGCCTAAATTTGAGAACTTCCATAGTGGCTACCGCTTAGCTACCAGTGGTGCTATTAAAAATACAGCAATGGAATATGAAGACGTCGCCATGTACGCTCTAGAGTATCTTGCCAAAGCCTATCCTGACGCATTGAAAGCTCGCTATAAGTTGGACGTATTACCTGAATCAGGTGAAAGCCTACTCGATATGGTTGCCCGTAAACGCGGCTGCATCCGTAGTGGTGGTAAGGTTGATTTACACAAAGCTGGGGAAATTGTATTGCACGATTTCCGCTCAAGTAAGATTGGTTTATTAAGCTTAGAAACACCTGACATGATGATCGCGGAAGAAATTATCGCGGAAGAATTGCGCTTAGCGAAAGAAGAAGCAAAAGCTGAACGGAAGCGCCAAGCTCTAAAAGGAAAACGTTTCCAAACACCGAAAAAAGATCGGACCAAGCAAGATAACCCTAACAAATAAAACTTTATTAAATAAGGGTCATAGGTCTAATCACAGACAGTACATCAAGCTTTATTGAATGGCTTGATGTACTTTTTTAAAGGTTTGCCACTGCGCATCTTCGTCGGCAACAATTTCAATTGGAAAACCTTCCTCAGGGGCAGAAAGCTTATTAAGCCCTGCTTTCACAATTTCAATATCATCACAATAAATCACCCACTGATTAACGCCGTCGTGAGTAATCACCATCGCTACGACAGCATGACCACCCGCTTCAATTTGTCCTTGTATTTGATGGTGAAAAACATCGATTTTTACCATATCTTGCTTCGATGGATAGGCATTTGATTCATCTCGCTGCTTCGCATGCCATGCAATTTGAATACAAATAGGAAAGCAGCCTTTATCGGCTAATACCTGCCAATCTTCACGACTGTAAATAGTAATCGGCAACTCATTCAACGTGCCGTCTGCAGTCACCCAGCGATTATCTAACTTCATATGTGCGTAATCCCACGTCCATAATTGTCTATTAGCTATCTTTTTAGATTAATAGTTATTCATTCAGATTAGCTGATTTATATATAAAAGCCAAAAATGCTTAAGTTTTAATGCAATTTTATTCTAATAAAATAAAAAATATCGTCTACAGCTGAAACAAAGCCCCCTTAAACTTATTCCAACTTGCGTATCTTGAATGAACGGCCATTATTAATGAAACCTATTGAAGCAATCATTAAAGCAATAATAGTCGATGAAACAAAAGCAACGAGCGGTAGCCGATATTCTAGCCGATAGCCAAGAACCTTCTATTGATGGCATTATCGTCATCGATAAAAAAGGTGTAGTGCTGGCTTTTGATAGTGCTGCACAAGACCTATTTGGCTACACAGCAGAGGAAATAACAGGGCAACCGATAGAGGTTTTAATGTCGGATCTGCAAGCAAAGATGCACCCTAGTTATCTGAAAAGAGCCAATAAAAAGCCAAATATCGAGGCTCGTCAACTGCATACAGAACGTACAATTATTGGCAAACATAAGCTAGGTCATTCAATTCCATTAGCAATTACAGTATCTGCCGACAACTCCACCGAGAGCATGCGCTTTACCGGTGTTATACAAGATTTAAGAAAGCATGAAGCCCAATTAACAAAACTGTTTCAAGACTTTCAAGCAACCACAGAATCCCTTAATCAACGTATTGAATTCGATAGCTTACTGAATAGCCATGGTAATCAACTTTTAAGCTGCTCTGCTGATGATTTTCATACCACAATGGAAGATACCCTTCAGGCAATAGCACAATTTTTATCTTTAGATCATAGTTATATTCTACAATTCTCTGACGATATTACTGAAGCTTCATTATGGGCTGAGTGGCGTCGCTCCCTCTGCATAATGAAGCCCTTCCCCAACCGCTTTAGCATTCCTGATAGCCCAACATTTAAACAAGCACTTGCATCTGCTGAAGTCATTTCTTTAACACAAGGAGCTGAAGACGATAATGAAATTTTATTTCAGCTTGCCTTACAATTATCCCCCAACGGTTTTATTTCTACTTATATAAATCCTATCTTAAACGAAAACAATGCCTTAGTCGGTTGCATTGGTTTTTCGGTACTCGACTCAAACCATCACCCTTCTGATACTCAGCTTTCGTTGTTGAGTCTCGCCACACAACTGCTGATGAATGCTTTGGGTAGGCACCAACTCATTATGAGTGCTCGTAAAGCCGATAAGAAGATTCAAGCTAAAAATAAATTACTAGCCAATAAAGCGGCTTTTAGCCAAGCGTTATTACGCGCATCAAATACTCTATTCTTAAGCAACCGCCGTGACTTACAAAAAAATATAGAAGAAGTTCTATTGCAAGCAGCTTTAATCAGTGGACACCAACAAGCGCTGGTTTATTTCGAGCAGGATAACTCCCCACAATTAAAAAGCTTTATTCAACAACACTTAGAGCATGATCAATTCACGCTGCAGAACCACCCTCACCTGATAGAATTCATTAGTAAACACCTGCAAAAGAAAAATATCTTTCAACTCGATAATGTTAATAAGGCAATGGTATCCAGAGAATTATTATCCGAGTTACAAACAGGTAAAGTTCAAGGTTTTACTGCAATAAAGTTGAATCGTACAGACAAAGGGATGGGGTTCATCATCTTTTATAATTCACTACCGGTGCTCAATTCTAATGACGAAAACCTACGCTTTTTACAGCTTACTGGGCAAAATTTAATCGCTGCGATACAGCAACACCTGATTCAATTCGATTTAGAATTGAGCGAACAGAATTTATTAAGTGCCAATCGAATGCTGGCCCAACAAGCACTGCATGACGCACTAACAGGGCTTCCTAATCGCAGAGCATTTGACCATGGTATTTTGCAAGAGTTTGATCGTGCGCGCAGGCATTCTAGTAATTTAACCTTATTGATGTGTGATATTGATTATTTTAAATACTACAACGATCACTTTGGCCATCCTCAGGGAGATGTTTGCTTGCAACAGGTTGCCGAGTTATTACAGCGAACGTTTAACCGTGCAGGGGAAATATGCGCACGCTATGGCGGGGAAGAATTCGCCATTATTTTACCTTCTATTAATTGCCAAGAAGCAGAACTGCAAGCTCAGCGCTTATTGGATAAATTACTTAAGTGTAAAATCGAGCACGCTCCTAACGCCCCTGTTGATTACCTCTCTCTCAGTATTGGCATCGCGCAATTAGCCCCAGAGCAATCCTATGCTGATACTAACGCGCTCATTGCTGCCGCAGATAAAGCCTTATACCTTGCTAAAAATAATGGCCGAAATCGGCTAGCTTGGGCTATCAAAGCAGAGTAAAATGCCAACCTACAAAATTCACAATCGAACTCATTTATGCCTTCTATAAAACTTGGCCTAGTTATAATCGCTAGCCTTATCATCTGTTCTTTGGCGTTATATGCTTTGCATTTACATAAGCAAATAAAGAATAAACAACAAGCGGCTCAACTTGAAGAGGATGAAAAGCGCCAACTCGCGCAAGCTAATTTGGATAAACGCAATAACAATATCATTGCCGACATCCGCTTTATCGCACAATCGCTAATCTCTGAACAATGCGAGGTTACCGAAGCAGTACTTAGAATTCATCATCTAGCAGATGCTCTTGATAGCGATATTATGCAGCAGCAACAATTTACGACCCTGCATCAGCACTTCAATGCCTGTAAAACGATGGCAATTAAAGACTCATATAAAGAGTTGTCTAAAAAACAACGTTTTCAGCAAGATCAGCAACGTTTTCGCCTTGAGCAAGAGAACAGCGAGCAAGTCCTTGCAGAAGCTCAACTGATCATCCAATATTCGTTTGATAATTTAAAAAACCTACATTGATGTTAAAACCACATTAGAACTCTATTAAAACTATAAAAGGATTTCACCATGCGTCTTATCACTCTTGCTTTAGCTTTAGCGGTTAGTAACCTTTCGATTGCCGATTGGAGCTTACAGCAGCCTTCCAGCATTCATTTTTTGACCAGTAAAAATACCCATATCACCGAAGTACATGCCTTTAAGACTTTTGAAGGTAAGATCAATGACTCTGGTTACGCTACCTTAAACATAGATCTAGCCAGCGTAGATACCCGCATTGCTATTCGTGACGAGCGCATGCAAGAGCACTTGTTTGAAACGGCTAAATTCAGCCAAGCCAGTTTTGCCGCTGAAATCCCAGCCACCGTTCTTGCCCAAGTGAGTGCTGGCACCCAGACTCGCTACCAATTAAAAGGTAAGATCTCTCTTCACGGTGAACAGTCTGAAGGCCAATGTGACGTAATGATCAACCCCAATAAAGACGGTACGATTACCGTTAGCACGATTACACCTATGGTCATCGATGCAGAAAGCTTTAGTTTGGTTGCGGGTATTAATAAACTGCAAGAAATTGCTGGTCTAAAGTCGATTACCCGTACTGTTCCTATTATGTTTAGCCTTACTTTTATAGCGGATTAATAATTATTTCATGGCAGTCAATGCGCTTATTTTTGATTCTGGAGTTGGCGGTTTTAGCATTCTTCAGCATATCCGCCAAGCTGTGCCAGGGTTATCCAGCTATTACCTTATGGATAACCAGCTCTTTCCTTACGGCATTCAACCCGATGAAGTATTGATTGAGCGCATTGTTCAACTTTGCCATAAGACCTGTCATGAGCAGAACATCGATCTGCTGGTTATTGCCTGCAATACCGCCAGTACCTTGGCTCTGCCAGCCTTGCGCGAAGTATTGAATATTCCTGTTATTGGCGTTGTGCCTGCGATTAAAACGGCAGCCAGCCAAAGCCGGAGTAAACACATTGCTTTATTGGCGACCCCCGCGACAATCGATCGCCCCTACATCGACCAATTGATTTTAGATCATGGCCAAGACTGTCAGGTTAAACGCATCGGTAGCAGCGAATTAGTAAAACTTGCAGAAGAGTTCTGGTTACAAGGCGAGTTTAATCAGCAACGCCTTGCCGCTATTCTGAAACCTCTGACTGAAAATGAAGCAATAGATCAGCTCATTTTAGGCTGCACGCACTTCCCTCTGGTCGATCAACAAATCGCTCAGCTATTCCCTCAGATAACATTAGTTGATTCTGGCCCGGCTATCGCTCGCCGTATTTGCTTTATATTGCAGCAACTCGGCTATGACATTGGCGACTTACAACAAGACGATCAACCTCATCAGTTACTAACAACGGCGGATATCGATAATAAAGTGTCTTTTTTATCGGCTTGCCAGCGTATTGCCCCCTACCAGTCCTTTAACATTATTTGATAATTGCGTAAAATGCGCGAGCATTATGCAATGCCACCAATTATTCTCTGGAGAAGCGATGAAAGCGCTGTCTAATCTTTACTCTCAAGTCATTACTGAACTTGGGGAAGATGTTAATCGTGAAGGGCTATTAGATACCCCAAACCGTGCCGCTAAAGCCATGCAGTTTTTAACCAGTGGCTATGAAACTTCTTTAGAAGACATTGTTAATAATGCTGTTTTCGCCAGCGATAACGATGAAATGGTCGTTATCAGCAATGTCGAAATGTATTCAATGTGCGAACACCACATGCTACCTTTCATAGGTAAGGTTCACATTGGTTACTTACCCAATGGCAATGTATTAGGCTTATCAAAGTTTGCTCGCATTACTGATATGTTTGCTCGTCGCTTACAGATTCAAGAAAACCTAACCAAGCAGATTGCTGACGCAGTACAAGAAGTCACTGGCGCTCGCGGTGTTGGTGTTGTTATTGAAGCACGTCATATGTGTATGATGATGCGTGGCGTAGAGAAGCAAAACTCCTCTATGTCGACATCAGTTATGTTAGGGGCATTTCGTGAACAGCCTGCAACCCGCAGCGAGTTCTTCCGCCTGATTGGAAAGTAACAACTGGGCAGTTAGATACAAACACGGAGTCTAATTTGATTTGGAGTGATATAGCCACCTGGACTTGGACTCTTATCATTTATAGCTCCGGTATAATTGCGGCTATTGATGCCATTTGGCATGGCCGCACATCCCAAGGCACTCTCGCTTGGGTACTCGCCCTCGCCGTTGTACCTTTTATTGCCTTACCTTTGTATTTATTATTTGGCAGTCGAAAATTCCATGGCTATACCAAAGCCCGCAAAGCCAGTAAAAAAGCGATCAAGCAGCTTGAGCAATATCAATTAGAGTTCCAAGCAGAATTCCAAACAGAGTTCGATAAAAAGCACCCTCAAGTATTTCCGCAGCAACAGAACTCTCCAGCCTTCCGGCCACTCGAGGCTCTCGCAAGACTACCGCAGTCAGATCATAACCAAGTTCAACTATTGATCAATGGCGAGCAAACTTTTGCCCATATTTTTCAGGCCCTAGACTACGCCAAACAATCCATATTAATTCAGTTCTACCGCATTCAAGATGATCAGCTTGGTAAACGCTTACAGCGTGCTCTAGTCAAAAAAGCCGAACAAGGGGTAGAAATATTTTTACTGTATGACGAAATTGGCAGCTCAGGCTTAAACCAACGCTATATAAAAACCTTATCCAAAGCCGGTGTACATTGCAGCCGCTTTAACCCACTACAAGTTCAACATAGAATGCAGGTGAACTTTCGTAATCATCGCAAGTTAATTGTTATTGATGGTGAAACCAGCTTTATCGGTGGTCACAATATTGGTGACGAATACTTAGGACTAAATCCTAAGGTGGGCTTTTGGCGTGATACCCACGTGCAAATAGATGGCCCTGCAACTCAAGCCGCGCAATTATCCTTTATTGAAGACTGGTACTGGGCAACAAACAATGTACCTGAGCTTCCTTGGAAACCCTGGATTAGTGATAAAAATACCAAGGTAGTAATCATTCCTGGCGGACCCGCTGATCCCGTAGAAACCATCAGCCTAAGCTTTACTCATATTATTGCTCAAGCACAGCAGCGCTTATGGATTGCTACACCGTATTTTATTCCCGATCTAAAAGTTATGGGGGCATTGCAGCTAGCCGCGTTAAAAGGCATTGATGTTCGTATTTTATTACCGCAAAAAACGGACAACCCTATCGTCTCATTAGCCACTCATAACTACGTCACAGAGCTAAGCCAGCACGGCATTCAGTTTTTTCAATACCAAGCGGGTTTCATGCATCAAAAGGTGATGCTTGTCGATCAACAACTGACGTTTGTCGGCAGCGCAAATTTAGATAATCGCTCGCTAAGAATTAACTTTGAGCTCAATGCCTTGATCGAATGCAGAGATACCGCGAGCCAAGTTGAGATGATGCTTGAGAATGACTTTTTGCAGTCTCGCCCCTACCCTTTGATTCATGGTAAATGGCATACGCTACTGACAAAAGCTGCACGTTTATTATCTCCGATTTTGTAGCCGTAAGATCATTTAGTTATTACTAGCGGATATCATTAACCTCATAATTTCTTACCATGCTAGGGTGAATAAAGAGCCCTAGCAGGAGAGGATTATGAAAGATGACAACATCTTAATATTCCCGCAGTCTCGCTGCCGACCTAGTGAAGCTGCTAAAACGCATTCAACATACTTCTATGATGATCCGCTTAGAAATAAGCTAAATGATCAGCTGAAAGGACAATTCGGACTGCAAGAAAGTGAATTATTTCTCGCGCATCTTCTACACAATATTGCCGAACAATACCATCTAGAGCCTCTTTCTGCCGCACAAAGCATTTCACCCTTCATTCCTGGATTACATAGCCTTGTTGAAACTGTTTTAAGCTACTGTGACTCGCCTCATGTCGAGAGGGAACAGTTAGAAATTATCAATCAGATATTAGCGGAAACCTTAGTTAATAGTTTCGTTCGAGCCCAGCATCTAGCTTACGAATAACACGTTTAAATAACGATGGGCTTTAGGCTACAATGGCGGTCTTATCTTTACCCTATTAGAGTCCGTATGCTTTCAATTAGTCGCTTATTTCCCATCTTAGCCATAATCGTTTCTCTCTTGGCATATTACGATCCATCGCCCTTACTAAGCTGGAAAACCGCCATAATCCCACTATTAGCTATGGTGATGTTTTGCATGGGTTTAACCTTGCGAATTAATGATTTCAAACGCGTATGGAATAACCCCCAGCCCATAGCACTTGCGATTATCATCCAATTCACGGTTATGCCATTGGCGGCGATATTATTGGCCAAAGCATTTGATTTAAGCGATGAGCTAACCATCGGCATGCTGATTGTGGGGGCTTGTGCTGGAGGTACTGCATCGAATGTTATGACCTACCTAGCTCGAGGAGATGTCGCGCTATCAGTGAGTATGACTCTGGCTTCAACCTTATGGGGGGTCATTGCAACGCCATTAATTATCAGCGCCACTGCTGGAGAAATTGTTCAAATCGATAGCCAAAGCATTCTGTTCAGTGTCATTAAAATGGTCTTAATTCCCATAATTGCAGGCATCTTAATCACTCATTATCAGCCTCAGCTTGCCAATAAAATAAACAAGTACTTGGCCGATATTGCTAGTGGTTTAATCTTATTAATTATAGCAATTATAGTCGCCTTAAATGCCGAAGAGATTTCAACCCTAGGCTATGCCGTTTTTGCCGCTGTCGCCTTACACAACATTATCGGTTTAATCAGTGGTTATGCTGCTGGCAAATTAACCCGACAAACAGAAGTCACTTGCCGCACTCTTGCAATCGAAATAGGCATGCAAAATTCAGGGCTAGGCGTCGCACTGGCATTAAAGTATTTTGGCCCTATGGCCGCACTACCAGGGGCAATTTTCAGTATTTGGCATAATATCAGCGGCGCTATTTTAGCGGGCTTGTGGCGCTGGCAAACCGACAGAAAAATTCGTGCAGTAGAAGAGAATCGTAAGCAACCGGTTAAGTAGCACAACCATCTTGAAAAACTCCGCTAGCGATATTTCGTCACAACGAAATAACACGACTTAATATCGCTACTTTAGCCCTCTTATCCCCCACCTTCTGGGCTTTAGATACTAATTTTTGCTGGCTTAGTAATTGCTACCAGTATTGAGTTAATACTGGAGCACCTATGGTGAATTTTAAAAACCTTGTTCGTAAACAGCCAAGAGATTTTGTTTGGCTAGATGAATTTCAATTAGCGCTGAATGATTGGCCAGAACACTACCCAGGCAACCAAGTCTGGGTGAATTTACATGAATATAAGGCAAGCTTAGCAGGAGACGCTTCCTATCTGAGGTTGCTTATTAGCGGTGCCCATAATTGCAATCTTATATGGCAAACAACCCCAGACGGAGCCCATGACCTGCAGCGTTTGCTGGCCAATATAAAGCCCCCATTGAGTTTTGACACATTACGAAACTTAGGCTTTAGCTATTTCGATAACGATGATGGTTTTTTCGGCTGAGGTAAAGGCTCAAGCTCCTTTACCCTAGGATCAAATACATAATGTATCGTAAAACTCCAACTATCTCCCTTTAAAGCTGCTGGGCGCGGAATGGCCTCCAGCGCTAAACGCAAACGACGCTCGACCTCTTGCACCAATATTTTCGATGTATCAGGCGTATTATTAACTAGATTAAACAAGCTCGAACTGCGATCGGTAGTGAACGCTAACTCAACAGGCCCCTGCTGTGAAAACTGCTTAGCCCAAGGCGGATAAATAACACTTTCATTCACCTTGCTCTGTAATTGCCAAAGATACAGTTGCTTATAATAACCTTGCATCGCTTTAGCATGCTGCTGTCGTTTCTTTTTAGCTGCCAGCTGCTTCTGCTTTTGTACATTATTCGCTTTACTTTGCTGTTGTCGCTCATTAGCTTGATTTTTCTGAGCGGCTAGCAGCGCTTCGTGCTTAGCTTTATCATCAGATTTCTTTTTCGCCAGTGCTTTTCTATTTATTAACTCTTGCTGCTTTAACTCTTGCTGCTTTAACTCTTGCTGCTTTTGTCTCTTTAATTCTTCTGCAATCAATAATTCTTTTTTCCTATTGGCTTCTCTCGTTTCTTCTTCATTGACAAACCAAGAGCCGACCTCTGCAATACGATCTTTCGTTACTGATTTATCAGCCATAATTAACAGTTCGGTTTCTGGAATTGTAATACCCGTTATTTTCTCTCTGAAAATACGATTAGGAGAAAACTTGCCTAGCCAGGTATTCAACAAATAGGCATATAGTTTTTTATTTTTTGTTGTAACAACAAAGTGATTATTAAAATGAATAGTCGTACCGATATTAGGCACATAATCAATAATCAGTTCATCCCCCGCACGCAAACTGCTTACTGGAAATTCAGTAAAACTTACAATCGCTTTAGCTAAACTGGGATCTGCATCAACCACATTATTAATAGCAATATTATTTTGCCATTGCGCCTTCCACTTACGAGCAGACCAACGTTTGGCTATAACTTTTATCTTCATCTGCTGCCCTTTATCAGCAGCTAACAACTCCAATGCATCCTGTGAAGAATCAGTTACGTAAAGACTGGCTATATAATAGTCTTTGCCTAACTCTTGATAAGTAGCTGCACCTTTAAGCTCAAGAGCTAATATCTGTGCAGAATATAAATTAACCCCAACAATCAATATCAGAGAATAAATAAAGCGATGAAAAGAAAAGTTCACAGGTCTAACTCCACACGAAACACTCAAGGCACAACGAAAAAACGGCCATTAAATGACCGTTATTTTTATACTATTAATACTTATGGACAACTTTAATAGAATCATCGACATCCATTGAGTCGATGTAGCCTATTAAGCTAGGGTTACTGGCAACCAGTGCTTTGACCTCTTCCACAGTACCTGCCTCTTGGGGGAGTTGAGCCTTACCGGAAAAGCGTAATCGCGACCAGTAGCGGCTTAATTGACTTTCTGTTTTAGATAAAAATCCAGCATTAAACTCATCGCGTAAATAATGCCCTTGTTTAAGATTCAACGGCTTTACAACAGAACCGTCGGGGAAGTTTTTCACTTTCGACAAAAAAATCCGTTCGACTAAGTCTTTATCAATACTGGTATAACTATTCTTGTTTTCAATACTTACAATGACCGCAACTTCAGCTTTTACAACTGGAGCAAGTACAAGCAAGCTAATAAAAATACTTGTTAAAAATTTCATTACTTTCTCCTTAAAAAATCACGTCAACAGCGAAGCTATAGAGCATGGCTTGATCACCAGGAGCCCCTTGGTTAACAAGTTCGTCATGGTGCTGAATTTCAAATTTAAGTGCCGTATTTACATCGTAATCGTAGCGTAAGCCCAGCATCACACTTTGATCTTCTCCTTGTAAATTTAATGCTTCTTGCAAGTCACCTTTCTCTCCGTCACCTAAGATATCTCTAGAAGTCGAATACGTTAAATGAACAGTCACCGCAGAAAATCGCTGAGCCATAGAAGCTAACCAAGCTTGGTTATCAACCAACAAGCCTGTTTCATACTTTAAAAAAGTTGTTTCAGTGATGAAACTAAAATCACCATTATCATAAGTTAATGCGGCGTTATAGAAGTTGGCTTTTTTATCTTCGAAGTTAAAATCCTCTAAAGCTTCAGCTGATATCGCAGGATTAACAGCAACCAAACCTGCTGCTGCACTTTGTGCTTGATCAATACGGCGCAAATTTTCAGATTTTTCATTAACGTCATTATTCGCGCTAATCAAAGCGGCACCGGTAGATTCACTAGGGGCAGCATCAAAAGTCGCACTAGCAATCGCCAATTGACTATAGGCAGCTGTTAGTTCTGGATCCGTTACCGTATCCAGTGACATATTGGTTTGCTGTACACCCAAACGCATGCCAAAATCACCTTGAGTAAGGTTCAAAGAAATACCCGCCAGGTTTTTCATATCGGCTTTGTAGGTTTCTTGGAATAATGTGAAATCGTTATTCTGACGGCCATAGTTAATTTGAACATAACCATCCACGCTACCCAGCGAGAAGTTCTGCACTAAATCAACACCATCAAAAGAAGAAAATGGAATGCCATAAACATCATTAGGCAAACGTACCCAGTTATAGGCATAACCAACTTCTAAGAATTCAGAATAATAAAAGAAAGGAACTCGTAAACGACCCATTCGCAAAGTCGTGCTTTCCGTTGCGTCAAAGGAGACATAAGCCCACGCCGCTTCGGTTTTAAAATCATCGATGCCACGAGAAACTAGCTGCCCCGTCACACTGGTTGAATCATTAACCTGTTTACTAATTTGAATACCTAAAACAGTGTCCTGTTTAAAATTGGCATCACTTTCAAAATCATCTAGAGCAACGCTGTCATTATCCAGTGCCGCAACACCGACACTCATAAAGCCGTAGATGTTTAAATCACCACTTTCTGCATGAACCGTTGACGCAGCTAATATGACAATAGCAATCGCCGAACGTATTATTGAGTCTATACGCATTATTCACCTCCTAATTCTAAGGGGGCGCATTCTATGCGCTTCTGCCAGCAAAGTCGCAATATTTCTAATGAAAAAGTAGGATTGGTGTAAGTTTTGGTAAATTTACGCATTTTTTGTGATGAAAATCACAAAGTAAGTAAGGTATCAACAAGGAGCTATCGCTCTGTTCCGATAGAAATAGATTTTATCAACTGCAGTAATGGAAAATAGATAGTCAGAAACGAAAAAACCCGAAGCCCTCTGACTAAAGAGAACTTCGGGTTTTTAGAATAAGTGGCGGTGAGGGAGAGATTTCCTCCCCCTTCCAACAAAACCCATAAGCCCTTGATATATAAAGATTTTTTCTACCACATAACTTTGTGTGACTAAGTTATGTGACAAAGTATACCCCGACATGATCATTAATCATACAGCTTAAGAAGTAAGTGACTAGAAAAGCAAAAAAACAGTTAATCATGCCCAAGGTCATAGCCATAAATGGCTTAGTTAATCAGCAATTGCTTTACCCTCTACCAACTAAAGCCTTACTCCTGATGATTTGATCTTTTTATAGATCTCACTGCACATCTTCGCATAGACGTTTGGGACATGATCCATTGAGTCTATTTCAGAAACTAATTTGGCGGTAACGAATGCCTTCTTAAGTTCTTTTTTATTGAATGCTTTTAAATTTTTTAATACTTCATCCTCTAACGTAGCGTCTGCTTCAAAAGCTGTAAGGTCGTACCCAAACAAATCAGCAACAATTGAAAGATTTTTACCATCAATAAGATCTGTTTCATGCTCAGTACGCATCATAAAAATCCCATATTGGCCTAAAATACCGTTAATTGCTTGGGGGAAACCGCTTTGAACTCCAGCTTTTAATTTTGACTCTATCCCTATTCTTACCTTGTTATACGCTACCTCTGTAGGAAAAAGAGACTTTTGATTCTTAAAATCATCACTTATCTCTTTCAGATATGTTTTTTCCACCAGCTTTTGACCAATTTGGAGTTTGTTGGTCGTATCCGTTTTTTGAATGACATCCCTATCAAAAATAGCTGCATATGGAATCCCCAACTCCGACACAATCTGAGCCATTGCGCGAATACCATCTTTACCACCACAATCAATCACTGCCACACCAGACAAACTCAAACTTCCAATAGATGCATTTTTCGATTTCAGGAGTAGCTCAAGAAAAGCTCTATAAGCAACGGTATCTCCTTCTCCTTCGACTAGAACAACAAAGCCAGAAAAAAATAAATCAGTATTATGAAGCCCTAGAGTCTTTGTTGATAATTTATCTAGATCAATCGACTTCAAAAAACCCTCTCAAAGTTGAGTTGTTTCAGTGCAGCCATCACCATCCCGTTTAACTAACACCAGTTGATCAGGGGAAGCTTCATCTACCAGAAATGCAGAGTGGGAAGTGATTAGCACTTGATTAAGGTCGTTATCAGCAGAAACCTGCTGAGACCAGTGATGATAACAATACCTTTGAGAATGAGAGTCTAAGTGAATTTCTGGCTCTTCTACACATAGAACCAATTCTTTTCCCTCTAACTGAGCTACAGTGCGATAAAGAGAAACCAGAACAGCGCTCTGAAAGCCAGCTCCCATTTGCTCAATAGAAACACCACCAGAATCACTGTTTTTTGCGTAAATCGGAAGCTGATCTATGATCGCACCAAGGACCATTCTAGAAAATGCTATCTGATCAATTTCACCTATTGATATTGATTGGCCAGGTATAACCGTTCCTAGGTTTGAATTAATTTTCATTACAAGCTGAGAATTTATAATAGACTCAACTGTTGATTTATAAGCTTTAGCCTCTTTAGATGATTTAGTTTCAGCATCGGCAAGCACTGTTTGTTTTAGTGCCTGAAAACCATGGCCTAACTCGGTCTGGAATTCACGAGCTAAGTCTCTTGTCTCAGGAATAACACGCAAAGATATATAGTTCGATACATCAGAGATAATATCCTTTACTTCATCACCCTGATCCTTTGTCGCAGAAAATTTTCCCTTTTTAAAACAACTATATTCTATTGAATTATCAGTCGGAGAAAAATATAACCTAATTGGCAACTCTTCATTTTGAGTTAAATAACGCTTATATTTTACTTTGATTTCTTTGGGAATATTTGAAAGCCATACACCAAATATTATTGAAAAACGCTGCTTTCTTTTTGAGTCAGGATTCACCCGTATATGTGGTAAAAAAGCCTTAGGGTCATCAGAATGATTAAAAAACAAATTAAGAGCGCGAACAGCGCATGATTTTCCTGCATTATTACGTCCAACAAATACTGCCATGTCACTTAAATTGCAGTCGAAACCACGATTTACAGTTCTAAAACCTTGAATTTTAAGCCGATTAATTTTCATTTATTGTCTTTATCATTTAATTAATTTTTACCTATATTTGATAATAGGAAAGCCTTCTAACGGCGAACCAGTGAGGCCTGCTTTATATCATAACGATATGACTCAATCGTTCCATTTTTAATCCTATCCACTAATTCATCAATCACATGTAACGGAACTAAAAACCACTCTCTTGGCTTAACAGGCTTCCCAAATCGATCATTTATTTCTATATCTAGCCTAGATTGATCGAAGAAACGATGAATCAGTTTCTCTAGCTTATTTCGGTTTATTCCAAATAACGGGTAAGTAGCCACTATCTTCACATCAGCTAATAGATAAGTCGCGTCATCTTTAGCATTGGCTATTCGTTTTTCAACTTTACCGCCAGTGACGCCAATTTTATGAATTATTTCTCTATTACTAGCAATCACATCTAATTCAGATTCACTACGCAGGACATATATTGTTCCACTAGCTTGATCATCACCTTCAGGGGCATCATTTGAAATTTTATACCCACCTACCACCTCACTCACGCCTTCATCAAATAAAGGCCCCATGCTCATATCAGTAATTCGCCTGCCATTTTCATCTTCCCAGAGGCGTTTTTGCAGCGAGTGCATAAGCTGATTACTTTCAACACCATTATCAAAAATAACTCTTAGTCTGTATTCATTTCTACCATCAGTCCCAATGAAAGCATCTCCTACTCTGGCTATATAGGCTTTTTGTCCAGAAACGATGAATAAATTTCCTTCTTCAATACTTCCATCTTTAGCAAAGGCTAGAGTTTTTCGCCTACCTGATTTGATATCTTCCTGAACTGATTCGAATAATGGTTTGAATTTATCAAAATCTACACAAGCCTTCCTTTGACCAGTTACTTCTGATTTAGCTCTTTCTTTTTCCGATTGAGACTTAACGTGCTTCAGATGAGTAATATCATTATCTTTAGGAGCTTCAATACCTAGTTCAGCCAAAAGCTCTTCATCTGAATCGAACTCAACTTGAGCTTCTGCTTCAGCTACCGTCCCAGTTAAAAGACTTTGATGATCAAGATCTTCCAATATAGCCCTACACTCTTCAGAATTTTTAATCTGGTCTAAACGAGTTGCATATAGTCGCTCAAAAATTTCTTTTTCTTCACCATGTGAAGGAGCACAACCATGATCCTCAACAAACCGCTGAATTTCTTCAAAACCAGCGATTATTCGTTCTTCTCTAGGAGTTAACTTAGCCTTCTTCTTAACTTCTACTTCAGCACCAAGCTGAGCAAGTAGATCTTCATTGCTGATATCAGGCATTCGCACTCTCCGCTACTTTTCTTTGTAAGTAAGCAATACCTTCTGCCATTCTTCTTTCCCAAGGATCTTGGGCAGTAATCTCTGGCAACCTACCTCGTTCTTTTTTAAACTGAAAAGCTCTTTTTGCCAAGTCCCTAGCTTCTTCTTCAGTTAAATTAATCTTTTTAGCATTAATCACAGCCGCTACTTGCTTTAAACTATTTTCACTCATTGATTTAGCCAAAATTGCATAGGCTTCGCTAAACGGATTAATGCGATCAATTAGGTCAATGTCTAAATCCGTTACACTCAAAGCGAATCTACGTACACCATCAACAAAAGCAGTACTTGTAGAAGAATCCCCATCACTACCTCCAGTAGCGCCGCCATTTGATTGATCTTTACCTTGCTGGGTTAAATTCAGCGCTGCTATTGCGTGCTGCCTTACGGCTTCTTGATCTTCTTCATCAAGGTCTGGATAGCGATCTTTAACGATTTTCCCCATGCGAACTTGGGTTAACTCTTCAGGAACAACCTCTTCATCAAACATACCACGCTCTATAGACGGCTTATCCTGAACAAAAGCAGTTATCACTTCATTAAGATCTTCTTTACAGATTCTTTGAGCATCATCACTCTTTGGCTCAACTAGCCCTTTAATCTCAATTTGAAATTGGCCTGTATCAGAATTAAAGCCAACATTGGACTTTTTAGGATCATAACCACCTTCACCATAGTCAAAGCCATCTACAGGCCCACTATTAGGGTTCTTAGACGTAAAATTAAATTTTGGTGCTAACACCTGCTCCATCAACAAACTCGCTGCTATAGCCTTTAACGTGTCATTAACAGCATCCGTCACTGCTTCTTCAGCAGCATCAGGCTCAGCAATCAAATTGGTAAATCTAGAATGTGTTTTTCCTTTAGCATCTCTGGTAGCTCGCCCAATAATTTGAATAATTTCAGTAAGACTCGATCTATAACCTACGGTTAAAGCATGCTCACACCAAATCCAATCAAATCCTTCTTTTGCCATACCTAGTGCAATAATAATATCAACAAAATCTCTATCAGATTTTGCTTCAGGTAGCCTCAAAGCAGCAGATACTTTGTCACGCTTAGAAGAATCATCGTCCACCAAGTCAGCAATTTTTAATATTTTTCCATTATTCGACTTAACAAGCTGAAACCCTGTAACAGGATCTGTACCTTGCCATTCACCTAGAGAGTTTAATATATGCTCAACTTCTTTTATTTTATCCTTGGTGCTTTCGCGTGAATTTACATTAGGAATATGAATAATCGTTTTTTCTTCTGAATTTAAAACATTCAAAATTTCATCTGAATACTGGCCAGAGTAGAAATAATAACCAATATCTAACGTTTTAAGATATTCATAACCATTAAGCTGCTCGTAATAAGTATAAGTAACTGTATCAAACCTAGATTCATCTTCTGGGGCTAAAACAGCTTCAGCATCCCCTCTAAAATATGACCCTGTCATCGCGACAACATGCACCTTATCACGACCAATAAAGCTTCCTAAATGCGCTCCCAACTTATTATCTGGATTTGCGCTAACATGATGAAATTCATCTATCGCAATTACACACTCATCGAATAATTCAATACCAAATTTATCTACTGCAAAACGAAAAGTGGCATGAGTACATACAAGTATTCGATCATCGCTTTCCATAAAAGATTTTACGGAGTTAACTTTACCTCCATCTTCGCCTGGCGCATTGCATAAATTCCATTTTGGTACGACTTCCCAATCCCAATAAAAGCCATGCTCTTTCAGTTTCTCATTATTAAAACTAGAACCAATGGACTTTTCAGGAACCGTAATAATAGCTTTCTTTACACCTTGATTATTAAGTTTATCAAGTGCAATAAACATCAGCGCTCGACTTTTCCCAGATGCGGGTGGCGACTTAATCAATATATATTGCTCTCCTCGCTTTTCAAAAGCGCGCTCTTGCATAACCCGCATGCCAAGTTCATTTGACTTTTTCGAACTGCCATTCTGCGCGTAATTAACGGACACTGATGGGATAGATTTATGATCCGCCATTTTAAGACTCCTTCCTTTTTCTTCTAATAGTTGGCTTATTCTTATCAATAATTTTCGAATATAGATCAAACAGCTTTTCTAGACGCTCAGTATCATTTTTAAAACGGCGACCTATATAGATCCGCTCTAAAACCTCATCATTACGCTCATGTGCGATACGTAGATTTTCAGGCATTTCTTGAGGATCATATAACTCAGCAATAGCTGCAGGAAAATGAGACTCACGAGCGAGCAAAATGTCTTCAGCAGACTGGGTAAGATCCTGTTTATTTTTTTCTGTTAACTTCGGCAAGGGAAAAGTGTTCCAACCCATTGTATTAGAGTATCGGAAGTCTGTTTTCATTTTCCCACACACAGTTGCTATCCATACCAGATGCAATTTCGAACACAAAACAGAGAAACTCCATAATGGTGCATCATACAAAGCAAACGCCTGGTTGGTTGTTAGTGACTCATATGATTTGAGCTCTGTAGGTAAAAATTCTCTTTGCTCAGATGAAACCGTGGGCGCTAGAATTAGGTGTTTCTCAGCAGTATTTCTATCTCTATATTGATGAGGTCTACCTGCCAACTTATTTAATGAAGCATCCCTACTTTTTAGTCTCGTTTTTTTGACCTCTGAAATTCTACGGTCAATATCAGGCACTGACTTTGCGAGCTCTAAATCGTTATCATCAATCCATAGGCAGAACCTACTCAAGCTTTTGATAAATTCTTGCGCACCGTAAACCCTTCTAACTAACCTATCAACTTCAGGATGTTTAGAAATAAGCTCTTGTTTCTCCTGCCTACTCAGAGTTAAGTGATTACCATCGCCAGGATAATTCCCATATTTCATCTCAGGTAAACTAGAAATAGGATTAGATTTTTTTTCAACTAGAATATCAGGACCGTCAATTAAGTAAGCATTAATATTAGAGACCTTCTTAATAATAGATTCATTAGTTTCATTACTAGAATATAGCTTGTGCATCAGATTATCAGGCTTTGAGAGGCCTATAACTGCTACAGTCACCCCTGCATTGTGGCTCGCTAAATTACTCCACTTAAAGCTTGTGTACGCAAAATTAATTATATGACCAGTTTCATAAATTAAAGGCCACAATAATGGAACATGCTGCCCCTGACATATTGAATTCGTCGTTACAAATGCTATTTTTGAGTCACTAACACGTCCATATTCTGCAGCTTTCATAAACCAACCACACACTAGATCTAAAGTTTTCCAGCCTTTCAACTTCTTATCAAAAATATTTTTAAGGTCTTCTTTTTGCTCTTTACTTTGCTCGCGACTCCCTAGATAAGGAGGATTACCGCAAATATAAGTTTCCCCACCCTCGTTTTTAAAATCGATTTCAGCCTGATTAACCTCGATGGAGAAAAGGTCATCACGCTTAATTTCAACTTTTGTTCCTGTTGGCTTGCAGACTGTAAGCCAATCTAGGCGAAGTGCGTTATCACATACAATCCAATTCATTGCATTGAGCGGTAAAAATTCAGCTAGTGCTTCTTTCTGCCCTCTATACATAACATCACACTGATATTCAGCAATAATCAATGCCAACCGTGCTATTTCAGCAGGGAAATCTCGAAGTTCAATCCCTCGAAAGTTTGTTAAAGGTATTTCAGTCTTTGAGGCTTCTTCACTGCGCTTGATATTTATTTCTGATTCAATGGCACGCATCTCTTTATATGCAATAACAAGAAAATTTCCAGATCCACATGCTGGATCAAATACGCGAATTTTTGAAAGGCGCTTACGAAGGTTTAATAGCTTAATAGGACTATCGCCTGCTTCTGCTAGCTTCTCCCTTATATCATCCAAAAATAGTGGATTCAGAACTTTTAATATATTCGGAACGGAGGTGTAATGCAGACCAAGTGAGCTACGCTCTTCTTCATCAGTAACTGCCTGAATCATAGAACCAAAAATATCAGGATTAATTTTCGTCCAATCTAGGTTACCTATATGAACCAAATAAGAGCGAGCGATCTTACTGAATTTGGGGGTTTCGGTAGATCCAGAAAACAAGCCTCCATTTACATAGGGGAATTGATCCGCCCATCGATGTAAGTTGGCTGATGCACGATCTTGAATTTTTGTATCCATAGCTTGGAATACTTCACTCATGACCTCATGAGTATTAGAAGAATCTCTTTCGCTCATCTGCTCTATGGTAGAGGTGAATAAACCATCGCCATTAAAAATATCTGTATCTTCTGCAAAAAAACAAAATATCAGCCTAGCCATGAAATGATTCATATCATGACTTCGATCCGCTTTGCCCCACTCAGGATTATCATTTAATAATTGAACATACAAACGATTTAGGCGGCTTGTAGCCTTAATATCAATGGAGTTTTCACGAATGGCTTTAACGGTAGATATACCAGCCAACGGTAGAAAGAAACCAAAGTGATCAGGGAAGTCTTTAAATTCGCAAACAATAGGGGCATCATCAGATACAAGATCTTCCGCTTCGAACTGCACACCATCGGTAGCAACAATAAACTTTGCTTTTAACTTTTTAGTCTCAGGGCTTTGTTTTAGCTTTATTAGAGTATTGGAGACCTCTCCTTCTGCACACGTAGCAATATGCAGGTTACTTCTCTGAAGAATACCGCCATCAACATCTGACTTATTGGTATTACCACTTCTTAAACGCTTGATCGTGGCAGGCTTGTTTCCAAAAGCCTCTAAGAATGCAAAAGGGAATTCTTGAGGATCAAAAGCTTCTTCTGCTAAATTTGATATAGCTTCTTCTATTTCTACTGCGTTCACAGAACCGAGCCTTTATTTATTGATTTTTGTACTTCAATCCATTGCTGCACATCTTCTTTCTGAAAACGCCAGCTCCCTCCCACCTTAAACCCAGGCAACTTACCAGCGGCTGCTAATTTATACGCAGTCTTTTCAGCAAGCTTTAGATATTCAGCCATTTCTTTCAAGGTCAATATTTGATCAGTCATTTGACACCAATAACAATTTCATAGGGAGAGAATATGGGAAAATCTAGGAATTAACAATTTTGGTCTAGTTTTAATTATTTTGATTAATACTTGAGCTAAAAAGTAGCTATTAAGAGATAGAATTACATTTTATTATAAAACTTATTGTTTTTTTCAATGAAATCATAAAAGTAGGAGTTTTTAGGTTGACAAAAATAAATATTACTGATTTAAAGTATTGACAGTGCGCTAATTTTACTATAGAATAGCTTCACAAACTTAAGAAAAGAAAGAAGGTAGCAAAGTAAAAATTGAAACCGCCCCTTACTAGCCTTAGTAAGAAGCGACCACCACAGGAAAGCGAGTCCTCGTACTTCCGCCCCATTTTTCAACCCCTCTCTCCGATTAGGTTTTTAATCACTAGGAGAAACACCATGAATAAATCAGAAAGACAGTCCGTAGCAAGCGCAGTAAGATCAATTCAGAATAGTATTTTAAATTCAGCTCTTGATCGTAATATCTCTACTAAAGAAGAACTCCATGAGTTCAATAATGCATTTAGATCATTAGAAAATATCGTAAAAAGATACAATTCCGCCTCATACAAATTGAGAGAACATCTTTGGAAGTTTCTATTTTGCTACCTTAATGTATTCTTTGAAGCTGGCGGCTTTAAAGAGGCCCCAGAAGATATACAAAATACCGCGTTGAAAGCAATCAAGTGCTGTTTAATTCTTGAAAAAGAAAGCAGTGAATTCGCTAAAATGTTCTCACACCAGCAAACTCTTTGGGGCGTAATAATTCACGAAGCCAATAGCACTGGCAATACCCTTCATTAAATCAACCCACTTACACATATAGAGACACTTAACTGCATAAAGGAAAGAAAATCGATAGCAACAAATAGAAACCTCCCTTCATCATTAAGGGTGAACCTGATCATTCGTACCATTGACGATCTTTTCTTCTTGTGAAGTTTTTAATCACCAGAGGAAATAATCATGTTAAATAAAGAAAAAGAATTTATTCAAAATTATCTAGAAAATTCAAAAGAAATAACCATAAACACTGCTCGAGGGTTAAATCCACCAGAGCTTGGCTCCATATTAGCCAATATCAATAAAGCCAAAAAGAATTTAAATAATTTTAATAAGCTTACAAGCAAGAAAAATCATCAAGTAATTGTATGCTTGGTATCTTTGCTTGAGACCTCCATGGAAGTATACGAGAACTATCCTTCATATAGGTCTTTCGAGTTATTGACCTATATTGCAAATGGAATAATTTGTGCCGGTGCACTTGGGAAACACAACACTCAAGCAGCATCATTGCTAGATGAAATGCTAAATCGATATGCGAGCATCTCAGAAATAATGAGCAACTGGGGTATCATTCACAGATAACCCTACAGGGCATTAGGAAGGTCTATATGCCTACTTTGGTCGTGGAGTAGGCATAACGTTCGATATAGATATACAAAAACTACAAACGCCATTTTTTTTAGCTTGGCGTTTTTTACACTTACGGCATTTTGGATTACTAAGCAATCGCTGGTCATCAACCTCATTATTTTTTGATAGTTTGATTAAATTTTCATAAAAGTCAGATAATAACGAGCCATCAAACTCAACAGGCTCATCTTCAATAGTCTCAATTGCCTCCTGTCGAGCACTGAACCCCTTTAAACTTCTTTTTATATAGCGAAGCCCTGATTCAAACCACCTTTTAACCTGGCCCTTTAAGCGCTCATTAAGCTCTTTGAGTAAATCATTCTCCTTTTCGAGACCTCTAGCTTTAGCTTGCAGTTTCATATTTTTGTTAGTTAGATCAATATTTTCCCTAAGAAGCTTGTCTTTAAGCTTCTTCATTGCACTAGAACTATTTTCAATCAACTCCTGCTTCTCAAGATGCCTCCTACCAGTGATATCTTTTGAAATACCCCTTTCAAACCCTAGAGGCTGAAATCTATTACCTGCTATATCCTGTATTTTTGACCAATCCGACTTTTTCATTTTTCTTAAGGGAGCCTGCCTTGTTAACGGATCATAATTAATGAAGATGAAGTGGGCGTGATAATTCATTTTATCCCTACCTGACTCATCTTTTTTAATACCTCCATAAACATCTACATGAGCCTCATCACAATGAAAATTAAAACCAACAGGTTGAAGTCCATACTCACGCTTAATATCTTCACCAAATAAACACATAAGATCTGAAACTTTATTTTTCCAGTCAGGCTGTTTTTTAAGCTCCTCCATTTGATCTAATGAAAATCCAATAACAGCATCAACAAATGTATTAGCATTTTTCTGAAATCTCTTACCTTTTATACTTTCAAATTTCTGTAACATTAATTTGTATTCAGAATCTAAACTAAAATCACCAAAATTCTCATCTACCAAGGACTCTATTGAATTTTTATTATCGTTAAATTGTCGAATTACATGCCCTATTTCACCTACTGCATTCGAGTGTTTATAATATTTAGCATTTACTGATATATAATTTTTCATCGTTATTATTTTTTTATTATTATACTTACGTATTAACATAGATTGACCGAAGGTCAACCCCAGCTCTTTAAGTAGTGCTTTAGCCCACTAAAGCACTACAAGTAGTGCACGGGGTCTGCCGACGGCCAAAAGCGGTAAAGCGGTAAAGCGGTAAAGCGATAAAGCGATAAAGCGGTAGTTACTTCTCACACATATGAGTACCAACCACCCCTCAACAAACAAATTTTCAAATAGAAAAACCTTTACTATTTTCATTCTTTTCCTTTGACTTTCGAGTAGATAGAAGCTGAATAGCCTGCTCAATATTAATAGCATTACCTGCCATATCTTTTAAAATCTGCCTATGCCAATCAATGTCGCGATTATAATCAACACCTAAAGATTTTAGCTTAAGAATAAGATCTTCTTCAGATTTATTATCAACTCCAAGACTATCGAAATATCTTTTATCATCACTATCAATTTTTACTTTCATATCTATCTCCTATTTCATTTTTTTTGTTAAGTCATATTTAGCCTGCTCCTTCTTAGAAACATACACAGTTGCATTGAATTTGGCATAATGGATTTTCTCCTGCGACTGATTCCATACGATCTGTGCATTTATACAATAAACATTCATATTTCCACTTTTAAGTATTTCTATACAGCCATTGCCTTTAAGGTATTTAATTGCATTGTATACAGTTTTTCTTGATTTACCGAAGTGCTCCTGCATTGCGTCATAACTAGCAATTAACGCATTAGTATTATCCATATTCTCTACGAGAAATAGAAATACTGATGCAGCCATAGGGTTATCTCTTGCTAGCTTTGTAATCAAAGGGAAATTGCTTTTCGTAAATGCAAAAAAATTGGGTTTTCTTATTTTTATATCACCAGTATCTTTATTAATCGAAACAGGGCAATGATTCCCATGCTCATCGATTTTCTTGTAACTTATATTTTCATGTATTGCCATAACACCCTCTTTAGATTGGTCTTATTTCGTTATGACATAGAAAATAAATGTGTCAACCCAACCTTGGAATTTATTTACTCACTAGTGTGTAATTATGAACACATTACCCATAGATTTAACCAATATCTATATGGATTATTTGGTGGATCTCACCTACTAATGGAATGTTAATGTGTAATTTAGTGACCTGTTTATATCAAATAATCCTAGTGTTTATTTGATATATTTAATCCTGCCTCTTATATCTATATTAATATTAAAGAAATCAAAATATGACTCTGATTAGAAAAGATTTCAATAATTCGAATTATAGATTTTTTCTAAGATAAGTTTAGATACACCAAAAAGCATTACCGATTTAGTAATGAGCTTTATCTATAGTAAAATACTTTTTAAAGGCTCGTTCCTCGCACCTGATTGAATCACAATGGCCTTGCCATTGTTCAGATAGGGGCATTAAGCCCCCAAAGCGTATATTTTTTTACTTTTATATAGCTAAGAAAGAAAAAAACAAAAACACTGCCAAATCCCCCCCTTCAACACTCCACCAGTGCCATTCTGAAATTAACAACTATGCAGTATAAAACAGGAGATCACTTTAGGCTGAATCAGCCACTTTCTACAAGAGAAGCTAAGATTCTAACCAACTCAATACTTTATTGTTTCAATAATCCTTTTCAGCTCACTTATTTTTGTATTTACTTCTGATCCATAATCATCAAACGTAACATCATCATCCTTTCCATGACCAGCAATTTGCTTTACTAAATAAGCACTTAAACCCTCTCTTTTAAAATGGCTTAGAACAGTTGTTCTTATCGCGTGAAAATCCAATTTCTTTCCATTCTCAAGCTTAGTTATCTCTAGATTGTCAAAGACATTCTTATTGAACCACTTAGATGCAGTTATACCCCACCCATCTTTCTCAATAGTCTTTGTTTTCTTTCGATTTCTTAAATCATCAAATATATACTTGCTTTTCGCCTGCCTTCTTTCTTCAACATAACCCAAAATATCATATTCAATTAATTTTGAGTGTATCGGAATTCGGCGTTCAGAATTTTCATTCTTTAGATTTTTATCATATAGCTCAATAAAATACACTCCACTGGATAATCTAAAATCATCAACAGTTAACTCAGATATTTCGTTAAGGCGCATCCCCGTATAAAATGCAATTTTGGGGAACCAATATGCTGAATTTCTAATATCTTTAGCCTCTCGCTTTGAGGTAATCTCATAGGTTAATACCTTTTTAGACTCTTCTTTTGTATATGGCCTACGTCTAGTTTTTGATAATTGCCTGGTATCTTTCAATTTCAAACCATCGAATGGATTTTTTCTATCTATATACTCCATATCGATTAAATAATTCATCAATGCAGAATAATGATTCAAAAATTTATTAATACTTTTATTGGAGAGTGTTTCATCAGAATCTTTCTTAGTTCCAAGGGTTTTATTAATAACCGCCTCTTGAATTCTAATTGCTTCACTTTTGTTCAAGTCCCTTAAATCATATCCCTCACCCAAAAAATCAAGTAAGAAATCTATCGTTCCATCATAAGAAACAACCGTCCCAACTTTTACTTCTTTGCTTTTAATTGCGATAAATTTTTGATAAGTTTCTCTTAATGGCAAAGCATCTCTATCAACAACCTCATCCCTAATAAACCAGCATTTATCCATCACTTTTAAATTTCTATCAAAGGTATTACTGCTTAAAGTGTAATCCCTAAAGAGTTCTTCATTATCTAGTGTAAATTCTTGATTAGATAAAACGCTTTCAAAGTTGACGTGACGCTTCCTCAACTCCTGTATATAAAGGATCAACCGCTCTTTAAATAGAAGCTCAGTATTTGCAAAGTTATAAATCATATCAATAGCTGGCGCTTTAACATCATCAAATTCAGAAGATAGATTCTTATAGCTATTCATATATTCATCATATTGATCTCGATGAGCAATATGGTTCATTTTAAAAAGATAATCATCATCTGGATTGACACTGCTTTTTACATATTCTTCAAATAATGTCTTATCTTCAGTAGTTAGTGGCTTATATTCTGTGTATTGAGGGTATAAAGAACCATTAGATACACTGTATTCAGCTATTTTTTTATATTCAGTAAATCTTTGACGGAGAAAAGAATTGAAATCTGGCATTTTGAAATACTTTAAATCCTTAAAAATTTGAGTCTTGATATAACGTGCAACAAATAGTGCATCATCTAACGAGCTTAGACCAAGCGATTTACAAAAGTATTTTTTGCCAAGAAATTGAGCAATTTCAGAGGGGTAGCGGAAACGGAGGTAGTAATTCTTACTATTTGGGAAAAGGTAAATATAATTGGCTATTTTTCGCACAGCGGCCTTGTCTCATATTGTGACAAAGTTTTGTGACAGAGGAATAATTAAAAATCCAAGGCATAAAAAAAGCCTTGTAAATCAATGACTTACAAGGCTTTCTGAATAAGTGGCGGTGAGGGAGAGATTCGAACTCTCGAACGGTTGCCCGTTACACGCTTTCCAGGCGTGCGCCTTCGGCCACTCGGCCACCTCACCTTTTTACCCTAGACATCCTGTCTAGCTGCATCTAGTGCAGAGGCGCGTACTATACGTAGCCGCCTCATTAGCGTCAAGTATTTAATCCTGCATTTATTTCTAATTCATTGTTTTTAAAGGATTTGTTTAATTATTCCGCACAAAAAAGTTAAACCGAAGCTTTTATTGGCCAGTCTTGTACAAAATCGCCCCTATCTAATACAGGAGGCTGCTTTAATTTACAGTTCACATGGCCGAGGTAAATAAAGCCCAATATTTCTTCATTACCTTGCAAGCCTAATGATGCCTTTACATGGTTGTTATAGGCCATTTCCCCAGTACGCCAGATTGCCCCTAAACCCAAAGCATAAGCCGCAGTTACTATATTTTGAATCCCCGCCCCTACCGCTAAACGCTGCTCAATCGCAGGCACTTTTGCATGGGCCTGTATATTAGCAATCGCCACGATCATAACAGGGGCGCGCGTAGGCATTTTTTTTAGTTTAGTGATTTTATCTTCACTTAATTCAGCGTCAGCCATCAGCCCGGCTTCAGCAAATACCTCACCCAAACTTGCTAAGCCATCTCCTTTTACAGTTAGATAACGCCAAGGACGAATCCAAGCATGGTCAGGGGCTCTAAAAGCCGCTTGATATAAGGTATCCAGCTGCGTATCACTTGGGCCTGGGCCTGTTAGCTGGGCAACAGAAACTCTTTCGGTAATGGCTGTAATTGCTTCCATAACGTTTAAAATCGATCCAAATCAATAAAATAAATACTAAATTCAAGTAAAGTAAGCGATGAGGAATGAAATACCTCCCCAACTCCACCTGTCTAACTTATACTACTGAGAGTATATAGTATGGAATTGTGTCGATATATAATTTATGAATACAGATAACCTAGCAAGTGACTTTAGTGAAACCAGTATGCCCATGCAGGACTACATTGCCCGCATACTCGGCTATGCTGCGGCAGGTATAACGTTAATTATCGGCACCTTCATCGATTACTTTTCTGACAATGTTATGTGGGCAGGTCTGCTTGCCCTGCTTTACCCCCATGCAATTCAACTGACAACCCGTTCTTTCAGCGCACGTCATCCTTATGGAACACGGCAGATTCTAATTCATGGTGACGCAATTTTATGTGGGCTAATGCTTGCATTAATTGGCTTCCCCTTAGAATTAACCACTCTGTTTCTAATCATGATCAATACCAGCTTCATTGTCGTTGGCAGCATCACCGCTTGGACATTCTGCGTAATTTCACTCTTTATTGGTGCATCACTGGGTGTGATTGCTTTTGGCTTCCATCCCGCCAAGGACATTCCGACGGAAGTTTTTGTTGCTGCAGCCCTCGGTGTTGGTATGCACTTGGCGATTACAGCGTTTAATTCTCACCGCCAAGCGCGGGACTTAATGCGTTTAAAACGTAAATTCCAAGGTCAGGTTGAACGCTTCCAGCAGCTTTCACACAAAGTTTCAAAATACATATCACCACAGATTTGGGAATCCATTTTTTCGGGTCGCAAAGAAGTTCGCTTAGAAACCCAACGTAAAAAACTGGTTGTATTTTTCTCTGATATCGTTGGTTTCACTGCTCTTTCAGAGCAAATGGAAGCAGAAAGTTTAACTGACGTGCTCAATACTTATTTAACTGAAATGTCGAAGGTCGCGCTAAAACACGGTGGCACTATCGACAAATTCATCGGCGACAGCGTGATGGTTTTCTTTGGTGACCCTAAATCTAATGGCACCAAAAAAGATGCCCTTGCCTGCTTAGCGATGGCCATTGATATGCGCCGACACATGCAAATTTTAAGAAAGAAGTGGCTAGAGCAAGGCATTAAAACCCCACTGCAAATTCGCATGGGCATCAATACGGGTTATTGCACCGTCGGCAACTTCGGCACCGAAAATCGTATGGACTATACAATCATCGGCCAAGAGGTGAATCTTGCAAGTCGTTTAGAAAGTAGTGCTGAAGCCGGAGAGATCTTGATTTCAGAAGAAACCTACAACCTAGTGAAAGATAAGATTATGTGTCGCTTAAAAGGCGATGTTGAAATGAAGGGATTTTCTAAAGCAATCCCAACCTACCAAGTCATCGACTTCCGTCGCGACCTGGGCTCAAACCCGAGCTTCATTGAACATGACTCTGAAGGTTTCTCTCTTTATCTCGACACTCAAAAAGTTAAGAGCTACGACAAAGATCGTATTGCTCTAGCCCTTGAAGCCGCCGCTAAGAAAATTCGCGATAAAATCATTACCTAGAACGACTCTTACTGACGAACGCCTCTATTGACGAACGCCCCTATTGACGAATAGTTCTAAAGTTTACTGCAGCCTTGGAATTATCCGAGCTGCGCATAGGGTTAATATCCAACCCACCACGGCGTACATAACGCGCATACACAGTTAACGACTCAGGCTTACAATGAGTCCAAATATCCCAAAAAGTCCGCTCAACGCACTGCTCATGAAAATCCTGATGGGTTCGCAATGATACCAAGTAAGTTAATAATGATTCTTCATCAATATGCGCTCCCTTGTACTCAATATAAATAGAGCCCCAATCTGGCTGCCCAGTGACTGGACAATTAGATTTTAACAGGTGACTAACAAGCATCCCTTGATACTCACCCGCCTCTGCGCCTTCTGCAAGCTTCAATACTTCAGGGTCCAGTTCATACTTATCCATTGAGATATCCAAAGCATCAATACAAACCGCTTTAGGCTCAACAGGAAAAGAATAATTCAACGGTAAAATAACAACTTTAACCTCACCCCCTGCTGCTGCAGAAAGATCCCTGACCATACGTCGCTCAACCGTTTCTTTATTGGCAAAGCGCGTTTGGTTATAGGAATTTAAATACAATTTAAAGGATTTTGATTCAATCAAAAATGGACTCGTCGCAGGTAAACGAAACTCCGCCATCGCTACCTGAGGAATACCCTTATCATTCAGCCAAGAAATTTCATAACCATTCCAAATATCCTCACCAAAAAACGGTAATGTATTACGTTCGATACCTGCCGCCTTCCAGCTTTCTGCACGCGAGATAGGAAACAACAAGGTCGCATCATAGCTATCGATATAAGCCGAACTCTTACCTAATGGATTATTATCACTGTGTACTGACGCCATAAAAAAATACCTTGTTCTTAAACATAAAACTTAATTAGAAACTCAAGTAATTAAGTTAATAAACCGACAGATCCATTATTGGGTATTTGTGGAGCAAATATGAGAGGCAGGGAGTGCCGAACTTAAGGCTACACGGAGGTATTTACGCCGTTTTGTGGAATAAATACCCAGTCATGGATCATTATAAAATAATGAATGATTATAAATTAACTACGCATGCCTGTGCCACGCTTTAATAACCAAATACTAAAAGCAGACAACAGCGTAATAAAGACGACTAACATCGAAATGGCTGCGGTAATATTCACATCCGAGATACCCAAAATACCGTAACGAAAACTATTCACCATATAGAGAATAGGATTCAGCATCGAAACATCCTGCCAAAATTCAGGCAATAAAGAAATCGAGTAAAATACCCCACCCAAATAGGTTAATGGCGTAATTATAAAGGTCGGAATAATAGTAATATCATCAAATTTAGTAGCAAAAACTGCATTAATAAATCCACCCAAAGCAAATAATATAGCCGACAAAATCGTCACGATAATCACAATCGGCAAACTGTGTAATTGTAAATCGGTAAAATACAACGACAACAAGGTAACAATAATGCCGACCATCACCCCACGAGCAACTCCACCCATCACATAACCTGCTAGGATCACTGCGGGATGCACAGGAGATACCATCAGCTCTTCTATACAGCGCTGAAATTTATTACCAAAAAATGATGAGGCTACATTGCCATAAGCATTGGTAATCACACTCATCATAATTAAACCTGGCACAATGAAAGACATGTAATCAACGCCTCCCATTTCTCCGATACGAGAACCGATTAAATTACCAAAAATAATAAAGTACAGCGTCATCGTAATCGCTGGCGGTAATAACGTTTGCTGCCAAATACGCATAAAACGGCGTACTTCTTTAATCACAATCGTACTGAATGCAACCCATTGAATAGCCCAAATACTTTTTGGTTTAGCCTTATCGCTCATTTTAAGATCTCTTATGCTGTTGAATCAGATCGACAAACAATTCTTCTAAACGGTTTGCTTTCGCTCGCATACTTCTCACCTGTATACCGGCATCATTTAAGCGGATCACTACCTGATTCAAGCCTTGCCCCTTCTCTACCGTCACCTCTAAACAATCATCGGCAACCTGCGAAACCTCATAACCTTCCAACCCAGGCACACTGATAGCACCAGACTCAACCCCATCTTTTAAATCGCTATCGAGATCAAAGACAAAGGTTTCAGTACCCAGCTGGCTTAATAATTCACGCACACTGGTATTGGTTACAATTTCGCCATGATTAATAATGGCTATATTTTTGCACAACTGCTCAGCTTCTTCTAAATAATGAGTGGTTAAGATAATGGTCGTCCCCTCCTCATTCAGTTTTTTCATAAATTCCCACATCGAGCGACGTAGCTCGATATCAACCCCTGCGGTTGGCTCGTCCAAAATAAGGATCTGTGGTTTATGAATCAAAGCCCGAGCAATCATCAAGCGGCGCTTCATCCCACCCGAGAGCATTCTTGAAGGCTCGTCACGCTTATCCCACAGATCCAATGCACGCAACAAGAGTTCTGCCTGAACTGCAGCTTCTTTAGCGGTTAAACCGTAATAACCCGCTTGAGTAATAACAATGTCATACACTTTTTCAAACTGATTAAAATTGAATTCTTGTGGCACTACCCCTAAGCACTGCTTAGCCGCGAATGCATCAGTAACCAAATCATGGCCCATGATAGAAACAGTACCTTCAGTTTTCTGCACCAAAGACGACACAATACCCAAGGTTGTCGACTTACCCGCCCCATTCGGCCCCAGCAAAGCAAAAAAATCACCTTGTTTAACTGTTAAATCAATTCCTTTTAACGCTTTGAAGCCATTTCCATAGACTTTCTCTAGCCCTTGGATGGATAATGCAGCAGTCATAACGAACCTTTATTTTAAATAGAATCAGTAGAGTACACAGAATGAACCAACGGCTCGCCTACCATGTAGAATTATTAAACCAATTAGCACTTCAGTTGGCTAAATTGGAAAATTCAGATCAAGAATACAATCAAGAAAATACCATTCTACAACAACTTGGCCAGCTGATTGAGTCTTTAAAGGATAGCTCAGCGCAACAGTATGATTCAGCGGTATTTGAAGGTCAGCAGTGGTTTTATCGCTTCTTAACTCACAACCCAGAACTGGCCCCAGCGATTCACCGCGACTTGCTTTGGTTCTTCGGTGGTGAGTGCCTACACTTCATGCCAGATGAAGAAATCGAAAAGTATCAAATGCTTGATGATGCCATGGCCGAAGCAATGCTGCGCAACGTACCATTCAACTACACACTTTCGCGCGAACAGATTTTTAAATAATTACGAAATAATTCAAGCCCCGCCCCTAAACTTAGGCCTGCGGGGCTTTTTAATGCCTGTTATCCAAACCTCACTCAAATAACAGGCATAAAAAAAGCCGTTTCAGTTACCTGAAACGACTTTTAGAATTTGGAGCGGAAAAGGAGACTCGAACTCCCGACCCCAACCTTGGCAAGGTTATG
>ERZ1027231.84-NODE-84-length-60670-cov-19.750771_pt1 | contig 60670 bp, 43 predicted proteins | sample MGYA00520866_ERZ1027231 | MGnify/ENA primary metagenome ERZ1027231 (study PRJEB33311, sample SAMEA4378411) | marine metagenome | biome: Marine biome; feature: Fjord; material: Water | collected 2014-07-20T08:00:00Z/2014-07-... | depth 75 m ...
TTTTATGCCTACGATTTATTAAGCGGAAAGAGCAAGGCCGTTGGTTCACTCTCAATAACTACGGGCTCCCGCAACCAGAATTTTAAAAAGCCAATATTAAAAAGTATTGGCTTTTTTTATGCCTACGATTTATTAAGCGGAAAGAGCAAGGCCGTTGGTTCACTCTCAACAACTACGCGCTCCCGCAACTAGAATTTAAAAAGCTTAGTTTTTAACGAAACTAGGCTTTTTTTATACCTGCTTTCTATTATGTATTGGAAAGCAAAAGCAAAGCCGCTGCTTCACCCTCAAAACCTACAAGCTCCCGCAACCACCCTCCTTGACCAAGAACAAAACAGACAGCAAGTTTCACGTGAATACCTGGTTGTTTTTCATACAAAACCAAAAACAAATTAACTCCCGGTTAAATTAGCCCAATTACACGACAGTAAACACTCTAATCCTCAGGCATTAATTTTGCTTAATCATGATCTATTGCCAACAATGCAGCGACATATAAAACAGCACTAAAGTGGTACTTGCTTACCACTAACTTGACGCGCAGCTGTATGAAAATCACTCAAATTAGTTTTTCGTCAAAAATAAAAACAAAAAAATAAAAAAGAGTTCGTTTTTTGAAAAAAATATTAATCAGCGCCCTTAATTTACCAATAACACCAAATTACACCCGATTGGACAAGATTTCTGATAAACACCCTATTCATGGCGCTTTAAGTGCCAGATTTTATGGCAATAACTGTCACTATTGGACAATTAGAGACGACTTATAACAATTGTTATCAACATAAAAAAAGCCAATTAAATCAAGGGTAAGAAAATAGTATTAAGACACTAATGTGAAGCGGGTCACATTATTGACTCCTATACCGTTGGCTCATAACATGTCGCTTAATGAGTATATGTGCGCTATAAAAAACGGAATACATTTGATTAAAATAGTACAAACGTACTTTCCAATGCAAACTTTTAGCACCCTGAATATTTGGATAGCTAAATGTCTAATGCTGTTGAGCATATTGGTGAGTACTTTTCATTCAACAACAGCATTTGCTGGCACAACGGTCGCGTTAAGCGAAAGTTATGCCGGTAATTTGTCGTTTGTATTAACAGCAGGTTCCTTTCGCACCCAATCAAACTCCGGTGACCATTGCGACGTCGCCACCACAAGTGACAACTTTTTATCTGGCATCCCAAATTCGGCGACAGTTGTGAAGGCCTATTTATACTGGACCGGCTCCAGCTATAACGGTTATGTAGACGAAGACATCACTCTTAATGATTTCCCTTATAGCGCAGATAGAACATATACCGAAGTCAAAGATGATCGCTATTTTTACAATGGTATTAAAGACATTACCAGCTATGTAAATAGCAATAGAAATATCAACTATGAAGTCGGTAACCTTGACATTGCAGACTATGGTAATCATTGCAGCCGAGCTACGGTTCTTGGCGGCTGGGCGATAATGGCGATTTATGAAGATGACTCCGAAGACTTCAGAGTATTAAACCTTTATGAAGGCTTTGAATTTTTTCAAAACAGATCATTTGACTTAATACCAAATAATTTCAAACTCCCAGCAGATCCATCAGGTAAACACGCTCATATAACTTGGGAAGGCGATGACTCTTTAGGAACCGATGGTGAGTTCCTTGCTTTTGAAGGCGTTACCCTGACCGACTCAGGCAATCCAAGTAATAACCAATTTAACTCATATTCCAATGTTCAGGGAGGTCTTACTACCTACGGTGTTGATGTGGACGAATATGATATCTCTGCCTATTTAGTTGAGGGCGATGAAGAAGTCACAACCACCTATAGCGCAGGACAAGATTTAATTATTCTATCTGCTGAAATTGTTAGCGTTTCCAATATCCCGGTTGCCGATCTTGCAGTCACCACTTCAACTCCTACTGGGTGGCAAGCAAACAGCACAGTAACCAAAAAATTCACCATCAGTAACAACGGCCCCAACGACGTCCCAACCCAAAGCGTGCGTTTTACTACTAGCTTACCACCCGAGCTAACTTTTAATGGCAGCCAAGGTGACAGTGATTGGTTATGCTCACAAACCGGACAAGATTTATCCTGTGTATTTCAAAGTAAGTTGCGTAGCGGCTGGAGTGATTACCTCGACTTAACCTTTGATGTAGGCAATGTAGCAGGCACTACCGTTGATTTGGATGTGAGCGTCGATCACGATACCGCCCCCTATGATATCTTTGATAACCAAGCTTCAAACGATACTTACTCAATGTCGGTTCCTGTGGCCACCGATCCGGTTGTCGACCTATCAGCTTCAAGCAAGGTACCTGATAACCTAAATGGCGATTTGTTACTAGCTGGTGACACCTTGCAGTACACCATCACCATAGATGATGCCAGTGATCTTGCCGTGAGCAACATACAAGTTACCGATGACCTCCCCGCCAATATTACTGCGTTTCGTGTAACTGCTATTCCAACCGGCGCCACTGATAACTCCATTACCAATGGTGGTGTTAATTCAACCGGTTACTTGGATATTCAAAATATCAGCCTAGCTGTAGGCGCCACTGAAAAAATTATCATTGAAGTGGATATAGACCCTAACGCGGCTGATAGATCCTCTTTGCAAAACCAGGCCACCATTACCCAGGGCACTGATACCTGGCTTGTGGATACAGGGGATATCACAGTAGTTGAGCCCGACCTATCCTCCTCCGCTAAAGACGCTCTGGATATAAATGGCGGCTGGTTACTGCCCAATGAAACCGCTCGCTACACAATTACACTTGATGATGCTAAGGATCTGGATTTAACCGGTCTACAAATTACCGATCATTTACCAGCAAACATCTCATCCTTTACAGTTTCAAACCTGCCTACTGGCGCGCAAGATTTTAGTATTGAAAACGGCGGCAATAACAGTACCGGCTATATAGATATTCGAAACATTACTCTGGATACCGGCACTACTTTGGATATTTACATTGATGTAACAGTAGACACAGACGCGCCAGATCAGGCCGACCTAACCAATACCGCTATCGTCACTCTTAACAACGCCACTTGGGATATTACCTCAAATGAATTAAAGGTTTCCCTCACGACCAGTACTCCTGCCAGCGGTAATAAGCCTCTTTATTTTGACAGCAGCAATCTCAGCAGAAACATTCCCACCGCCAATGTTGAGCGCACCTTTTCGCACAATGAAAGCTTAACCTGGACCTTGGAGAGCAACCTACAAAGCGATTTAACGTTGGCCATCGGAGATATGGACATTAATCTTGCCATTCAAGGCTACCGTACAGGCTCGGCCACATCCGACTTCGATATAGAACTTTTCTATAATGATAATATAGGCGGCGGTGAAGTCAGCGTCGCCACGCAAAGCATTAACTCTGGCAACTACAGACAAAATGCTACATACGATGTTTCATCAGCTTTAACACTGGCCGCTGAAGTAACCATTCCAGCCGGCAGCTCTATTTACCTAGTAATAGACAATACATCCAGCAACGGAAGTACCAATCAAAATAGAGATCTAATAGGTATTCGCAGCGCCAATAGTGCCAATGGAACCTTCGACTCTAAACTTGTACTCAATGCCACCACGGTAATCAACGTAGACAGCATCACCGTTTGGGATACAACCTACGGCGACCCAACTGGCGCAGGCGATGGCAATGTACTGGCCAATAGTCAACCAGATACCAGCCTATTTATCCGAGCAGTTATTTCCGATCCCTTTGGCGCTTTTGACATCAGCAGTGCCGACATCAATATCGTAAAAACCAACGGCGATATTTATGATTTTTCGACACACGCTGACGGCAACACCAATATAATGAATCAGGTAGATGATACAGCTGATGATTTAACAACCAGCACTAAGACATATGAAAAAGAAATTACTCTTTTAGAAGAAAACGAAAGCACTGGTTACTGGGCCATTACCATTAAAGGTTATGAAGGAATGGAAGTGGCACCGGACCAAGTGACTCACGAAAGCCTACTGTCTTTTCAAATTAAACCGTTTTTACCCAGCATTGCCCTAACCAAAAGTATTACGGTAATTAACGACCCTATTAACGGATCGATTGACGATGGTGCAAACCCAAAAGCCATTCCCGGAGCCGAATTACTTTACACAATTAACGCTATTAATAGTGGACGCGGAAAAAGTGATGACGGCTCACTCATATTGCAAGATGAAATCCCAGTGAATTCAGATCTGTATGTTGGTACCATCACCTGCAGCGGCACTGATTTGGGCCCTGTTTGTTTTAAAGAAGGCACTACACCACATGAAAGTGGCCTTGATTATGTTTACCTTTCGCTAACGGATGCCAGCGACGATTTATTTTTCTCCACGGACGGCAGCGATTTCACCTATGAACCGGTGGACTCTGGTGACGGCTACGATCCCGCCATACGCTACATACGTATAGCTCCAGCCAACGAACTAAACAACGCACCAAAAGATGCAAGCGCACAACCAGAATTTAACTTTTATTACCAAATCAGGCTTAATTAATGATCAATCACACTGGAAAAACTAAAAATAAAAAAAGGGAGCAAGCACTATGAACAAACTCATTTCATGGACAAGCCTATTTTTGGCAAGCTTGTTCGCCGTGCAAAGTCAGGCCGAGGGCACATTGGCTGGAGTTGAAATTTCTAACCAGGCAAGTGTTAGTTATGATGTGGGTGGCAGTACAATTACCGCTAACTCTGAAACGGTCACTATCACTGTTCAAGAATTAATCAATGTCACGATTATTTCCCAAGACTCGGGCAATGTGAGTGTTAGCTCTCCTGAAACCGGCGCTGAATTAAAATTCCAAGTAACCAATACGGGTAATGGTAATGAAGCTTTTGTCATTAGCCAGGTAAACATTGGTGGCGATGAATTTGAGGTCACCCTTAGTACAATCTATCTAGATGACGGTGATGGTGTATTCGATCCTAACGTAGATGCTGTATACGATAACAGCGCACCCAGTAGCATCGCCCCAGATGAATCCATTACCATTTGGGTCACATCCGATATTCCTGAAAGCTTAAACAACAATGACACTGCCGATGTTCAGGTTGCCGCCCTTTCAAAAACCTTCAGTGATGATGGTCAAGATAATCCAGATGCCGGTGCCGTAGTCACCGACGGTGGAGATTCCACCACAGATGCAGTTTACGGTACAGCTGCCGCCAATGCCGACGATACCGCCACTTTTGTGGTGAGCGCCATTCAAGTCACCATCGCAAAAGCAATTAGCGCCATTGATGATCAACTGGGTGGTAGCCAACCCATTCCTGGGGCCGAAGTGGGTTACAGCCTAACGGTGACTGTAACCGGAACTGGAGATGCCGAAAACATCACCGCATCCGACCCATTACCAGAAGAACTGGCTCTTAAAAATGGTATTAGCGGCACCATCAATGTAGACGGCGTAGATAAAACAGCCGTAAGTGGTGATGACAATGCCAGTTACGATGCCAATACCCGAACCATCACTGTTGAACTGGGCACCATTACCGCAGGAAGCGCCGACAGTATCATTACTTTTACAACCGTCATTCAGTAGGTGTAAACCATGACTAATATAAAACGCTTCATTAAAAACACTCTGATACTAGCTGTACTGCCTGCACTGTCGGTTAGTGCTTTCGCCCAGGTTGAGCTAAAAACCGAGATGTACAAGGTAGTGGAAGTTCAAAAAGAAAATGGCACCAGCAAAATTGAATGGGTAAAGCCCGACAGTATTACCCCAGGGGACAAGGTAGGTTATCGCATAGTGGTTGAAAACAAAGGCGATAAACCAGCTGACGATATCGTTTTGAACAACCCTGTTCCTGAAAACACAATTTATGTGGCAGGCAGTGCACGTGGTGCTAATAGCTCAATCGTATTCTCGGTAGACCAGGGTAAAACCTTTGCCACACCTGAAAAGCTTTTCATTATAAAAAATGGGAAAAAATTGCCGGCTTCTGCCAAGGATTACAGCAATGTGCGCTGGGTACTGACCTCATCACTTAAAGCGGGCGAAAAAGGCTCGGTGCAATACATAGTTCAAGTGAAATAATGTGAAGTATTAAACAATAGACAATAAGTAAAAATAAAAAAATCGGGTTATTAGTTTTGTCATTTAGGCAGCAGTAAATTAGTAACGTTCACCCATAACCCTATAGATTTACAAATACGTAAAACTAAAAAACAACAACTATTTTCGATCGGAGAAAACTATGAAAATAAATAAAACCCTAACCGCACTGATTGCCGGTGCAAGTATTGGAATGAGTGGGCAGGTTTTGGCTGTAGGTACTGAAGCCGGTACTGAAATCAAAAATGTCGTGACTCTTAGTTATGATGTAGGCACTACCCCCCAAAGTGATGTAACTGAATCTGCTCAATTTTTGGTGGATAATAAAATAGATATGTCTTTGACTTGGGATACAGCAAATTTAAAAAGTGTGGCTCCCGGGGCTACTGTTTTTCACAAGTTTACTCTTACCAACACAGGTAACCTTGATCAACCTTATGATTTAAGTGCTGCCGAAGCTGCCGTTAGTGCAACCATAATCGACCTTGCAGATCCAGGCATAGATACCTTAGTAAGTAAAGCAGCACTAGTATCGCCAACTATTACATTTTATGACGCTCTAACAGAGCCAACTGTAGGCGATGGGACAACAACTACTTTATCTGCGGTTCCTCATTCTGACACAGGTAGCGCAAACCAAAAAGTATTTTGGGCTGGTGTTAGCTACCCTTTAACAGCTGGCGTCATAGATACAGATATTCTAGGTAACTATGTTATCGTCACTGCTGATGTGAGCGGCAATGGCAATGCTAGCGATACGGATAAAAATACCGCAGCCAACTTAGAAAAGCAGTTGGCCGTTAATGCCGATGGTGCTGGTCCAAATGACTCTGCCAATGATGCTAAAATTTCGGCTATCTTTGGCGATGAAATTACCACTGCAAACTTTGAAGGCGGAGCGAACGGCCTTAAGCTTTCTGTAACAGTTGTAAATGATCCTATTTGTAATGAAGATGATAGTAATTATGGCAGTGCTACATTTCATGCAAGTAGTGGAACAGCTACAACCGGCGTTATGAATTGCGTTGCAAATGCAGGAACAGGCTTTACACCTCCTTCTGGCTATACTCCAAAAGCTATTCCTGGTGCCTTACTTGAATACACAATAACGGCAACTAACTCAGGCCAATCAAGTGCAAAAGATGTTGAGTTTGCTCAAGACTTAAGCACCCTTGATTTCAGCGATGTTTCAGGTGTTACGTTACGTGCAGCCTCTTTAGGCAACGTAGCCGCTGCTATGACGGGTAACACTGATACACCTGTCACTACAGGCTCAACCACTGCAGGCTTAAGCGTTACTGTAGCTACATTTGAGGCTAATGCAGATATATCAATTACTTTCACTGCAATTGTTGATTAACTTTAGTGATAAGTAGCTGTATAAGCTCAACCCAAAGCGCATCATGCGCTTTGGGTCAAGGCAAAACTAAAAACACTGCACTGATCAAAAAATCGGGCGGTGTTTTTGGCTTTTCTTTGGCTTTTAATTCTTTAGTTTTAATAACATCATCTTTTTTAGCCTCACAGACCATCCAAGCAGAAACCGAAGCCAATACAGTAATCACCAACCAAGCTACAGTTAGCTACCAGTTTTTGGGCCAAGGTAATCTAGTCAGCGATACAGAAGATTTTATTACCGCCCGTGAAATAGATGGTTCGGGCACGCCTTCCGTTATCACCCTAATGCACAACAGCATAGATTTTTCCGGGCAATTCCAAGCCGCCCAAACTGCCAGTTCTTCGGTAGTAGTTAACAGTTTAAACTTGGAAAATAGATCACGCAGTGCGCGGGCCTCCAATTCAGTGAGCACCAGCACAGGCACCAGCGCCAGTTCGGATGGGGTTTCCATTACTGGCTCCTTCCCTGTTCAGGAAGGGCAATGTGCACTCGATAGTTCGGCTGATAATTTAGAAGAACAACCTATACCTGTAGATTACCAGGGCAATACCCTCACCCTGCCCGGCACATTGGATTTATCCAGTGATGAGTTTTTTACAGTGGGCGACACCATTTTTGTGCACCTTCAGGATTTAGATCAAAACCAAGACCCCACCACCGCCGAAAAAATTGTAGTGACTATTTTAAGTGAAGACGGCCAGGATAAAGAAACCATCCAGCTTACCGAAACCGAACCCAGCTCAGGCTTGTTTACCGGTTACGTACAAAGTGTCGACATTAACACCCAAGGCGCCACACCATTTGATTGCCACCTGTCTGTACCCAATAACGGAAAAATGCAGGCTCAATATCAGGACCAGTTTGATTCAATCGACATCGCTGCCGCCAGAGCATTGTTTGATCCCAATAGTTATGTGGTAAATGCCGATACCGGTCTTTATGTAAATAACATTGAAGTCACCCTAATTGATACCGCCACTAATTTACCGGCCAATGTATTAAGTACCGAAGGTGGCGTATTTCCTAATCCTGTGACCACTGGTGCATTAATCACCGACAACTTGGGCAACGTTACCCAGTTCCCTTATGGCGGTTTTGCTTTCCCTGTATTAAATGCGGGTAACTATCGCGTTGAAGTTAGCGAGGACGCTTATCACACCTACCCGATCCCTGAGCAAAAATTATTAACTGATATAGATGCTCTACCCAGCGGCCCCTACAACTTCGATGAACAAGGCAGTCGTGGCCTGGAATTTGAAGTGCCTGGTATCACCTTTCTTATGGATGTGCCGCTGGACCCTAAAGACAATTCTGTATTGCTTACCAAAAGCGCCAATAAAACCCAAGCTGGTGTGGGTGAACTGGTGCGCTACAGCATTCAATTTGCCAACAGTGAAATCCCCGGCATAGATGTAGAAGTACACGACCATTTGCCCATGGGGTTTCGTTATGTTCCGGGCTCAGCCACTTTGGATGGTACTACATTAGCCGACCCAACCATTACCGACGACGGCCAACATCTGCAGTTTGATTTTGCCGACATAGAAGTCGATGAAACCTTTAATATTCGTTACGTGGCCCGTATCGGTGTTAGCACCCCAGTGGGCCAAGCTACCAACACTGCCTGGGTAGAAGACGATGACAGCGATGGCTTGGGTAAGTTAGAAAGTAATACCACTAAAGCCCACATAGAAATTAAAGAAGATTTATTCAGTGAAAATAGCCGCTTATTTGGCCGTGTTTATATTGGTAGTTGTGAAGGCGACGAAGAACAAGAAGGCCTGGAAGGAGTTCGAATTTATTTAGAAAACGGCACCTATGTGGTAACCGATGAAGACGGCATGTGGCACATTGAATCACAAGAACCAGGCACTCACGTAGTACAACTGGATACCGATACCCTGCCCAAGTATTTGGATATGATGTCTTGTGATAATTCTGCTACCCACGCCGGCCGTGAATACAGCCAGTTTGTAGATGTGGCTCCTGGCACCATGTGGCGCGCCGATTTTGCATTACGACTAAAACCACCCAGCAACGGCGAAGTCACTCAGCACCTTAGCAGTAAGGTGATGGAGCTGAGTAAAAAAGAAGTTGAAGACTTAAAAAAATTAAAAGTAGAAACCCCGGTAAAACAAAAACTGGCCTATCAACTGGACTTAACCGGCACCGAAGTAATTTTGCAGGGGCTACGCTCACTTATTATGTTGCCACCCGGCGTTCGTTATAAAGAAGGCTCGGTATTGTTTGACGGCGTTCCTATTAAGGAGCCTAAAAAATACGACGAGCAAACTCTACTATTTACTCTGAACGACCCAGGTAAAGACTGGCAGCATATTTTAGAGTTTGAAGCCTGGATTGATGAAGATGCCAAGCCTGGCGAATTGGTCACGCGTTCTGTTCCTATGTTTAACGCCCCCAGCCAAAATAACCAACGCACTCCAGTGGCTTTTACTGCGGCACAATTGGCTGTGGTACCAAAAAGCATGAAAGCCCACAAACCTAAAGAAGCACCTAAATTTACTTCCTTCAGTGAAAATTTAAACGACAGCGATAAAAAAGGCCTTGATGAAGTAATTAAAAACCTTGCAGGCCTTAAGGACTTAAAACTGGAAGTAAGCGGGCATACAGATAACATTGGAATAGCCCATAGAAGCCGTCATATATTTAAGGATAACCAGCAACTGTCTTTGGCTCGTGCTCGCAGTGCCGCCAACTACATTATAAAACAATTAAAATTACAGCCTCATCAAGTCACTATCTCTGGCCGTGGTTCATCCATGCCCTTGGCAAGCAATAATAGTGCTGAAAACCGTGCCAATAACCGCCGAGTAGAAGTGAACATATTGGCGGGCACCAACAACATGCACATGGCCCAAGCAAACTCAGGTAATCAAATGATCGCCACTACGGGTATTGCACCGGGCGGTTTTGACTTTCCTGTAGCCGCCACCGCATCTGGCCCCATTCATGAGCAATTAACCATGCCTGAGTTTGATAAGGCCTTCCTTGCTCAAACTAACAACCAGCTTGAATGGTTATGGCCCACTGGCGATTACTTGCCTAATATCCCATCGACCAAGGTGGCCATTAAACATGCCATGGGCAAGAATATTCAGCTCACTCTAAATGAATCACCGGTAAGCCAATTAAACTTTGCCAACCGTGAAACTTACCCACCCAATAAAACCGCAGTCAGTATTTGGTCTGGTGTGGATTTAAAAGAAGGCAGTAACTACTTTGTGGCATCGGTTATAGATGAAAACGATAACGCAATCGAGCGAATAGAACTGACCCTGCACTACTCAGGCACACCAACCCAAATAGAATTTATTAAAGATGAAACCGTAGCCATTGCCGATGGTGTGAATGCCCCTGTGATTGCGGTGCGTCTGCAAGATCGAGACGGTTACAACGTTCGAAATGGTTTACAAGGTGAGTTCACTGTAGACGCCCCTTATGTGGCACTGGACCCCAATAAAGACAAAGTACAAATAAACCGTAGCGACTATAAACCCAACTATGAAATCAGCAACGATGGTATTGCTTACATTACCCTAGAGCCCACCACTCAGGCCGGTGAAGCGGTAATTCGCTTTCCATTGGCCAATGGTCAGGAAGAAGAAATACGGGTCTGGCTGAAGCCGCAAAATCGCGAATGGATGCTCATCGCGTTAGGTGAAGGCACCATTGGTTACAACGATATCAGCGGCCATGTAGATAACGCCAAAGGACACGATGTAGATAGCGAGTTTTACACTGAGGGTCGTTTAGCTTTATTTGCCAAAGGACAAATAGCCGGTGAATGGCTTATTACTGCCGCCTACGACAGTGCTAAGGGTGAAACCACGCCTTTTGAAAAGTTACTGGACCCTAATAAATATTACACACTTTATGGTGATAACAGTCAGCAAAAGCTGGATGCCTCCATGGAAGGCAAACTGTATGTGCGAGTAGAAAAAGAACGTTTTTACACAGTATTTGGTGATTACAGCACCGACTTAAGCAAAACCGAATTAAGCACCTACTTACGTAAGTTTCACGGTATTCAGTCTGTATTCCAGGGAGACTTGGTCAGCTTCAGTGCCTTTGTTACCGAATCAGCTCAGGGTTTTGAACGTGATGAGATTCAAGGAGACGGCACCTCGGGCTTGTATCATTTAAGTAAGAAAAACATCATTGCCAATAGTGAAACCATCACTATTCAGGTACGTGACCGTTTACGCAGTGAAATCATTATTCAGGAAACCGAGTTCACCAAAGACAGCGACTACAGTATTGACTACATAGACGGTAGCCTGTTCTTTAAAACCTCCATTCACTCCACCGATGAAGACTTTAACCCACGCTATATTATTGTTCGCTACGAAACCGAAGATGATAGTGCCAACGACATCACCTATGGTGGCCGTGCTGCAGTACATGTTTTAGATAAGCGCCTAGAAGTGGGTACTACGGTTATTAGTGAAGAGTTAGGAGAAGACAGTAAAACCCTGAATGGTATCGATGCCCGCTTTGAACTAAGCGATGCCCTAGAAATAAAAGCAGAGACCGCCAGAAGTGAACAAATAACCAATGGCAATACCGTTGCGGCAAATGCACATTTATTAAGCATTGATTACCGTGGCGAGCAGTTACAAACCAAAGCCTATATTCGCAAAGAAGAAGCTGGCTTTGGTTTAGACCAGTTAAATGAAGGGGAAGCCAATACCGAAAAACTGGGTATTGAAGGCTCTTATTATTTCACTGCTCAACAATATGTGAACACACTATTTAGTGACCAAAACACTTTGAATAGCTCAGCCCGCCAAACCTTAATGGAAGCCAAATTAAATCAGGAGTACGAAGGAGGCCGTTTTCATCTGGGTACTAGAATTAACGAAACCGTTAGTGCCACAGACGAAACCAGCACTACTCAGCAAATATTGGCAGGTCACTCCTTCTCGATTTTAAATGGCCAGTTAGTATTAAATACCGATGCCGAATTTAATCTAAAAGAACAAGAAGACCGTTACGACCTAGTACGTTTAGGTGCCGACTACCGCTTAAACGACCAAGTAACTCTGTATAGCGTATTTGAAACCGGTTTAGAGAGTGAAGCGCCTCAGCGTACCGTAATGGGTTTACGTGCAACCCCTTGGCAAGGCATGCAGTTAAGCAACAGCGTTGAAGAACAGCAGAGCAAAGACGGAACGCGTTTGTTTGCAGTACACGGTTTAAACCAAGAAATAAACCTAGATGAAAACTGGTCGGTGAGTTTTGGTTTTGACCAAGCGCAAGATCTAGAAAACAGCATTGTTGATGAAAATAATGTGGGTGCCTCGCAGGATGATTTTTACGCTCTGTCTACCGGTTGGGGTTATCGTAGCCCTACCTGGCAGTGGACTAACCGCATTGAATACCGTGAAAGCAGTAACAGTAATAAATGGAATGCATTAAGTGGTTTGTTCCGCCCTGTATCCGAAGGCTTGGCCATGGGTATCAATGGCGAATATCGTTTAGATAACGCCAGCGACAGTGAAACTACTTTCTACCAGGTAGAGTTTAATATTGGTTTGCGTCCACTGGATAATGGCATTGCCTGGTTAAACCAGTCTAAGTACATAGAAGAACAACAAAGCAGCACCGACAGCGAACTGATTAGTCGCCGTTTATTAAACAATACCCATATTAATATGCGTCTTAATAAAACCCAGTTAAGTGCTCAGTACGGTTTAAAATACGTGGATGAAACCATAGATGACATTGATTACAGCGGTGTGATTGATCTAGTAGGCACTCAGATTCGTCATCACATGACACCCAAATGGGACTGGGGCCTACACGCGCAACGTTTATATGATTGGGAATTAAAAGACAGCCGTCACAGCCTAGGGGCCAGCCTGGGTTATATTCCTCGCCCCAATACCTGGGTAAGCATGGGTTACAATTTCTCAGGTTTTAGCGACAACGATTTTGACGGTGCCGGTTACAGTGCCCATGGTATTTATTTGAAAATAAGAATTAAAACAGACCAGGATAGTCTGAGAGAAATGAAAGCCTACTTTCAATAATCCGTAGGCTTAGTATGAGTTTACTTGTTAAGCATTGGCCTCAAAATCCATTAACCACTTTCGTAATAACCCACTCAATTGCGCCTGCTCTTCTTGAGATAACGCCGCTACCAATTTATGTTCGTTTTCCACATGCTCTTCCACGGCTTCTTCAATCTTTGCAAAACCTTGATCGGAAAGCTTCACCAAAAAGCTACGGCGATCTTCATTGCTGTGTACCCGCTCTATAAAGTTAGCCTCTTCCAGCCTATCTAAACGATTCGTCATGGCACCCGATGTAAGCAGGGTCGATTTATATAACTCAGTTGGGGTTAAGGTGTAAGGCTCTCCACTTCTGCGCAGGGTGGCCAATACGTCAAAGTCCCCTTTCGATAACCCCATAGACTTATGGTGATCCCATATTTCTTTTGTTAGGTAGTTGTTGGTTCGCAGGATACGCGCACAAAGCCCCATTACATCTAGGTCTAAGCCCGGCTTCTGCTCTTGCCATTGATTGAGTTGGTGGTCGGTTTTATCTTGCATGATCAGCCTCTCACTGAATCGTCATAGGGCAGCATCACACGCTTTTGTGTGATGTGCTCTAAGGTCACTCTTTTTATTGCTTATCTTAACGGCGCTTATCTTAATTGCGCTTACCTTACTAAGAACTATTTTAATGAGAAGAATCTTAATAGCAACTATCTTAACTTAAAGCTAGTTGACTATATTCCACTCAAGGCATAAACTACCTTCAACTTAAGATACTTAAAATAAAGATAACTAATATAGAGATTCTTAACCATGAGATTAAATAAACGATGAAACGTTGAGTCAAAGGCAGTAAAGAAGATGGAATTGAATAAAAAAGTTATAAGTGCAAATTTTTTAATGCTTATATCTACGGGGTTTATTGCAGCATCATTCCCGGTCACACAAGCGCTACTTCAATATTGGGCAGCAGATCTGGCATTATTTGCCCGCTTCGCCCTTTCAACCCTAGTATTTTTGGCATTGCTTAAAATAAGCGGTAACAAAGAAAAACTGATCCCTAAAAACTGGCGAGCCTACCTGTTCATTAGTTTGTTTTATGCACTGTTTTTTATGACGACTTTTGAAGCGCTTAAATACACCAGTTCCTTCAATGCCAGCGTAATTTATACACTCATGCCAGGGCTATCACTGGTGCTATCCTGGTTGCTGTTTAAAGACACCAATATCAAGCAATACCTTTTACCTTTGGTACTATCCACCTCGGCCAGCTATGTGGTGATATCCAATGGCAACCTAAACATTAGCGAATTTTTTTCCAATATGAATATTGGCGATATTTTGTTTGTAGCAGGGACTCTTGCCATGGCTTGTTTTTTTAATATCACTAAAAAATACACCAGCAAAGAACAGCCTTTATTAAGTACTTTTTATGTTTTATTAGGCGTGACATTTTGGTTGGCGATATACCTGTTGGTATCTGGGCAGGAGTTTAAAGCTGAGTTAGAACCGTTACCTATTATGCTTTTATTGTTCCTAGTGTTGTTTTGTACTGTGATTACTTTCTTCTCTTTGCAGTATGCCTCTAAAATTATTAGCCCAGTGAAAACGTCATCTTACTCATACCTAACACCCATATTTGTTATTTTGATTAACCTGGTATTTTTTAGCATAGAGGTGAATGCTATCGCGATGATTGCTTCATTAATATCCATGGCGTCATTGGTTTACATTCAATTGCTAAAGCCCAAAAAAGAGATAGCAGCCATGGCACTAACAAGCTTGCAGCCCAAGGAAGGTTAAAACCTAGATTAAGTCTGCTCAATAAAATCGGCCGGGGTGTTGTAGTTATTAAAGCCTTCGGCCTGTTTTGAAAAATCCACATCCACCACACCAATTTTATCCAACCATTGATAGGTTTTTCGCTTACCCGATAACAGGAACATTAAAAGGTCTTCGCTTAAACTTTTATGCAGCAGTAAATGAAGGTTCTGGCGGCGCTGTCCATCATGGACGACACAAGCTTTGGCTAACCTATCGGATGCGGTTTGACTCATGAGTTTTAAATAATTATTGGGCAGTTGCGGAGTATCACAAGGGCTAAACAATACCCAGTCTTCATTGGCGATTTGTAAGCCCGATAAAATTCCTAATAGTGGCCCGGCACGCTCACCAATGTCAGGTAGGTTAGCATCGGCAAATACCTTAAAGCCTAGCGCCTGATAATCTTCTTTGCTGGTATTACTATTTAGCCACAGCTCTTTGGCACCTTCAAAACCCCTCAACACCTGACTCACCATGGCCTGCCCCTGATATGGCACTAACCCCTTGTCTTTACCGCCCATACGTAAACTCTGGCCACCGGCTAAAATGATGCCACTGATATTCATGTTCAGCGCCTAATAAGTAAAAACCAAGCTGCATTAAAGCCCGATAATTCTACTTTCTCAACGTAAAAGCAGGCCATGATAAGCTTGACCTTAACGATCTAAATACGTTTAATGGCTTCTCTTTCAGCGAACAAGTGTTTACCCAATGTTAAGTCGCCATATGCGTGAACCATTTTCAGGTCTAAGCCACCTGTTAGGTGCCCTACTTGCCTTAGTGGGTTTGGTTTACATGCTCGCTAATTTACCCGAACAAAGAACCGCTGAATATCTGGCCAGCTATCTGGTATTTGGTTTAAGCATGATGCTTATGTTTGGGGCCAGTGCGATTTACCACTTAACCGACACCGACGAAGAAGGCATTCGAAAACTTAAAAGAGTCGATCATATGGCCATATTCATCATGATCGCCGGTTCATATACTCCTTTTTGCTTATTGGGCCTGAACGCCTCTCAAGGTTGGTGGATGTTCGCCATAGTTTGGGGCATTGCACTATTTGGCATAGGCGTGAAAATTTTCTGGTTACACGCGCCCAGATGGCTATCAACTGCTTTGTACTTGGGTATGGGTTGGGTGGCTATTGCGGTATTTGAACCCTTGAGTGCCGCCCTTTCCAGTGGCGCCATACAATGGTTAGTAGGTGGCGGCATTGCTTATAGTGTTGGCGCTATCGTATACGGCTGCAAATGGCCCAATCTTCATGAGAAATTTGGCTTTCATGAGCTTTGGCACCTGTTTGTACTGGCAGGGGCTGGATGTCATTTTATTAGCATTGGCGTTTATTTATGAAATTGAGATTATAAATAAAAATGCCTGACTCAATTCAAAGAGTATTAAAAAAGGGCATTTACTTATTAAGTAAATGCCCTTTTTATAAACCTAAACCGCTCTATCTATCCCTTGGCGAGAATATCCTGCAAAGATTGCTTAAATACATCTTTGGGTTGGCCACCGCTTAATAAGTATTCATTATTAATGATGAAAGCCGGCACTGACTGAATGCCCATAGACTTGTATTTGGACTCTTCATCTTTAACCATATTTTTATATTTTTCGTCTTTTAAAACTATTTGCGCTTCCAGTTTATCCAGACCCACGGATTCCACCACCTCTAATAAAATATCAAGCTGGCTTATGTCCTTACCTTCACTAAAGTAAGCTTTAAATAGCGCCAGCTTAAGTTGGGTTTGTTTACTCTTTTCACCGGCCCAGTGCAGCAGAATATGACAATCTAGAGTGTTGTAAATGCGCGCCCGTTGATCAAATTTAAAATCGACGCCGCTGTCTTGTCCAATTTTTCGAATATGCTGCTTATTTTCAGCTAGCTTACTATCAGACAAACCGTATTTTTCAGCCAGGTGTTCATTAATATCCTGACCTTCCTTTCCCATAGTTGGATTTAACTGGAAAGGATGCCAGTTGATATTGGCCTCTACCGGTTCATCAAGCTGGGCAATGGCACTGTTTAAGTTGGCAAAGCCAATGGCACACCAAGGGCATACCACGTCGCTAACAATATCAATTTGCAGTGTTTTCATTATAAATCCCTAATGCCAAATACATCTCTGTCTTTATTTAATGCCTTTTTAAAAAGCATTAATAGAGTCATTTGCGAAACACTATTTCCCTAAGGTCATTCCGAATCTATATCTAGGCGGAAGATATCACTGAGTTGATTACTTTCGTTTACGGTGACATTCAGGTTATTAACCTTGCCGTCATTTAACCCGTAAATCCAACCATGAACCGCCAGCTTTTGCCCTTTGGCCCAAGCGTCTTGCACAATACTAGTATGGCTCAAATTATAAACTTGGCGTACTACGTTTAATTCACACAAGGTATCGACTTTTTCACTCTCGCTTCTTAAGCCTTTAAACATGTCCTGTTTGTCATGGTATAAATCACGAATTTCCAATAGCCAGTTATCAATTAAACCCAGCTTTTGGTTCTTCATGGCCGCGGCCACACCACCACATCCGTAGTGACCACATACAATAATGTGGCGAACTTTTAATACTTCCACCGCGTACTGCAATACCGACAATAAATTCATATCGGTATGCACTACCATGTTGGCTACATTCCGGTGTACAAATAATTCACCCGGTAATAAACCAACAATTTCATTGGCAGGTACACGGCTGTCACTGCAGCCAATCCATAAATAATCAGGTGCCTGCTGCTTGGCCAGTGTAGGGAAGAAATCAGGATCTTTCTCACTGATATCACTGGCCCATTTACGATTATTTTCAATTAAGTCTTGTAACGATTTAACATCTTTACTCATACAGAACCTCTGAATCTAAAACTGTGCTAATTTGGCAATTTATGCCTAGCAATATATATGCCTTTCTTTTTACACTATTTCACTATCATCGTGCAGCAATTTGGTTCATTTATTTAAACCAATCACCAAAACAGCATTAACCAATCGTTAATTAATGCTCATATCCATTCATAAAAACTACTTTGGCTGTTGAGAGCACACTGGGCACTGTGGGTTTTGCGCCACATTAAATCGTCGCCATTGCCCTGATAAACCATCAAAACTGCTTAACGTGCCCACCAAGCTGTCACCCACTTTACTGATCACCTTAATGGCCTCTAATGCTTGAAACACCCCCATCATCCCTACGACAGGGGCCATAATACCCGACTCCGAACACGACATTTCCTGATTATTCGATTCAGGGTACACACACTGGTAGCAGGGCTTATTTTCAATATTGCTGTCTATCACCATTAGCTGCCCTTCAAAGCGAATGGCTGCTGCGCTCACCAATGGCACCTTGGCCTTCACGCATATTTGGTTATGTAAACGGCGACTATGGCTGTTATCGGTGCAATCTAGTACCACATCCATTTGAGCAATTAATTCAGCCAGTTTGTCATCGGCTAAGTATTGTTGATGGGCATGTACTTGAATACCACTGTTTAAATCCTGAAGAGATTTTTGACCAGAAAGCGCCTTATTCATACCTATATGATTTTCACGATGAAGAATTTGCCGCTGTAAGTTACTGCTCTCTAAGGTATCCGGGTCCAGCAGGTGAAGCTCGCCAATACCAGACGAAGCCAGATACATAGCCGCACTGGAGCCTAAGCCGCCCACGCCGAGTACCAAAACTCGACTTTCCAGTAGGCTGGTTTGCCCTTGGTAATCAAATTGGGGTAACAATACATGGCGGCTGTAGCGATCCAACTGTTCGTCATTCATTACTTATTCTCTCACTGTATTCTTGTATTAACATGCAGCACTCGCCCACTGATTATTTTAATCAGTTCACTAAAGTCACCGCTCAATCACGTTTGTCTTATTCTAAACAATTCTCTTAATTGGCCGATATATCACCCAATAGTCTTCTGCTGATTTATCGGTTGTTTTCATGCGCTGCTTGTTACTTATTTGTCTATTTTACTGCTTAAGCGCTTGTGGTGGCGGTGCCGCCGGTGACAGCGCCACTGTCAACCTGCCTGATATCCCAACCCCACCGGTATCTCGTTTGGTGCTGGGCACAGACTATGTGGGCTTTTTAATCGGTTCACAACCCATAGGAACCGACCCCCGTCTGGCCACTAGCCAGCAATTTAGCCAGTTTTTATATCAATTAGATGCAGATAACAACATTACCCAGGTTCCCCTGCTTGACCCAGCAGGCCTTGCCCTGGATTTAACCGGCAACCTTACCTTTAGCAGCGTTGAAAATATCATTCCGCTGGATGTCATGGTAATGAGCGAGGATTATATTCTACTGACCATATTCCACCGCAATTTTGATACAGATCCAGATAACGACTATTACAACTTATTGGTTCACCTGGCCACAGGAAATGTAGTGGCCGCTCCGGTGGGATTAAATCAAGAGGGCAACAGTGGCCGCAGTAACCTTACTCAACTGGGGCGAGACTATTTCCCACCGGATAATCGTTGGAACGATACCGAAGAGCTGTATGTGGTGAGCGTCGATTTTGATGAACTGGACCTCATGACCAGTGGTGAATTGATTGAGGACCCGGATCATGAAGAATTAGTAGATCACCATTCAGGCGTGCCTTGCCCTCCTGTGGTGGAGGGGGATACCGACGACGAAGACACCACTGATGCATCAACGGATGAGACAGACACCAGTACAGCAGACGAAACCGCTACCGACACAGACACAGACACAGAGACAGACACAGACACAGAAGACACAAGCGAACAAACCACATCCACTTGCGTCGACACCTCAGAGGCAACTGTCAGCGAAGACACTACTACGGAAGACGAAAGCACGGTGGATGCAAGCGCCAACTCACTCAGCGAGTCCTTTAAAATAAGCCCACGAGCCACTGACGAGCAAGAGGAGGCCCTTTTGCCTACTGCCATTTACCGCATGTCTTTAGGAGCCAGCGGCAGTTATGGTTTAGAGAAGATCAGCGCCGAAGATGACCGCCCGGGCCTGGGGCAGTTTATTGTAAGCCGCGCTGGAGTCATTATTTATCGCAACATAGACGGAGGCGACAACAGCTACCGGGTATTACTCGAACACTGTGAAGGCATCACTGGCCGCCTCAGTACCGTGTTAATAGCGCCTCATACCAGCTTAATCGTAGCCGATGACGACCAGGGCAATAGCAGCATATTTGAAGTTACACAGAGGGGCATGAATAAACTCATTTTTAGCTGCAATGGCAACGTTACGCGCCAGGCTTACAGCGGTTATTCCACCGGTATCAATAGTCTGCGCCTGCCTTACAACAGCCCATCTATCGCCTCTTACGACTATGTTTATCCATTTTTTCTCAACGATAGCTGTGAAGGTGGGCGATTATTTCCACAACAAGTACCCGTGACTCAGGTATTAAACCCCATGCCCTCCATACCCGGCCTGAATACAGGAGATGTAAGAGGCTTAAGAAAAAGCCAGCTGTTCGATGGCAAGCTCTACTGCATTGGTTACGATAGCGGGCTGGATTTGGCCATTGCCGAATTCGATCCAGCGACATCCTCGGGTCAGTACCAATTTTTGAATTTTAACTTTGGCTCTTGGCTTCCCAATTTCGACACTGTGCATGTACTAGGTGATGGCAATGTCATTTTTACTGGGGATTCTCGCAGTAACCCAGACATCAATACCATTATGCTTAATATCGACGGTACTGAAGTCAACCTAAACGACACTCTGGCAGGCCTTCAGGTCAGCCAACAAATAGAAATTACGCCACCTGTGGTGACCACCACCCCTTAAAAACGGCTGGTAAAGTCACCACTAATACACACTCATCGCCACGTCATTACAACCCGCGAAACCCTAGAGAATTCCTTTCATCTCACCGCTGTGGCCGTATCTCTAAATTTCGGCATTTGCAGAGCAACATTAGGCCAAAAACGACTAGAAGAAGCGTTGAAAAGTGATAACATGGGCAAAATTTTATTAATTAGTATCCAAGCATGCTCAATTTAAATAGCCTAGCCCAGCTCAAATCTCTTAAGAGTCAAATATCCGATCAACAAGAAGCCTTACTCAAAGAAGGCTTGGTTCGTGGCAGTCAAGGCAGGTTTGGCTTTGTCAGCTCAGAAGAAGGACAGCAGTTCTTTTTACCGCCAGATGAAATGGCCAAGGTTTTCCCCGGCGACCGCATTCAATTCAGCGAAACCACAGACGATAAAGGCAAGGTTCAGGCTGTGGTTGAAAAACTACTTCATTCTGACTTTAAAACCTTCACCGGCCGCTTTCAAAAACGCGGTAAAGCCCAATTTGTTGAACCCGATGTTGCCATGTTTAATAACTGGTTATACCTGCCACCAGATGCTTGTAAAGACATTGAAGATAACGATTGGATCAGCTGTGAAGTGACTCGCCATCCTTTTCCAAAGGGTAAATCACAAGCTAAAATTGTGCGTAAAATTGGCCAGTTAACAGATGCTGGGTTTGAACGTAATTATTCCATTGAAAAACACCAGCTCAGCCACGAATGGCCTGAAACCATGTCGTCTGAATTGGCTTTATTGGCAGAAGAAAGCATTCCTGAAATGGCGGCACAGCGTGAAGATATGACCGCCCTGCCGTTTGTCACCATAGACAGCGAACATACTCGCGACATGGATGATGCCTTATACGCCGAAAAAACCGACACCGGTTTTAATTTACACATCGCCATCGCCGACCCAAGTGCCTGGTTTGGCATGAATACCAGCCTTGACCAAGAAGCCGCTCGTCGTGGTAATTCGTTATATTTTCCTGGTCGCAGCTTGCCCATGTTGCCACCAGAACTGTCCAACAGTTTATGTTCATTACTTGAAGATAAAGATCGCTTGGCACTGGTTTGTATTTTGCAAATTAACGAACAAGGCAATGTTGATAAATATGAATTCAAGCAAGCTCTAATTCGATCTCAAGGCAAGCTAAGCTACCATCAGGTCACTGAGTTCATTGAAGGCAAGCAAGACGCCCTAAAAGCTGAGTTAGCTCCACACATGACGCAGTTGCACACTGTCACGCAATTGCTTAATCAATATCGTCATGCCAATAACCTAGTGATGGAAGATCGTCCTGATTTTTACATCAACATGGGTGACAACGGCAAAGTACAAAGCATTACCCGTGCAGACCGTAACCAGGCGCAGAAGCTGGTTGAAGAAGCCATGCTGGCCGCCAACTTGTGTTGTGCTCGTTACCTTGACGACATTGGCCAGGGCATATTTATTCAGCATGCAGGTTTTCGTACCGAGCGCCTTGGAGATATTAAAACCATCATCAAGGAACAGGGCATTAACTACGAAGGCGAATTAAACAATGCCGAAGGTTATAAAGCGTTAATTCAAGAATTAAACGCCAACAAACCCGAGCTTCCAATTAAATCACTGTTTAGCCGTTTCCTTACTCGTAGCGAATTTGGCGACAGCGCCAAACCTCATGCAGGTATGGGTTTTGACTGCTACACCACCTTCACTTCACCCATTCGTAAATATTCCGATTTAGTAATTCATCGCATTATTAACGCGCATTTAAACGAGCAGAAAAAACCTAAGGTGAGTGAAGAGCTCATTGAAAAGATGCAGTCCTCATTAATTCAGGGACGTAATGCCGTGGCACAAGCGGAGCAATGGTTGAAACTGCAATTCATTAACCATCAACTTGAAAGCCTTACTGACGGTAATAAGAGCTTGCAATTAAAAGGCACCATTAGCCAAATTAATCCTGGCGGCTTCATGGTTCAGCTAGATGATTTTGGTATCGATGGTTTTGTGGATATGCGCAAAAGCAAGCCGCAGTCGCAGTTTGATAAAACCTACCTGACACATAAAAATGAAAAAGCCAGTTACCAGCTAGACCAAGCGGTAAACGTAAACATTAAACTGGTTGATTTAATGAAGCGTAAACTGGAGTTAGTGGTCGTTTAAATTTAACTTTTTTAAATTCAGATCTATCAAAAGGGTAAGCCAATTTTATTGGCTTACCCTTTTTAATTGCCTAAAACATATTAAATCTTTTTTAAGCGGTAATTTAATTTACAACTTCTTAGGGACTGATCGAGCACTTTGTGCTGCTTTAAATTAAGGCGAAATTGTCCACTTGAACAGGCTTCATTTAACAGACAAAGAATTCGATTTTCGTAAAGCGGGTGGCTAAACTGATAGGCATCCTGAAAAGACCCTACTAATGATTTCATTTGCTTAAATTGTGTATGGCCAATAACGTTTGCCGATAACATGCCATTTTTATTTAAGCGCTTCAGATACAGTGAAAAAATTTCATCAAGGGGTTGCTGGCGTATTGGTTCACCTGAGACATGCTGAAAAACATCATCAATAATCCAATCAAATTTATCATTTCCATCACGTAAATATTGGTAAGCATCTCCCTGAATCAGCTCTACATTTTTCTGAGGGATAGCAAAATAGCGCTTGGCAATTTGAATGTGCTGAGAATCCAGCTCCACACATACCAGAGTACTTTGTGGAAAAAATAATTTAAGCAAATGCACTATAGTGCCGCCACCCAATCCCAAAACTAAAATACGCTTAGGTAGTGTTTCTTTAAAAAAGCCGGGCAATAACAGTAAATCCCAAATAGCGCCATTTATGGGGGTATTTGGGTTGTACTGACTGTGCAGTACACCATTGGAATATAAACGTATGGAGGCACCCGCCGAGCGCACCTGATATTCACTTTCGCCAACCTGTTTGGAATAAAGCAGCGCCATTAATTACCCTGACTTTTTTTGGCCAGTTTTTCCGCTACCTTAGCCGCGGCCACCAATCCAAATGAAGCGGTGATCATGGTCGATGCGCCTAACCCGCCGGAGCAATCTAGTTTTACGGTGCCATCGGTAAATTGCTTTTGCTGGCAGACAGTGCCATCAGGCTTAGGGTATTTTAATTGCTCGGTGGAATACACGCAGGGAATACCATAGTTTCGCTTTTCATTGCGGGAGAAACCGTATTCACGTCGCAGCAGGCTGCGTACTTTTCTGGCCAGCGGATCATTAAAGGTTTTATTCAAATCCCCCACGGTAATACGCGTAGGATCGGTTTGTCCCCCTGCTGCCCCGGTCATAATCATCGGCGTCTTACGGCGATTACACCAAGCGATAATAGCGGCCTTTACTTTAACCGAGTCGATGGCGTCCACTACAAAGTCCATGCCTTCAAGGTACTGGGTAATATTATCCAGTGTGATGAAGTCCATAACCGGTGAGACATTTATATCCGGGTTAATCAGGCGCAGGCGCGCCGCCATGGCCTCTACCTTTAAATGACCCACGCTACTATTTAAGGTATGGATTTGGCGATTGGTATTGGTGACACAAATGTCATCCATATCGATCAAACGAATGTGCTCAAAACCAGTACGAGCCAGGGCTTCAGCCACCCAGGAGCCCACTCCACCTATGCCCACCACCACAATTTTGGCATTTTTAAAGGTTTCTAAAGCCGGTTGCCCATATAAACGGGCAATGCCGGAAAATCTATCTAGGTAGCTCACAACAATCATTATCCAGGTACATTACTATGGTGATTATACCTGCAACTTGGCTAAACGCCGATATTTGCCAGTCTTATCCATCGGAATTAGTCCAGATTTTCCGACTAAACCACTCCATTAACGATAAATATGCAGGAATATGAATTATTATCCTTGGTACTTTAGTATTATCGCCATCCTCTACTAAAATAATATACACCCCATGCACATGTATCACTCATTCATCGCCTGGAGGCTGGAACCATGAATACCGAAGTTCAGTTTAATTCAGGCACAGGCTATAACCTGTCAATTTTAGGTGATCAGCCTTCTCCTTCATTTGAGGTGCGCAATATTGTGCGCTTTATGGAGCAGTCTCCAAGCCACGATAGCAGTGGACTGTTGGCGCACCTGCAACTTGAAAAACATCAACTTGAAGAACCCAACCTGCCCGCCTACAAAGTATTGGAGGCATTCCAATATTGTTGCCATAAGCTTGAACCATTAGCGGGCGCGCAAATTGGTAAGCTATATAAGGTGAAAGACTTGGATGCCTTTGGTTATGCCATATCTTCTTGTTTAACCTTAAAACAAGCTTTACTAATGGCCGACAAATACGATTCGGTGCTGGGTCATTTGGTTAAACGCACAGCGCAACAACAAGACGATGTATTGGTAAACCAACTAGTAAACGTACAAGACATGGAACCCAAAGCCCTGGCTTTCTTTGTCACCCTGGGCGCCAGCGCGCGGCTTTATATGGCCCGTAGCATTTATGGGCAGAGCTTTAAGTTTTCCTCTATTTCATTTAATTTTGACGACGAAGAAAATCGCCAACAATACGAAGAAATATTTGGCTGTGAAGTTTTATTCTCGCAAGCCATCAACAGCTGGAGCTTAAACAATTCCGATTTAAATAAGGTAACCAGCGCCGAAAATGAAATTCGCGTTATTCAAGATTTACCCTATAGCGATGCCTTATTAGAAAAGCTCAATTCAAAAGACGATTTAGTAAAAAAAGTTCAGCAAATACTTATTCGCAGTGGCGGCGACTACCCCGACATTGAACTCTTGGCCAGTACTTTCAAAGTGAGCTCACGCACCTTGCGTCGCCAGCTCTCAAAATTGGATACTTCTTATCAGCGAATTCTCAATCAAGTACGTCGTGAACTGTCCATTGATTACCTCACCCAAACCCTAATATCCATTGATGATATTTCCACGTTAATCGGCTTTAGCGATGTGACCAATTTCCGCCACGCCTTTAAAAAATGGGTGGGAAAAACCCCCAGTTTTTACCGAAAATCACATCTAAATCAGTGACTTATCAAAAACACCAACAGGACATTTATTGCCATACGGTCACAGTTTTGGCCAAATAACACCTGACTATTTTGGCTTAATATCAATACCCTCTTAGTACTACAAAAACGTAGTTGAGAGGGTAAATATGAATACTATAAAAAAAATAAAATTAGCCACCGCCATTGCCGCAGGCATGACCTTAATTGGTTGTGGAAGCAGTAGTGACAGCGACACAGTAACAACCGCATCAGGCTATGAAATTCCAAGCGACGCTATTTATGTATCAGCCGATGCCGCAGACGGCACAGATATCACCGAAGCATTTGTTGAAGCTGTAACAGATGTAGCCACTGACGCCGTTATCGTTTTACCTAAGGGTAATTTTACCATCAGCGCGACTGTCAACGTAGTAGCTGCCAACGGCATCACTATTACTGGCCACGGCATAGATGCAACCAAACTAGATTTCTCCACTTCTGCTGGTAACGACGGTATCTTTTTTGACGGCGGTAATAACCTAACCATTCGTGACTTGGGTGTATATGAAGTGCCTAAAAACGGCATTAAAGCAGATGCTGTAAACGGTATTCATTTTGCTTACACAGCAGCCGTTTGGGAAACACCTCTTACTGATGGCGGCCAAGATAACGGCGCCTACGGTTTGTATCCGGTTTCAAGCGAAAATGTATTGATGGAGTACAACTACTCTAAAGGTTCTGCGGACGCCGGCATTTATGTGGGCCAGTCAAATAATATTGTTGTTCGTCACAATGTAGCCGAGCACAACGTGGCTGGCATCGAAATTGAAAACTCCACAATGGCCGATGTTTATAACAACGAAGCCTTTGATAACTCAGCCGGCATTCTAAGTTTTGACTTGCCAGGCTTGCCACAAGCATTCGGCGCCAATGTTCGTATTTTTAACAACAGCACCTATGCCAATAATACTGCCAATGTTGGTAGTGGTACCGTTGGTGCCGTACCAGGCGGAACGGGCATACTCATCTTAGCCACCAGCGATGTTGAAATTTATAACAACAATATCCGCGATAACAAGAGTGATGGTGTCACTATCACTAGTTATTTTCTAATGGACCCAGAATTGGATGATAAAGACTACAGCGGTACTATTGGCAATGGGTGGACACCTACTGTTAAGAACATCAGCATTCATGACAATACCTTTGAAAACAACAGTTCTGCCCCGCTAACCGAGACTTTATTTGACGATGTATTTGCTGGATATGCTGCTTATCACCAATCCGTTCCGGCTGTTATTTATGATGGTGTTGGTGAATTATTGGCGAATGCTGGCGGCCTGGCACAAATTGGGATTACTGCCTATACGGACGCAGAAAAAAGTTGTGTTAGCAATAACACCAATGCAAACACTGATGGCTTAGCGTTTACTATTGGCTCTATCTTTGGTGTTGACCCAACCGATACCGATCCTAGTAATTTCGATGCAGATTCTAACCCAGTGGAAACCCTGCGCTCTAGCCCTATGGGTGATGAAGCCACTCTTCTTAACTGTGCCACTGCACCTACTCGTTTAACCGCCGCCACTGTTACCTTCAAAGGTGATATATACGGTTGCTTAGGTGATGACGCTGAATTAGCAGCTTGCGCACTTTAATTTCCAGTTAATTTTAAACAACCCTGGCCATATTTTTGGCTAGGGTTATTTCCTTACTTAACTTTATCTGGGCTATGCCCGATTTATTAAGAATTTATATCGAGGATAGGCTTATGAAAAAAATAAATTTTGCCAAACTTTTACAAGCATCAACCCTGCTAATGAGCGGCGCGTTACTTTCTGCCTGTGGCAGCGATGATTCAACTGCTGGTGACACTGATGTGTGTACAAGTACCGGCACAGAAGTTAACTGGGAAGCCCTGTTAACAGAGAATTGCGAAAACTTATCAGATTACAATTTATTTAGTGATGCAACCGATCCATCATCAAACCCAAATAGCGCAGGCATCCCTTACGATTTATCAACACCTTTATTTACCGACTATGCCAGCAAATATCGTTTTGTATTTGTACCCGAAGGCGAAACAGCGACCTATTCTGAATACGAAGTCATGGAGTTTCCTGTTGGCACAGTATTAGTTAAAACCTTTTCGTTACCTGATGACACTTCTAACCGTGAAGGCGACGAAACTAAAATTGAAACACGCTTATTAATTAATCGTGCCGATGGCTGGACCTCCTTGCCTTATTACTGGGACACAACTGAAGATGCTAAGTATGTTGTAGCCGGAAAAACCGTTAGCGATGTCAGCATCACTCACAATGGTGAAGTGAAAACATTTGATTATTTAGTACCACAAAAAGCCCAATGTACTAAATGCCACACAGTCAGCCCTATGCTTCAAAACTCTGAAGACACCAGAACCGGAATATTTAAACCAATTGGTCCTAAGGCCCGTTACCTAAACCATGATTACACCTATAGCGATGCAACCGGGCCTGAGAACCAATTATTAAAGTGGGTAGAGGCTGGAATTTTAACTGGCTTGCCAACCGATGAAAGCACTATAGATAAGGCAGCGGATTTTCATGATGATACCGTCATCGCTGATCTAGATTCAGATGCCCTAAATTTAGCGGCACGCAGTTACCTTGATATTAACTGTGCACACTGCCACCGTTCTGAACTCACCATTACAGAGCCATTCTACGAAGGCCCAGCCGGAGACAGTGGCCTACAAGTAGAATTTAACCGCGACTTTTCAACAGACCCTGGCAAATTTGGTGTATGTAAATCAGCAGTGGCCAGTGGCCATGAAGATTACCCAAGAGATATTATCCCTGGTTTCGCTGACAAGTCTTACTTGCCGTTCAGAATGAATTCCCTAGACGGTACCCACAAGATGCCTGAATTAGGCCGCAGCATTGTTCATACCGAAGGCGTGGCTCTAATTGAGGCATGGATCGACAACATGGATGCAGATGACTGCAACCTAAATCTATAGCTCTAGCACTTACGCACAACCACAAAAGCCAGAGACGCATTAATGTGTCTCTGGCTTTTGTGGTTTTTAGGGTATGATAAAGCCTAATTGCTCTTTAGATTGTGTCAGTTTTATCATGCTAGATTTGAATCAAATGGCCATGTTCATTCGGGTGGTGCAAGAAGGCAGCTTTACCGCCGCTGCCCGCAGCTTGAACATTCCCAAATCCCGGGTAAGCCGGATGATCACCGACCTTGAAGACAAGTTAAACCTGCGACTACTGGAGCGTACCACCCGTGATGTACGCCCTACAGATGTGGGCTCTCAGTATTATCAGCAGTACAAACCCCTATTTGAAGAAATAAGCGACATTCACAGTCGTATCAGTGATCACCAGAACGAACCCTCTGGCCACTTAAAAATTTCCGCCCCGGTGGGATTTGCAATTGAGCTAATGGGTCTATGGACCGCTGAATTCAGAGGGCTCTACCCAAAAATTGATTTAGAACTGGTATTCAGTGATGCCGATATAAACCTGATTCGAGACGGTTTTGATGTGGGTTTTGTCATAGGTCATCAGGAAGATTCCAGTTTAATTGCCCGCAAGTTTTATAATACCGCCCCGGTATTGTGTGCCAGCCCAAATTTTATTAAGCAGTACGGTCCTTTTATTCATCCAGAGCAGTTAAATACTGTGCCCTGGGTCAGCATAGGTAGTCGCCAGAATAAAATGCACAACGAAAGTTTAATTCATAAACAAAGTGGCGAACAAATACAGGTTAAACCCAAGCCTGCAATTAAAGTTAATCACAATGATGTAGCGATTCACCATATGGTGGCGGGACATGGTTTGGCCATCAGTACCGAACTGCTGACTTTCGAAGAGCTATTAAGTGGGAAATTAGAAGAAATTTTACCGGACTGGCAGGTAGAGGAAGAACCCATCTATTTGGTATTTCCAAGTGGGCGTCACCAGGCAAAAAAGGTACGGGCGTTTATTGATTTTGTGGTGGAAAAATCCACCGCGCTGCAACAGATAATTGAACAGAGCCAACAGCTAAGCAAAGAAGATCAAATCATTAAAATGCGAAATGCATTAAAAAAAGATTCGATATAATTTCGAATTAAATAAAATATCACCCGCTTGAGTCACATCCCCTGAAATTTTGCTCCTGCAATTTTAGGATACCGCTCACCCATGAACATAAAAAAGGAGGCATAGCCTCCTTAATACTTATTGTTTTAATTTTCCTAATTAATATTCACATATCATTTATTTGTAAGGCCGTCTTGGATATTTGAATTTTCTCGTGCTCTTCCATATCCAGTAAATTTTGAAACACAGCTTTTACCGCCGATGAACTAGCATCATTCACCATACCTTGATAAAGATCGATAAAATAATCATCTAGTTTAAGCGCCATGCTGACCACGTCATCTGTATCCATATGATCGCTCACTTCAATTTCAGCCATCACATCTTTTAAGTCCTGATCTGGTGCATATTGAAACCAGCTGTCTAGCACCCCCTGGCTTTCATCGTGGCCAAACTTATCAAGGGTTGCCTCTAAATGATCCTCATGACGTTTCAAATATTCCAACAACATGCTGACCCGGGCCTTACCATTTTCTTCACTAAGCTTATGGTAAAACTGGCTAATCTGCTGATGTAAACGACGACTGTGATCCACCACATCCTTCACAGTTTTAAAGTGCATAACCTCTCCCCCATTCACCCAATACCTTTAAGTATAGACACAATTTTGAGATTGGCGGCTGGGTAAAAAATGGAGAGAAACCTATATTCCGTGGTGATATATATGAATATTTTGATGTTCATCAAAGCCACCAAGATTGGGCTGAGTTTCCCCCTGGTATTTAGCTACCGGCCCATAATGACTTAACTTGGTTTGGGCGCGGCTTTCAGCCCATATCACAGGGCACTCTTTGGAAAATAAAGTTTGCGCCAGTCCATGGTTGCGGGTGTCGTATAAAACATCGCCCACCACAATTAAGTCCACGTTCCCAGCCTGCTGCAAATTCTCACAGCAGTTAAGTTCAAAACCATTTAGTTTGGCATTTTGCTGCGAAGCTATATGGGCCATGGGGTCTATATCACAGGCCCAGGCTTCACTTGCCCCCGCTTTTAGCGCTGCAATGGCAACAATGCCACTACCAGCTCCAAAATCACAAATTCGCTTACCCTGCACCAATGTTGGGTTATCTAAAATATAGCGGGCCAGAGCGCGGCCACTGGACCAGGCAAATGCCCAATAAGGCATATTGGCCCAAATACTTTCCACCTGTTCTGGACTAAAGTTCACTTCTGTCACTGAGTCTTGCAAAAGGTACAGTTTCATATCCAGATCGTTCAAATGGCAAGTCTCAAGCTCGGCTTTAAACAAGTTTTGTACCTGTCTCGCCATGCTTTGCAATGCTTGTTTTTTATCAGCCACACTCTTAATCATATATTGGTCAATTATTCCCTGGGCCATTAAAATTCACCCATTTCTATAAATTATAAAAAGCAGAAATTAAGCCTGATGCTTTTTTTGATTGCGCAATACTTTTTCTAAATAATGTCGTGCTTCCATACTTGGCTGTCTTTTGCGTAAACGCCACAACACATCTTCCACCGACATATTATTAATACGCTCGATAGCTTTTTTTCGACTCTTATGAAATGTTTTAAATACATTGCCCGAACCACTGTTATAAGCACTAATAATGCAATACAGCTGACTGGTGGGATGTTTAATATCGCGCAAATAGCGGTCTCGTAAAATACTTAAATAGGCACTGCCCGTTATAATATTATTCTTGGGGTTAAATAAATACTGTCGGCTGGGTATGCCCTTTCTTTTATAAATTTTTTGAAATACGTCAGCGCCAGCGGTTGCCGGAATAATTTGCATTAAGCCATAGGCATTGGCGTGACTGACAGCAAATGAATTAAATCCACTTTCGGTTTCTATGATGCCAAGAATAAGGGATTCGGGTAAATCAAAACGGTCACTGGCTTGACTCACCCAGGCCTTAACTCCGGTCGCTGCCACCTGTTTGTGATTTTTCACCAGACGAATATTCACCCCGAAACGCTGACCATCTGGTGTTTCATTCACCAGAAGATGTTGGTCTATCATGTATTGAGCAAATTTTTGTGCCCGCCACGAATAACGAATCGCTTTACCATCTTCATCCAATACTCGACCGTATAAAAATGGCTTCCCCTTTATATCAATATCCTGAGCCGAATAAATATCCACCGCATTGGGATCATCCGGAGTTAATAAAGCAGTCACAATAGCCGCCTTTAATTGTTTTAAGGGCTCACTGCCAGCAAGGGTTTCTACAGTTAACGTACCTGTTTCAAAGTCAATTTTTGCTCGGCTTAGGTAGTCATCCAGGTATTTAACGTAGGCTTTTTCACTTGAAAAACTGGCTTGGTCTCCCCAGTGCTGATTCACCTCGTCATTAAAAAAAGCATATTCCAGCAACAGCGATTGCACATCTTCAGGCAATAGAGCGAAGTTTTCAGGTAGGGTGTTTTGTGCCCACAAAGATGAGGAGCTAAGGGTTATTAATAGCCACAGGTAGAAATACTGCAAAAGACAATCTCAATAAAAAGTTGATGCAGTATAACACGATGGATAGGATATTCGATTTAGCCCGTTCCCGGGCTAAATTCACACAACAGAGAAATTAACGAGCTTCGCGGCGCAAAGCAGAAGAGGTAAATGCGCGACGTTTAAAATCAACATCCATATTAATTGGCGTACGTTGATTATCCAACCCTTCTACAAAATAGCGTCCGCTAGGTAGGTCATAGGTCACTTCCAGGGTGGAGTAGATCATGGGCACATCATAATAATTAATAGTGTGCGCTTCTGTATGCTGTATTAATTCACCCTCTTCGTTATATTCCTCAATTGAGACAATTTGCCAGCTGTCTTCATCAAAGTAATAACGACGTTTATGGTAAACATGTTTCATGCCGGTGCGTAAGTTGGCTTCCACCACCCAAACACGATGGGGCTCATAACGAATTAAATCGGGGGTAATGTAATGCTGGCCAGCAATTTTGTTAATGCTCAGGCCTCCTTCATGTAACTTATAAGCATTGTAAGGCACGTACTTTTCCTGCTTACCCAGCAATGTCCAGTTATATAAATTTGGCGCGCCATTAAACATATCTACCTGATCGATGGTTCGTAAACCATTACTGTCGATGTCTGAAGTATCATAAGATAAATTTGGCGAACGACGAACACGACGCTGGCCAGGCATATAAATCCAGGCCTTACGCGGTGACCGCACTTGATCTAGAGTTTCATGTACCAGAGTTAATTGGCCAGAGAACTTGGCGGGTGCAAGGGTTTTGCGTTTTCCAAAAAAGATTTTATTATCAATTTCATCCAGAGTAATTCCCTGTTCACTGTAGGCAAAATAATACTTATATTCGCGGGTAAAAATACTTTTATACCCAGATGAAGTAGTGTTCAAAGTAGACGATACATGCTCCCATCTTAGTCCTCTGTATCTTAATGTATGATTCCATAATACTTCGGCGCCATTTTTAGGAATAGGAAATGGACTAGACATAATAGTATCGGTTACACCTGTGCCGTATTTCATGAGCTCCGCTGTTTCGGCATTTTTTCTAACAGCGTCGTAAACAAATTGTGGGTACGCCGCACTACGATGGGATGGGTATACATGCATGGAATAATTGGGGTATTTTTGCATTAAGGCAATTTGGCCCGGCGTTAAATATTTTTCAAACTCTTTCCAATTTTTAGAATTAATCACCGCTTGAATTTCATCTGAACTAAAAGGGTCAGGGTGAAACCGTCCTTTTTCAAAACCAGTGTTTACTTGTGTTATGCCGCGACCCCAGGCTGGAATACTGCCCGATTTATTGCCCGCTTTTTCTGCCCCCATAGGGGTTAATGACTTACCCAGCTGCTCAGCTTCTACAAAAGAAACCTTGGCAAGGGCTCCAGATGAGAGAAACAGACACAGCATTAATATAGGAAAACCAAGAATTTTTTTAAACACACCACACTCCCACCAGCCAAAAATTTATCGAAGGCTTAAGGTTTTTTATAGATTATTGATACTTTAACGGCGCGCAGTCTAGCATGCATAACCCGATATTATTAGACAGAATACGCAAACGATGTGTTTTGAGGTTTAACAATTCATTACAGTGTAACGGCCTTATCGTTCTTTATTTTCCTTTGTAAAACAGCTAATAAATAAGATCAATTTCATTGTTAAAAAATGACATTTTTAAACTTTAATAAGAGCGGTAGCCTCTACTTCTTTTGCTTGAACTTCCCCCGCTAAAACTTGAACCAACTTTAAAGCAAATATCATGGCGCTTCCTGGTCCCTGGCTAGTAATAACATGGCCATCAATCACCACTGCCTCATCCACATATAATGGCAGCTGCTCTTCACTGCCTGGGTAACAGGTTGCTCGTCTTTTAAGTAATAAACCATGATGGGCAAGTACCAGTGCAGGAGAGGCACAAATAGCAGCAATCCATTTATTTTGCTTATCTTGCTGCATCAATAGGCTTTTTAATAATTCACTATCTCTTAAGTACGCGGCACCAGGTAAACCACCAGGGCATATAATCATGTCGAAGCTCTGATCTTTGACCTGATTTAAATCTACATCAGCCACTATTCTCACACCACGAGATGCCTCAATTTGGCGCCCTGTGATGCTGGCCAAGGTAATATCAATACCCGCTCGCACCAGTATATCGGCAATAATTACCGTCTCCATTTCCTCAATGCCTTGGGCAATAACAATCAGTGCATTCGCCATAGTTGCTCCCTTTATGGTTTGCATTAATAAACAATTAAGAAAGTTTCATCACTCGTTTAAAATTCTGGCTACTGGCCTTAAAAATTTGAGCAGCCGTTTCTCCTCTTAATTCTGAAATGTGTTGTGCTATTTGAGGGATATTAAACGGCGTATTCACTTGCCCTTTAGCAAAAGACGGCGCCATATCTGGACTGTCGGTTTCTAAAACGTATGCGTTCTCGGGTAAGAGTTTAATCATCTTATGCATAGCCTTAGCTCGATCATAGGTTAAGGCGCCACCCAGGCCCAAGACAAACCCCAGTTGAATATAATTTTGCGCTTGCTGTGTGCTACCTGAAAAAGCATGAATAATGCCGCCCCGAAAAAATTTCAAACGTTTTAAGATACTGCACAGCTGATCATGCGCCTTCCTGCAATGCACAATAATCGGTAATTCATATTTTTGGGCTAGCCTCACCTGGCTTTCAAAAAAATGAATTTGGCTTTCATGGCTTTGTGATTCTAATAAGAAGTCTAGGCCAATTTCACCCAATGCCAACGGCGGCTCATTTTTTAGCAATGCTTCCAGCAGAGATAAGTCTTCTAATTCATGCTGTTTTAAAAAATATGGATGCAAACCCAAAGCAATATAAACAAAACTTTCATTTAGCCTATTGCTTCTATTCTTGAATTCTTGCAAACGTTTAAATTTATTGGCACTAATGGCAGGCACTAAAATATGATCACAGCCTGCGGTTATCAGGCGCTGTGTTAAATCGTGTTCCTCACTAAACTCATCAAAATCCAGATGACAGTGACTATCAATCCAGCCCATTCTTACCTCAATGTAATTTGTGCTTAACCTAAAATAAAACTTAAAATTTATTTTAACGCTTAGATTAACTTCACGATATAAATCAGCATCTTAACGAATATTTTTAATGAGTTTAACAATTTGCCATAAAAACAAGGCAGTGCGTCACTTGAACTTTAGCCAGGACCCCTTATCAATACACAAGGGCCCATACACTTTATAAAGGATAGCTTAAGGTTATTCGTGAAATGGCCGCTAGAATAAATATGAGAGTAATTAAAAAGGCTTAGATATCAGGCCATAGGACTAGGCAAGCTTTTTGCTTTATAACTACTAACAGGCAGACGGCAGTCAAATATTAGCCAGTCCAACGGCCCCTTGTGGAGGTAAGCCATGGATATTAGCAAGCACGAACTACGGGAAAAAATCATTCACCCCACCTTAAAATACCTGGGTAAAGCCGGTATCGCAGCGGAAAACGTGTTGGTGGCCATCGCGACCCAAAAACAATGCGAATTAAACACACACCATCACAACAATAAGGGCTTGGGTCCTTACGAAATAGATTCGAACAGCCACCAAATGGTGTGGGATAAGTATCTGGCCTTTCATCCTGATCTGGCCAGTCGCATACGAGGTTTGGCATCACAGCGCGCCTTTTTAGAGGATCCTCATAGCGAGCTGGCCACTAATTTGTGCTATTCCACCGCCATCGCTTGGGTGGTTTACATTTTACACCCTCAAGAGCTTGAGCACTGCGTGGCTTGATCCCCCTATAAACACTGGTGGCTTGCAAATAGCCACTGATGTTTACACTTCCCCCCTGATTAGCTAAAACAATACGATCCCTAAATGCTTCTTGAAAACTGACTGATTTGCAGAGTGCTTTGCATTTTACAATGCCTCATTAGCATCGCCATTCTCTCCACCCTTCTTTAAGCCTGCCGTTGTCAATTCAATTTTAGCGGCCAGCCATTAAGCTTGTTACAATTGCCATTTTTGTCGTTAGCTTAAATCATGAAGCCGTTCCATTTTAAACAATTCTCCATTGAGCAAGATTCATGCGCCATGAAGGTCACCCTAGATGCCTGTTTATTTGGTGCCTTGTGTGAAATTCAACAGGCCAAAAACATCCTAGATATAGGCGCAGGTACAGGTTTACTGGCGTTAATGTGCGCACAGCGCAGCCAGGCTGAAGTACATGCCATCGAACTGGACCCTGCTGCCAGCCAACAAGCTACACAGAATGTCAGTAACAGCCGCTTTTCAGATCGTATTCGGGTATATCAGCAGAATATAAAGGAATATCTTGGGTCGCATCTTTATGACCACATAGTCTGTAATCCGCCTTTTTTCAGTGATCACTTAAAAGGGCCCAACAAACAGCGTAATCAAGCTAGACACAACGATCAACTTAGCTTTTCCCAGCTTTGCCAATCCATGAGCAAGCACCTAAGCCATGAAGGTAAGGCCTGGATTTTACTGCCTTGTAGCGAATTCAATAGATTTATTCAGGCTGCCAATGGACAAGGTTTAAACTTAAGCCAGGTATGGCAACTGCACAGCCGCCCTAATAGAGAAGCCCATCGCTACGTATTTAGCCTTGAAAAAGCATCGGCTCAGAATTCAATAGGATTAGCCGCTCTTGATAAAAAACAGCCTGTATTTATTTATGAGTTGTCCGGAAATCACTATAACGAGCAATTTAAATCTCTACTGGCCGACTTCTATCTTAAATTGTGAGCTGCTAAACTGCGCCTTTTAATTTTTATCGTCGGTGCCCATGAAATTTTTAAGCATGTTTGTTCTGGCTGGGGCCTTGGTCTCTGCCTTTTTAATTGGGTATTTCTTTCCTCATCACAACGTCACTCCAGCTATCACGGCTGAAACGACTACATCTCAACCACGCTTCACAAGTGCCACCTTGCCTGACTTTTCAACCTATACCGACGTTAAACTAAAGAAGACCGATTTTTTCTCCTTCATGCTGCCAAGAGTAAAACAGGCCAACCAGCTTATATTGCAAGAGCGCGACTGGATTAAAAATCTTCAACAGCAAAGTAATGAATTTGAACAAACACAGATGAATCAACTTTTACAGTTGGCAGAAAAATATAAAGTTAAGTTTCAACAACCCAATGAAATCATACAAGAGCTTTTAATTCGCATCGATACTCTGCCAGCATCCTTGGTATTAGCACAGGCGGCAAATGAATCGGCCTGGGCCACATCTCGCTTTGCGGTTCAGGGGAATAATTTATTTGGTCAGTGGTGTTATGTAAAAGGCTGCGGCCTGATTCCAAGGGGTCGTGGTGCAGATCAACACCATGAGGTGGCACGTTTCAAAAATATCCAGCAGTCTATCGACAGCTATATGCGTAACCTAAACACCCAGGCCGCCTACACAGATTTACGAGGTTTGCGTCGGGAGATGCGTGAGGATAACAGCACGGTGAGTGGACTACAGCTTGCCAAAGGCTTGTTAAAATACAGCACACGACGCGAAGCTTATGTTGAAGAAATTCAGGCTATGATCAGGCAAAACCGATTAGGCCAATACGACAAATAACTTTATAAGTTATCCTGATCAACGCCGCTCTTTGCCATCCATAGCACCGCGTCATACGTACATCCTGTACATAAAAAAGCCAGACTAAATAGTCTGGCTTTTTTATGGGCGAGGTAATTTAAGTAATTACAACAACTCAGGATAAAAAGACCAAGCCACAAATCGGCTAATTTTATTACCTTGCCCCATATCCACAAACTTTACCTTGGGTACATTAAGGGAGTTTAAGATTTTTTGAATAACGGCAATATTTTCTTTCTTGGAAACTAAGCAAGTAAAAACACCCACCTGTTCCTTAAAGTTAACACTTTCGGTAATCATACTCTTAATAAAACTTAATTCCCCGCCTTCACACCAAAGCTCATTGTTTTGACCCGAAAAATTTAAACTGTCATTTTTAAAACGAGCCTGAAGTGTCGAGCCTCGTTTATCTTTATTGTGTTTAAGATTTTTGTTCTTGCGCTCACTGCTGGCTGTGGCTTCTTGCTGCGATGCATGAAAAGGTGGATTACAAAGACTCAGATCAAAGTATTCATCACCGATTATAATATCGCTGAAAAATTTATTTTTATCACTTTGCTGACGTACTTTTATTTGCTTAGACAACCCTTTATTTACCTTCACCAACTCTTTAGCGCAATTCACTGCAATGGTGTCTATATCACTTGCAACAAAACGCCAATTAAAGGCACGGCTACCCGTCAACGGATAAATTAGGTTTGCACCGGTACCTATATCTAAAACATTTACACCGCGGTCTTTAACATCTGGCAACAGATCCTTCAGGTGGTAAAGGTAATCAACCCGACCAGGAATAGGAGGGCATAAATACCCTTGTGGTAAATCCCAAAAATCAATTTGGTAATCTTTTTTAAGGATGGCCTTGTTCAATGCCTTAATAGCCAATGGATCGGAAAAGTCCAGAGTCTGTTGGCCTTTTTGCCCAGTCATTAAAAAGGGTTCAAGCTCAGGCAAAACCTTTGACAAGGCCTGCATATCATAAGAGCCACTATGAGGGTTATCTAGATGCATTTTTACGTCCTAAATTTGATTTAAAATTCCACACCTGTACCACCCAAACCACAATAGCCTGTGGGGTTTTTATGTAAATATTGTTGATGGACATCTTCGGCAAAATAAAATTCTTTGGCTTTTTTAATTTCTGTGGTGATCTTGCTAAGGCCTGCTTTATTAAGATTGTTTTGATAAAGCCCCATACTTTTTTCGGCAAACATTTTTTGCATGTCATCGGTCCAGAAAATGGCCGAACGATATTGACTGCCTTTGTCATTACCCTGTTGCATTCCCTGGGTGGGGTTATGACCCTGCCAAAATACTTCTAATAACGTCCAAAAATCGGTCAATTCCTGGTTATATACCACCATCACAGTTTCGGTGTGGCCGGTATTTCCTGAGCAGATATCTTCATAGGTGGCATTTTTAGTAAAGCCGCCCATGTAACCTACCGAAGTACTGTACACACCGGGCTGCTCCCACAAAAGCTTCTCCGCCCCCCAAAAACAGCCTAAAGCAAAGTAGGCTTTCTGAGCATGGGTAGGCCAAGGCCCTTGGGTCACATTTCCTAATACCGCATGCCTTGGTGCCACGGTTATAATATCTTGTCTGTTAGGCAAAGCTTGTTCACGGCTAACCATTGTTTGCTTATCCATTAATACACCTTAAAAAATTTAAAATAATGAAAACTGATTGGGTTCACTGGATTCTATTTCAATGTCAGGGCTATTAGGACTGAGTGTTTTGTCCTTTTTATCCTGTAACACAGCTTTTGGCATTGGCCATAATCGATCGCGTAAACCACTTGATCTTTGCACCCGGGATTTTAGCCCGCTGATAACAACAGACTCACGGGCCAGCAGTGTCAGGTTTTGCTTTGCACGAGTGATGCCTGTGTAGATCAATTCCTTACTAATAACGCTGGCATGATAGTCAGGTAAAACCAAAGCACAATGGGAAAATTCTGATCCCTGACTCTTGTGTACCGTCATGGCATAAACCGTTTCATGGGCAGGCAGTCTGGAGGGTTGAATCCAACGCACTTCGCCCTCTCCACCAATGAAAGCCACTTTGGGCCGAATTACCCCCAGCTCATCCTTCAGAGGAAGTATAATGCCAATATCACCATTATACAGATTCATGCCGTAATCGTTCTCCATTACCATCAACGGCCGCCCCATATACCAGGCCCCGGTATTATCAAGGGCACTTGTGGTGAAAAGAGCCGATTCAATGGCTTGGTTTAGGCCCGCAACGCCTAAAGGCCCCTCTCTCAAGGCCGTTAATATTTGAAATTGATTGAAGGCTTTATGAACATCTAAAACCTGCGCATCGATCATGCCGCTTAGATCAATTAAAGAGGTATAGGTTTTATACTCTTTAGCAGAATCCTTAATGAAAGCTGAAAAGCTTTCATCTTTAAGAGCAATTAAATTTAAATCTTCAAAACCAGCCTGCGCCGCTTTCTGCCAAGCGCTGAAAGAGCCTTTATTGGCAGCACGAGCCAGGTGACCTATGCCACTGTTTTCATGGAAGCGATAACTGGTTCTTAACTGACATACATGATCTCTTAAGCTAGAACCCGTTTTTTCAATTTCACATTTATCTAGTACTTGCTGACTGAGTGTATTAATTAATTCAGCATTACTTTCACTAAAGCCGTGTTGAGTTTCGTTATCACATATATCAGCCAATACGCTGCCAGCCTCCACAGAAGCCAACTGATCTTTATCCCCTAATAAAATTATTTGCCCATGTTCAGGCATTGCATCCAAAAGCTTACTCATTAAAGGTAAATCCACCATGGAGGCTTCATCAACAATCAACACATCCAAATGTAACGGGTTAATATGATTATATTTAAACTCACTGCGACGATTGCGACCTAATAGTCTGTGTAAAGTACTGGCCTCACTGGGAATGTGTTTTTTAATATCGTTGTCTATTTGCAGTTTTTGTTTGGCACCATTAATCGATTCCGTTAAACGCATGGCCGCCTTTCCCGTAGGCGCTGCCAGTTTAATGATAGGTAAGCGCTTAAAATGAGATTGATAAAGATTGATCAATAACGCCAATAAGCGAATAACGGTAGTGGTTTTACCTGTGCCCGGGCCACCACTGATCACCGAGAACTGTTTATTGGCTGATATACAAGCTGCAACCGCTTGCCAATCAACAGCTTGATTATTTTCACTTTTAGCCAGTGAAAATAATTCTTGAATCATTTCCCACTGCCTCTCCACCTTCCATGGCATGGTCTTGAGCTTTTTAGAAATTGCATCATGTAAAGAAGCTTCATACAGCCAATAACGCTGTAAATATAAACGGCTACCGTGCAACACCAGAGGCAAATGAATTTCTTTATTCATCAACTCCTCTGGGCCCAATACTTCAACCACTTCGCTTTTTGCAATAACTTGTTGCAACTGGCTTAGTTGTTCAGCTTCTATAAACTCCATAGATTGGGAGAAGTCTAAACAAATATTACCCTGGCCCAGGGTTTGGCTTAATAAAAAACCGACTAATTCAAGTGCTTCACAACGACGATCTAATTCCTTTAAAAAAGCAGAGAATTGAAGATCTATTTCACGAACGGGCCGCCCTTCAAGTTTTTCCAGAATTTGCGAAAGAGTCGGATTGGCCGATGCATTTAATCCATTCATAAAGCAGGCTCTCCCTTATCTAAAAGGGTGTTAATGTCGGTTTCCTCTTTAATAAGATTATCCAAAGATTCAATCAATTCCCTGTTGGGTTTATGGAAATACTGGCCATAGTGATGTTCCTGGTCACCGGCACTTAACCCGCGTAAAAATAAGTAATAACCTCCGCCTATGTGCCGATCATAATCATAGTCGGCAATACGCAATTTTAATAAACGATGCAAAGCCAGAGTATAAATCACCATTTGAACATCGTATCTATGCTCACTCATGGCAACATGGGTGGCTATTTGGTCATAGCCAGCATGCTCGGTGCCAAGAAAATTTGATTTGTAATCTAAAATAAAATATTGCCCTTGCCACTCAAAGGTTAAATCAATAAAACCCTTTAACATGCCTTTCAATTGATAAAAATCAGTAGGAGCGACTTCCACATTTAGACAAGGGTACTGTGCCAGTAATTTATTAAAGTCATGGCAGTTTAGTCTTGATACTGGAAAATAAAATTCCATTTCTACCAATTTTTTACTGGGGGTTAACTTTTGTAATGACAAACCATCATGTAATAGCGGGGCCTGTAAAATATCGTTCAACCAATCTTTCACCACATCTAACCAATGAGTCTCTATGGAAAAGCGTACCAACAAGTCAGTAATGAGCTGATCTAAATCATCAGCTAGACAACTGAAATCTATTTCTTCTAAAAGCGTATGTAAAAAGTTCCCTGCATGTGCACCTCGTGGAAAAGCAAATGCACCAGCAAGCTCTTGTTCCACTTCTTTTTCAGCGAGATCATCTGTGTCTTCGTCCTGATTTAAGCGGGCACTCATGGGCACATGAACATGGCGAATAAGAGATGAAAAACTGGACATAATCCAATTTTGTTTAATGCTACCGCTAAATTCTCGCACACTTTGATTTTGTTTTTGCTCTGTAACTTGAAGATAGCCGTGTCCATCTGGCATGGCCATCATGCTGTAGATATGGGTAAATTTATCGAGTTTAGCCTGATCCGATAAAACACTAACCAAGCCTTCAACCTCACCGTTGGCCAAAACATGGTATAGCGCACTGGCTTGCAAGGTTTTACTGAGCTTTTTATTGTCGACATTATTAGGCAGGGCCACATAACACTTACTGGCGGCACGGGTCAGCGCCACATATAACAAGCGCGCTTCTTCTGCCAAACCTTCCGTTATACGCTGCTCTTTAAAGTCCCCGACTAAATCACAGCGTAATTGATTTTTTTTCTCATCATAAAATAGTGGATCACTGGACTCTTTACCGTCCCAGCTAAAGGGCAAAAATACAACTGGGTATTCCAAGCCCTTAGATTTATGAATCGTAACAATCTGTACCAGGTTAGCATCGCTTTCCAGTCGCAACATTTGCTGGTCTTCACTGCCAATATTCACACTTATTTTATTGCTCAACCAACTTATTAACCCTTGCATGCCCTGCACTTCACAACTGGCATCTTGTAATATTTCAGCCAGGTGTAAATAGTTTGTTAAACAACGCTCGCCATTTTCTTCCTCACCGACAGAAGATAACCAAGTAGCTGGCAAGTCTCGCTGATGTAACCAATACATAAACATGGCCATGACGCCTTTTTTCAGCCAAATTTCTCGGGCCTCATATAACAGAGACAACTGCGTTTCCCACAATGCCTCGTCCTGCATAAACGTTTGTAGAGTTTGCAAAGACACCTGCCATATAGGGTGAGCAATGGCATTACGAAACTGACTTTCACTTAATACATGAATGGCCTGTAACAAAGAATACATGGCCATGGCCTGATCAGATTGAAAAATACTCTCTCGACCAACATAGACACTGCCAACACCTCGTTTACTCAAGGCCGTTTTCACCCATTTAGCCTGCTTGGCGCTGCGCACCAGTACCGCAATGTCTTGAGCTTTTAAGGGTTGAGTTTTTAGGGGGGGTTCCGGTATAGACACTCCTTCTTCTTTTAATAAATCACCATTGGAGGGAGTTTTGCGTAAAGAAGCCTGCCCGGTTTTAGCTAGGTTTAACAATTGACAAATTTGTTCAGCTGCACCTTCGGCACAACTATTACTAAGTTCTTGTTTACTGCTTACACCCAAACCATCAGCCAGCATCCAAGTTAAGGCGGCCTCTTTTTTATCATTAAGGTATAAAGATTTGGCATCGCCCTTAGCCAAGACCTCTACAAAAGGAATATCCTCATCGTAAATAAAAGGGCGCTTGTGACGCGTGAAAAACAGGTTGGTGGCCGCCACCATTTCGGTGGTTGATCGATAATTGGTATCCAAACTATAGGCACCATCTACCTCCCGCTTAGCCGAGATATAAGTAAAAATATCAGCACCACGGAATTTGTAAATGGCCTGTTTAGGATCACCAATCATAAACATGGCCAATGAATTTAAATCACTAACTGAGTTGGATATTGCTGTTGAATTTGTTGAGTCTTTACCTGTTTTAACGCCTTGATAAATAGCGCTAAAAACCCGGTATTGCAGTGCATCGGTATCTTGAAACTCATCCACCATGGCCACAGGGTACTGCTGGCGTATTTGCGCCAGCAACAGCTCACTACTATCCCCTTCTATGGCTTGGTTTAATAGGGTTAAAAGATCATCGGGTGCCAACACACTTTGTGCGTTCTTTAATTTTTTAAGGGTGATTCGTATTTGTTCAATTAACAAAATCAGTAATTTATGGCTGGCATAAACCCGACTTTCTTCAAACTGCTGGTAGGTTGCCATCCAATCATCAAATAATGCCACTATCTCATGATCACAAGCCACACCGCCTTTTTTTACCGATTTTTTAAGGCCTTCCACTGTAAAATAGTTAAAGGTATTGGCTTCCTTGGGGTTAATCGTCGCTGGATTTTGTACAAATTTATTAATGATCGCCTTGCGGCTATCTAGCCAACGAGTAAAACTGCCGCTGGCTTTAGGGTTTGCATGTATGGCAGCGAAAAACTCTTCCCCATGTGCCGACCATTTTTCTGAAAAACGTTGATGAATTTTTTCAAATCCATCACTCACTTCTTCATAGTCTCTCGCAGCTGGCCCTACATGAAAATCTACATTTTTATGTAAAAATGGTGCCACTTTATTTTGCAGGTCATCCGGTGTTTGCCAGTTTTGTAACAGCAATGTCAGCGCTTTTCCTTGCTTAGGGTAAACATGACTGCGCCAGACATCTCGTACTGCACGCTGAATAAAACTGGCTTCATCCATAGATAACTCAAAGTCATCACTCACCGAGGACTCAATTGCATTTTGCCTTAATAGGCGCTGACTAAAACCATGAATTGTATAAATGGCGGCCATATCCATTATTTGCATGGCATCTTTTAAGCGCTGCCTAGCCTTTGAGATATCGCCAATATCATCAATGATGGTTTCAATTAAACTATCGCTGGATATATCGCCCTTTAAGGCATCATGTGCCTGCTTTAAACGCTTTCGAATACGGTCTCGCAATTCTTCGGTGGCGGCACGAGTAAACGTCACCACCAGTATTTGCTCCGGGCTTAATGGCAGGCAATCGTGTCCCAAAACAAGACGCACATATAAGCTGGTAATAGTGTAGGTTTTGCCGGTACCAGCACTGGCTTCAATTAGGCGAACCCCTTGAAGCGGGACCTGGTCCACAATTAAAGGTGCGACTATTAATGGCGCAACGTTTACTTCAGAGACTTTTTTAGTTTCTACTGTGGCCAAGTCATCTTGTAAATGATCACTCATACAGGTGTCACCTCCATAAGTTTATCTGTGTGCCAAACATCGTAAAGCACCTTGGAAAGCTCATGGGTTTGTGGCGGAATGTCTTTCAACTGATTAAAACAACGACGTACGTTTAAATCATCACACTCCCCTTCCTGACCAAAAGGTGGCGGTGAGCCATAGAAACTTTTTTGAGCTTCTTTCAAACGATTATCCAGCAAGGCACCCGCCTTCTCTTTTAGGTGAACCGGATTATAAAGTTGCCACGCTGTTTGTGGTAGTAATGGCAAGGGTGCTATCTGCCCTTGTTTATAATGCCGTATTAACTCTTGTAAATAGAGCAAAGCTTTTTGTTGGGGAATATTTTTAAAAGTAAGTAAATAATCCTGACAAATAACAACACACTGACTCCCTAAACCCTGAGCGCACAAGGCTGCATGCTCAATAAGAGCAGGAATAACCGTTTTCGATTTAAGCTTGCTGGGCACCACTTTTACCAGGTTTTCCCCATATACATTTTTTTGCCAACCCATAAGTGCAGTGGAGCCTTCTTCATTTTCTAAAGCGAAATTTAAGTTCACCTCTATTGGCGTAATAACCCTGTCCTTCATATAGTCTTCACAGTGCTGTAAGACAGGATCTATGCTTGCCCTTATTTTTTTCCATTGACGTTCACCAATTTCACCAAAGGCAGCCACTCCTTCGGTGTAGATTTCTTTATTATCTTGATGGGGTTCGTTATTGATAAAATTACTGATTACGTCTTGCTTAATTTGATACTGCTGTAAAAAATCCAGAGCAAAGGGTTCATCATCTTCGAGCACATCACTTTCAAAAAATAGGTGGACCTTTAAAACCCGACTTAAATAATATTTGGCTGGGTGAAGATAAAACTGAATTAAATCATCTATTAATATTTCACTACTTTGCTTGAGATTAGCGTCACTAAATTGAATATCAGTGTCATCGTTTTCAAGTTGAGACTCTATTGGCTTATCATGCACCGCCAACCAATCGGCGTTATAACTAAATAAAGCTGAATCATCCTGGTAATAGCTTGGATTAAAGGCCTGCAACGGGTGTTGAATAAGCAGCTTACCTTGCTCTTGCGTGGAGAAACTAAAGTTTGCCTGCACATAGTCTATTAATTCAGCCAACACCACGGAGGGCGTTAAAGGTTCATCGTTTTGCTGGCTTTTACTGCGGTAACTTAGCCAAAGGGATTGCCTGGCCGACAACATCGCTTCGAGAAATAAATATCTGTCTTCGTCTCGACGGCTTCTATCACCTAGTCGTTTACGGCTATGCATTAAATCTAAACTGCTGGGTGTGACCGACCTGGGGTAATCCTGATCATTAAGTCCTAACACCGCCACCACTTTAAAAGGAATGCTGCGCATGGGTAACAAGGTACAGAAGTTTACCTTGCCCACCATAAAGTGCTGACTGCCCGCTGTTTTCTGCAAACCTTGAGAAAGCCCATCCACCAGCACCGAAAATTCTATTTCTTTTTCATAAAATACACTTTGTACACGGCCATTCCAGTTTTCAAGAGTTAGCGATACTTGCTCTAGAATGTTTCGTTCTTCGTCATCTACTTCAAAATAATTTTGCAGCATGTCATGAATGAATAAACTCCAGTTTTGCGCGCATCTGACCTGCGTACTTTCAACGCTAAACTGGTGTAAGTCATTTACAAATTTCATCAATGGGCCTAATAAAGCCGCCTCCAACCCTTCTACATTGGCCACAGGCACTATGCCTAAAACAGCCTGAGATGAGTTCATAGCATAACCCATTAACAACCGCTTAAACCCATATAACCAGCTATTCTCCTGCCAGGCGGGTAAGTCTTGTTGTGCTCGGTGAGGGCCATCAAAGCCCCAACGCACCCCGGCTTCAATAAGCCAATTACTTAACGGTTTTAACTGATGTTCTTTTAAACCATACTTTTTATAGATGGCAGGCATTTCCAGCAAAGCCAATACTTCGCTTAGGCCCATGCGCGTATTGGGCATATTTAATAACAATAAAAATGCGTTAAGTAACGGGTGCTCGGCTTGTAAAGGTCGATCGGATATAGAATAAGGAATGCTGTGTTGGGCGGGACGAGAATTAAAAACCGCATCTATAAAGGGTGCGTAGCTGGCCACATCAGGAATCATCACCACAATATCTTGTGGCTTCAGTTTTTGAGCTGAGTCTTGTGTTTGAGAATTTAACAAGTCCAATAGATGGTCATGCAGCACCTCCACTTCACGCATGGGGCTGTGACAACCCACCACCTGTAAACTTTTATCGTCTTGTTCAATGGGCTGCCTTACAACTTTCCCCTGACCTAGCTGCAAGCTTTTATCATCTGCCTCAATGGGCTCGCTCGTTACCTTTCCTTGAGTTAAATTTAATATCTGCCCTTGAATACTCTGCAGTAAATTTTGTGAAGCCTCTTCATGAACAGGTTCTTCATAAAAAGACGATTGCTCTTGTATGTGCGGCACATCCAGTAATAAGCGCTGATAGTCTTGTCCCATACGTCCCAATGACGCTAGCAGGTCATTACCGGCATCCGCTAATAATATGTCTTTGCCTTTTAAACGCAGCCGAGCTTGAGTGGCTTCATCTAGTACATCACCCCAATAGTGCTGACACGGATTAGGAGTTAATAAATGAATGTCCATGTGTGCACTCAATACCGACAGACTATCTAATTGATGTTTAGGCAGAGTAGTGAAACCAAAGAAAATAACCTGCTTGGGTAAAGCCGCGTGAGCTGCTTGAGAGGGCTGGGCCAAATGCTGTAAAAAATCGTCAAGCATGTTGGCTCGGTGTGACAAAGGTAAGTTCTTGGCTTTAATAATGCTGCGTAACTCATACCACAATAGCCCTTGCCATTTTTGATCACCCAGTGGTTGACCATCTACCTCATAAATTTGCGCTTCCCAGTTGGCGATCCAGTCGGGGCGATAGACTAAATATTGATCGTATAAATCACTGATGGTGCCTGCCAAACGATACTGGCGCAAAGCAGCAGATTGAGGCGACGACTCTGACTGCTTTAAGTAGTGCTCAATCAACTGAAATTCTGGTCTGGCCAATAATTCAGCATCTTGTAAACATTCAAAGATTAGCCAGCTTAGGCTGTCTTTTTGATAAACCGATTCTTGTGCCAAATCGGGCATGACACTTCGCTGAACCTGCCAAAAGAAGCGAGAAGGCATGGGGAATTCTATGTTGGCCGCCAGCCCTAGCGTGTTGGCTAGCTGCATTTTCAACCAGTGAGCCAAGCCTGGATTTTCCACTACAATGGTTTGGGTTTGTAGCGGGCTAACCTCTTCACTGAGCAATAACGTCACTAACTGAGTAAACAGGGATTCGACCTTGTTAGACTGATATAAATTGAACACGTAAAAAGAGAACCTTGCAGGGTTATTCGGGCAGGTGCCCATTAGAGATCAAGGGAGATGAAAACACCAGTAACACCGACCACATTGCAGCAAACAACCCCGTTACCGACAAACAATTGAGCGAAGCATTTGACTTCCCTTATCGGTGAACCAAACTTATTTAGGTACAGTACAACCGTTTAAATTAATGGAATGACCCTCCCAGGTACAAGGAGCAAACAGTGACCGACTGGCCAGATCGATTACCCGGCTTAAATATTAAGATGGCCCTCACCCAGTTAGGAGGGAAAAAGAACTTATTGCTGCGCCTGTTAAGTATGTTCAGCGAAAATCATAGCCAGGATGTGAACAATCTACTAAATGCAGCCAAAAACCAGGATCAAAAAGCGGTCCATGAGATAAATCATGCCCTTAAAGGGGTGACCGCCAATCTGGCAGCGGATGAACTTTCTCAATTATGCATAGATTTGGACGTCAAACTTAAAAGCGAGCAACCCGATATAAGTCAGGAATTAAATGCAATGCCTGTGGCCATGGATACCTTGTTGGCATCCATTAAAGATGCAGTACAGCTACCAATAGATTAAGACCGGCAGCGCCAGCCATCGTACCTAAAAGAAGAAGCACCGCTCTAGCCTACTTTTATGGAACCAAATAGTGCGCTTCGTGTCCTATTTTGTTGCACTTATCCCACCGCCACCCACACTTCTAGTACAAAAGTACGCCTTAAATTTTTATTTGTGCGACACACGTACTGTTAACACCCTGTAACATTAAAAAAACCTTCTGTAACACTTTGACACATTCAGCCTATGGGCTATCCTGCCTGCACCAAAATTCAATAGAATCCATTGGCCCGAAAAACTGGAATAAAAATAATAAAGTCCATGAAGAAGCCAAATTTACTAAAAAGCCTAATGCTTTTTTCTGTATTTAGCTGTGCAAATCAAGCAAGTGCAGAATTACAAGCCATGAACGACGATGCCCTGGAAGCCACAGTGGGTCAGGCCTACATGCGTCTGGACAGCCTTATGGGTGATGGCGCGACCACTGGTGATAGTGGCGTTCAGTACAGCCGCTTAACTTTTGGCCAAAATGTTGAAATTCAGGCCAATGCCGACGATTTGGTTTTAGGCGGCACAGATATCGTAGCCAGCAATTTCTCTCTTGGTTACATAGATACAGCCGATTCTGTGGATCCTATTAAAGAATTTACCTTTATTAACCCTTATTTAGAATGGGCCACCGACGCTAGCAATAACGTGGTAGGTTTCAGATTTGGTGCTGAAGAGGCCAAAGGCCTGTTACAAATGGACATTACTAGCTTCTCTGGCAACATTGATATGACCATCAACAATCAAGTGGCCTCTCTGTTTAGTACAGCGTCCGGTGCGAAAACCGATAATCGTGCCACCTATATAGGTGATAGTGCCGGCACTTGTACCGATGGCACTGATTGTGTCTCTCTTGCCAATATCACGAGCCTAGATGTAGCAGGCACTGAAGCCAATGGTGGCACCGCCGATTTCTTCCTGTCTTTTCAAAAAGCCGATACCAACTGGGACACCAGCTCAGGTACTGAGATGCAAACCGCTACCCAGGGATTTTTCTTAAACATCCCGACTACCACCAATTTAGACGTCACTGGCACATCATCCAGTACCGCAGGCTATGCCACTGGCTTTATTCAGCGCACCGGCGGCATAGGACGCTGGAATACACCAGCAGTACCCTAATTCAGCCTGCCAATAATCACATTGTGATAAACACCCCGTTGTCGCTTAATACCCAAGCCTAAGCAGACATAGTTAAAATACACATATCCCCACCTTCCTGTTTTACATGGCTTTAATTAGCGGTGACTTAATGGCTAGTTGAATGATCTGCTATTTCACTTTTAATCTGCATAGATCCGCTAAATAGCACGACTTTTTTAACGCATGCCTCATGCTGAGTTGAATGATCTGCAATTTCGCTTTTTATGCTGCATAGGTATAATGCCGACCTTTTTATTACTTAAACATTAAGCTGGAGCCAAGATCCATGGGCCAACGCACTGCTTTATACGACGCACACCTAGAAGCCGCCGCTAAAATTGTTGATTTTGGCGGCTGGGATATGCCCATCCATTACGGCTCACAAATCAAAGAACATACCCTAGTACGCGAAGACGCCGGTATGTTTGATGTTAGCCACATGACTGTAGTCGATGTTACCGGCACCGATGCCACCTCTTACCTGCAGTTTTTACTGGCCAATGACGTGGCCAAGCTTAGCGAAGAAGGCAAAGCCTTATATAGCGGCATGCTAAATGAACAAGGTGGGGTGATCGACGATTTAATCGTATACCGTGCCGATGCCCTTGGCGGCTATCGTGTTGTGGTTAACTGCGCTACCCGTGATAAAGATATTGCTTGGATGGATAAACAAGCGGCGAAATTTGATGTCTCTTTAACCGAACAGCCAGAACTTGCAATGATTGCCGTTCAAGGTCCTAGCGCCATTGAAAAAGCCAAGAAGGCAGTTTCAGAGAACGTAGCCAAAGTCATTGCTAAGCTGTCTATCTTTCAGGGCTTGCCAAGTGGTGGCTGGTTCATTGGTCGCACCGGTTATACAGGTGAAGATGGCCTAGAAATCATGATTCCCGCCGACGAAGTACACGCCGTTTGGAACAAGTTATTAGAGTGTGGTGTTAAGCCAGCTGGCCTGGGTGCTCGTGACACGTTGCGCTTGGAAGCAGGCATGAACCTTTATGGCAACGACATGGACGAAACCATATCTCCATGGCAGGCCAACATGGGTTGGACCCTTGCCCTTAAAGATGAACGTGACTTTATTGGAAAAGCGGCTTTACTAGAAGAAAAAGCCAATGGTGTTGAATATAAGATGGTGGGCCTAGTCCTAGAGACTCGCGGTGTTATGCGTGGCCATCAGAAGGTTATTTTCACTACCAGTGACAAACAGGGTGAAATCACCTCTGGAACCTTTAGCCCGACTTTGCAACAATCCATCGCCATGGCTCGTATCCCTGTAGATGCAGGCACTGAATGTGCGGTTGATATGCGTGGTAAAGCGGTACCTGTACGTATGGTGAGCATGCCGTTTGTACGCAATGGTCAGAAAGTTTACAAATAACTTAAGCGTTTACAGATTAATATTCATGTTGTGAGCCTAGATAAACGATTCGCTTATCTAAAAATCTCAGCATGGGTTAAAACCACTAGATAATTAAAAATATTTGCACCCGGCTTTATTACAGGTGCAAAAGAAAAGGAAAGAAAATGGCTCAAATTCCAGCTGAACTAAAATACATTGCTTCTCATGAGTGGATTCGCGATGAAGGCGACGGCATTGTAACTGTCGGTATTACTGACTTCGCTCAAGAGTCCCTTGGTGATGTGGTATTTATTGAATTGCCTGAAGTGGGCAGCGAAATAAATAAAGACGACGCCATTGCGGTGGTTGAATCTGTAAAAGCCGCTTCTGATATTTACGCACCGGTTTCAGGTGAAGTCATCGAAATTAACGAAGCTTTGGTAGACGCTCCTGAAAATGCTAACGAAGAGCCATATGACGGCGCTTGGTTCTTTAAAGTTAAGCTTAGCGAAGCCAGCGAAATGGAAGCACTACTAAGTGCCGATGAATACAAAGCTGAATGTGAATAGTACTTCGTATTTATAAAGACTTAGAAAGACAGCCTCGGCTGTCTTTTTTTTGCCTGCTACTTTTAAATCTATGCCGCTTTACTGGAAGCTATTCTCAGCACCTCCATATAACCCCCTCGCACCAACGCCTGCTCGTTACCGTCAAAGTACCCCCTTTTTTGCAGCATATTATTAAGCTTGGGCAAATTATAAGAAGGCACCGTTGCTGCAAGGTGATGCTCTAAATGGTAATTAATAAAGTTAGGGCCAAAGAAAAATTTCTCCCACCATTTAGCCAGAGTTGTACGAGTATTTTGCCTGGGGTCTTCACTTTCCAACTCAGGCATGGCGCCATGTTCACCTATTTGTCGAACCCGCAAAATAAGCGGCTGAGCAAAAATCATAGCTGCCCACCACAAAACATATAGCTCAACATGCCCCAACCAGATTAAGCCCGCCACCAAAGCACCGTGTAAAATAAATACATCTCGGTAATTCACAAAACTGGTTTTCATCACTTCTTTTTTAGAAGACTTACCCGCTTTAATGCCCATGGCGCCCGCATTACCAATGCGCCCGGTTAATACATAAAGCAACACACCTATGGTAGATTTCAAACCCGATACACCCGACAAATCCCGTAAAATCTTGCGGCCCATGCTGGCTTTGGTCACTGGATAATTTTTTATATTTTGCACATCGGGGTCGTCATCGGTTCCCGCTTTTGTATGATGCAAAAAATGATAAGGGCGATAAAAGGTAATAGGAATCAACATGGGAATACCCCCAAACCAATGACCCAGCACGTCATTCACTTTTTGATTACTGAACATGGCACGGTGCGAGCAATCATGTAAAAAAGCGCCCATGGCCATCTGCACTCCGCCCAATAAAGCCACCGCAAAAATAATGGTGAAAAGATTGGGATACACAGCCACCAGCGTAAATAGTGCAGCGGCCATTGACCAGTTTTTCAACAACAAAGCCAAGGCTTTAACATTGTTGGTTTTCTTGAGCTCCTGCACCTCCTGCTTGGAAAGATAGTCCGCTATCTTGTGCCCTTTAGTACTCATTGCCCTGCCCCTCGTGTTTTTAATTATTATTATTTAAATCATTACGATCTCATGAGGCCTAGACTATCAGGGTGTTTATTACTATATTCGCCATATAAAGACTATTTTTCGACTATTCAAGCCACAAATTTAGCCAATGAAATCAGCAGATAAACCCAAGTTCGATCGCCGCCGTAAAGTGAAATGCGCTTATTTAGTCCCGGACGGTGCCTGGATCAGTACCATCATCACCGGAGCTGAAGTGTATGCTGCAGTGGATTTTTTCTGGCAGCCAGCTTATGTGGCCGAGTACTCCAGCTTTGACATCTCTTTTTTCAACGTACCAGGGCAAGTGGCGCAAAACTTTACCGGCCTTGCTATTGCGTCTAAAGAAATAGACCAACGCCAATACGATATCATTACCATTCCTGCCATCTGGCGCCCGGATATTTTGCAAATTCAGCAGCAGACCAAAGTATTGGAATGGCTTAGAGTCCAACACGCAGGCGGCGCATTAATAATAGGGTTAATTACCGGGCAGTTTTATCTGGCTGAAGCGGGTTTATTAGACGGTAAAGAAGCCACCGTACATGGTGCTTTCGCCCATACTTTTCAGCACCAATACCCAAACGTTCGCATTAATTTAAAACGCAATATCACCGAAGCCGACAGGCTCATCTGCGCCACTGGCCACAGGTCTTGCATGGATGTAATGATGATGACCATCGCTCGCTTTTGTGGTGAAGAAACCGCTCAATTGTGCGCCAAGTATTATGAGTTCACCGAGCCTAATAAGCTCGAAAGTGATTTCATGGAAAGCCAGGGGGATGATGTTCTAGTTAACGCGGCGAAAGAAAGCTTGCGCCACCGTTTTCAAGAAGAAATGAATCTGGATATTTTAGCGCAGTTATTAAATGTTAGCCCCCGCACTCTTTCTCGGCGTTTTCAAAATGCCACCGGCGCATCTCCCATGCATTACCTGCAAAAACTGCGTTTACAAAATGCCAAGCAATTATTGGCCAATACCACTCACTCTATAGAGCATATTTCACAGCAATGTGGCTTTAATAGCGCCAGTGTCTTTGGTCGCGCCTTTAAAAGTGCCTTTAATAAAACCCCACTGCAGTATCGAAAATTTATCGCCAGCAATCCATGACTACACATTAAAAGTCACAAATCTTCTTGTGAAAAATACTTCTTATCCATAATGCGGTTAACCGATTCCACATAGCTATTCATTTTCTCGAACCAATCTTTTATCTCGCCTTCTTCAGCTGACGCAAAGCCAGAAATTAAAGAGGTTTTATGGGGTTTAAAACCAATGAGGCTATTGGCCACTTTCTTTCGCCAAGCCTCTCCTTTGCTAGCTGGAGTAATGACTAGGCCGTCTAAAGCCGTTGGGTAATAATGAAGCACCTTTAACTTATTTTTTAACGGCGCGCTTAGACCAAAATATAAATAATTAATCACGGTCGCACTTTGCACTCGTCCCTGCTGCAAGGCTTCCATGGCCTGCCAATGATCTTTTTCACGCACAAGTCGGACCTGAAATAACTGTTTTCCCATGGCCTCTACTGCCATTAAGGTAGAAATGGCAATAGGGGCTGTCACCGCCATCTGCGTGTTTTTTAATTGAGACAAATGATCAATCCCAGCACTTTTTCGGGTCACTACCAGCATTTTTAGCTTAGCTCGTGCAAACAAAGCGACTTTAAAACCATGGTATCGCACTAAATATAACCCCAAATGCATGGGGCACTGCATTACTTCGAATTCTCCATTAATCCCTGCCAGTAAATACTTTTGTAAACTGGCTGAACTGGATATTTGGAAAGGCATTCCAGTATGTTTTTCTAACGATGCTTCAATGGGCTTGCCCCAGGCTTGTAACAACTCAGGGGTGGTCCATGGACTAAAGCCAAGCTTTACAGGTTGCTGGCCAAAAGCTTGCCCTGCCCACAGCAACGCAAGTAATAGCAGTGGTATCTTTTGCACTCATTCGGTCCTTTTGCAAACCCCTATTAAGTGTAGCTCAGCGTGAATGCCCCTTTATTGGCAATTAATTAGGGATCTAGCAGACAAACTCCATGGGTCATAGAGTAAATTACGGCCAGACAATGCAAGTCTTTCACACATAGTTGAAGGTTATTCACCTCGTTTTCAAATTGAATGAAACTCCCTGACAGTCCCTGGACCCCTTGCTATAATTTGCCGCCTCAAATTTGTATCCTTATTTGTGCAATTAAATGCCAATAAGGCACCGTATATGCACCCCCACAAGGCTGGCCTTTTATGAGTAAAGCGACACTTTCTCAATTAGAAAACCGTGATGAATTTATACAACGTCATCTGGGTTCAAATGTGGCAGATGTTAACGCCATGTTAAGTGATGTGGGCGCAAGCTCTCTTGATGATCTCACTGCGCAAATCGTACCTGGCAGCATTTTACGCGAGCCTTTTTTACAAATGGGCGATGCCATCCCTGAGCGTGAAGCTCTGGCCAGCCTTAAAGCCTTGGCATCTGAAAACCAGGTATTCACCAGCTACATTGGCATGGGGTATCACGAAACTACTCTGCCTAACGTGATATTGCGTAACGTATTGGAAAACCCAGGCTGGTACACCGCCTATACCCCATACCAGCCTGAAATCGCACAAGGGCGTTTAGAGTCTTTATTAAACTACCAGCAAATGGTCATCGACATGACCGGCATGGAGTTAGCCAACGCATCACTATTAGATGAAGCCACCGCCGCAGCCGAAGCCATGGCGTTAATGAAGCGTGTGGTGCGTAAAAATAAATCGAACGTTTTCTTTGTAGATGAAAACGTATTGCCACAAACCATCGACGTATTAAAAACCCGTGCCGAAGGATTTGGTTGGGAGCTACTAATTGGCCCAGCAGTAGAAGCCCTTAACAACGAATGTTTTGGTGCACTTTTCCAATACCCAGCCATCGACGGCACCATTACCGATCTAGAAGAAATCATTTCGGTACTTCACGATCAAAATACCCTAAGTGCCGTAGCCACTGATCTAATGGCATTGGCCCTATTGAAGTCACCCGGTGAAATGGGTGCGGATGTAGTACTGGGTAACAGCCAACGCTTTGGTGTGCCCATGGGCTTTGGTGGCCCACACGCTGCCTTTTTTGCCACAAAAGATGCACATAAACGTGCTATGCCTGGCCGCTTAATTGGTGTATCGATTGATGCCAACGGCAACCGTGCCTTGCGCATGGCGTTGCAGACTCGTGAGCAACATATACGTCGCGAAAAGGCCACGTCGAATATTTGTACTGCTCAAGTATTACTGTCTAACTTGGCCGCTTTCTATACGGTTTATCATGGTCGTGACGGTATTATCCGCATTGCCAATCGTATTCATCGCTTTACCGAAATCATGGCCGCCGCATTAACCGATGCCACCATTGATGACTTGGTAATCGTTAACCAAAGCGCCTTTGATACCTTGACTATCGAAGTGCCCAACAAGGCAGAAGTCTTGGCCCGTGCTCAGGAAGCTCGTATTAACCTGCGTACCCAGATTCAAGCGCACGAAGCAGAAGGTTCTGACAATGTTGTTGGCTTAAGCATCAGCGAAAATACCACTCGTGAAGATATGGTTAAGTTGTTTGAAGTGATCACCGGCCTTAAAGCCGATGATGAAAACTTCAACATTGAAATGCTAGACGAAGAAGTTGAAAGCAGCATTCCTGAACATTTAAAACGTACCAGCGATTTCCTTACCCACCCTGTGTTCAACAGCTACCACACCGAACACGAAATGCTGCGTTACATGAAGCGTTTAGAGAATAAAGATTTAGCTATGAACCACAGCATGATCACGCTGGGCTCTTGCACCATGAAACTAAACGCCACCGCACAAATGATCCCGGTGACCTGGCCTGAAATTGGTAACATTCACCCGTTCGCGCCTAAGTCTCAGACTCAGGGTTACGAAAAAATGATCACCGAATTTGATCACCTACTTCGTGACATCACAGGCTTTGATGCTATCTGTATGCAGCCTAACTCAGGTGCTCAAGGTGAATACGCCGGCTTAATGGCCATTCGCCATTATCACGAGAGCCGAGATGAAGGGCATAGAAACATCTGCCTGATTCCACGCTCAGCCCACGGCACTAATCCAGCCTCAGCACAAATGGCTGGCATGCGTGTTGTGGTGACCAAGTGTGATGATGAAGGCAACGTAGACTTTAATGATTTAAAAGAAAAATGCGATGAACTTAAAGACAGCCTTTCTTGCTTGATGATGACTTACCCGTCTACCCACGGTATTTATGAAGAAGGCGCCAAAGAAATTTGCGACCTAATTCATGCAAACGGTGGCCAGGTTTACATGGATGGTGCCAACCTAAATGCGCAAGTGGGTGTCACTCAGCCAGCTTATATTGGCGCCGATGTTAGCCACATGAATCTGCATAAAACCTTTGCCATTCCCCATGGTGGCGGTGGCCCGGGTATGGGTCCTATCGGTGTTAAGAAACACCTGGCACCGTTTATTGCTAACCATGCTGTTCGCCAAATTGATGATGAGTCTGTGGGTCAGAGCGCTATCAGTGCTGCTCCTTACGGCAGCGCCTCTATCTTGCCTATCTCCTATATGTATGTACGTTTGTTAGGGGCTAAAGGTTTGCGCCAGGCCACACAAATGGCGTTATTAAACGGTAACTACCTAAGTAAAAAATTGGCTGAGCATTATCCTATTTTATACTCAGGCCAAAATGGTCGTGTGGCTCACGAATGCATCGTGGATCTACGCCCTATTAAAGCCGAGACCGGTATTACCGAAGTGGATTTTGCCAAGCGCTTAATGGATTACGGATTCCACGCGCCTACCATGAGTTTCCCTGTACCAGGCACCTTCATGATTGAGCCAACTGAATCAGAAAGTAAAGCTGAGCTGGATCGTTTCATATCTGCTATGACGGCAATTAAAGCAGAAGTGAACGCGGTGAAATCAGGTGAGATGGATGAAGAAAATAATCCACTTAAGCATGCACCACATACGCAAAAAGACATCGCTGGCAACTGGGAGCGTCCTTATACTCGCGAGCAAGCGGCCTTCCCTGCCGCCTACGTTTATGAAAATAAATTCTGGCCTACAGTGAACCGCATTGATGACGTGTACGGTGATCGAAACTTAATTTGCTCATGCCCAGCCATTGAGACTTATGAAGAAAACTAAACTGGCTTTTTCAGTTTAAAAATACAAACGGCCTACGGGCCGTTTTTTTATGCTCCTACTTATCTAGCTATCCTAGCTATAGAACCATCTACCTATCCTAATGCTTAACAAAGGCTGTTTATTAAATGGCCCTTTTGAACATACTTATCTTTTAATTCCCCTTTAATTTATCAATCACTCGATATACTATCTGTTGACGCTGATAATAACCGGTTAGGAGAATAACAATGCGTACCACACTCAAACGCTCAGCCCTGGGCCTTATGGCCATCATGCTGATAATAACCGTCGTAGTGGCTTTGAACTGGCAAAAAAGCCTTCAGCTTTACCACACCATCACCTTGTTTGATGAAGACAAAATCGTAAGCAATTTTTCAAACATGCAAGATCTAACTCCCACAGTGTCCATCAAGAAATCTGGGGCTGTACATCAATTTGATCACGAGCCTCAACCACTGCCCAGTCACTACACCTATAAAGGTGAAGAGAAGTCGCTGCAGGAATTTTTAACTCGCAGCAGCACCACCGCCTTATTAGTATTAAAAGGTAACGACATTACCTTTGAAGATTATTTTCAGGGCACCACAGAATTTGATCGACGAATTTCCTGGTCCATGGCCAAATCCTTTTTATCGGCAATTTTTGGTGTGGCGGTAGCGGAAGGCCATATTAAAAACCTTGAGCAAATGGTCACCGAATATGTACCTGAGCTTATTGGCTCTGGTTATGAGGGCGTCACCATTAAAAATGTATTGCAGATGTCTAGCGGCGTGGCTTTCAACGAAGACTACCAGGAGTTTAATTCCGACATAAACCGCTTTGGCCGTTTGATGGCACTGGGGGGGTCTTTCGATGACTTCGCTGCATCCCTAGTAAATGAAAGAGAACAAGGTACCTTCTTACATTATGTGAGCATTGATACACACGTATTGGGCATGGTGTTGCGCAAGGCTACCGGCCGCACTATTGCCGATTATTTTGAAGAAAAGCTTTGGTCTAAACTAGGCACCGAAGAAGATGCCATTTACATTACCGACTCCACCGGTGAGCCTATGGTGTTGGGCGGCTTAAATTTATTAACTCGAGATTTTGCCCGCTTTGGCAAGCTCTATTTAGACGATGGTCAGTTCGCAGGTCAGCAAGTTATTCCCAAAGACTGGGTAAAGGCTTCAGTAACACCTGATGAGCCTCATCTGCAACCGGGTAAACGGAAAAGTGCCGAGTTGGAATTAGGATATGGTTATCAATGGTGGTTGCCTGTGGATGCCGATGAAGAGTTCATGGCTTTGGGCATTTATGATCAATTCATTTATGTGAATAAAAAAACCAATGTGGTCATTGTTAAAAATTCGGCCAACATTGATTTCATGAAAAACCACTTTGAATCGGCGCTGGAAACCACTGCAGCATTTAGAGCCATTGCCGCATCTTTATAACTAGTTAAATAATGGGCATAAAAATACGGGCGTAAGCTGCGCCCGTATTTTTCCTCAAGCTACTTATATTCCTACACTATTAAAGACGTTCAACCAAGGTCACCACACCCACACCAGCACCACCGCAAATGGCGACCACCCCCCTCTTTAAGTTTTGACGTTCTAATTCATCTAATAACATGCTAATAAGATTACCTCCGGTCGCTCCCAAAGGAT